>Ga0111160_1050_pt1 | contig 36583 bp, 28 predicted proteins | sample DeeMarSeWOR28_12_FD_80265 | JGI IMG/M metagenome (GOLD analysis project Ga0111160, IMG submission 80265) | Myxococcales bacterium SG8_38_1
TCGACGACTAGCACGGCGTCGTCCGACATCTTCTCCTCGATGCGCCGAAAAAGTTGCAGGGGATTCACGAGCTCTGACGGTGCTCTTGCCTGCTCGGCGATCTCGGCATCGCGCTCCGCCTCGCGTGCGCGTAGCGTGTCAAACCAATCGCTCCACGACCTGAGGCGTCCGGCCGCTATGCTCGACAGCTCGCGCAAGAACTCGCCCGCGTGCATGTGGACTGAGATCTCCGGGCGGCGGTTCTTGCGCATCTCGCTCGCGCTGAGGTTCGCCGCGACCAGGGTCGCCCGGTTCGAGATCGCGCGCCCGTACCCGAGCCTGAAGTCGAAGGGGAAGCCAGCGACGATGACGAGGTCGGCTTCCTTCAATGCCGCGCTCCGTTTGTGCCGGAACTGAACGTCGCTGTGCCGGCCGAGCAGCCCGCGCGCCATCCCGCCAAGCCAAGTGGGAACTCCGAGCGCCTGTACCGCGTCGGCGATGGGGTATGGGTTGCTCGTGTTGACGAGTGCCTGGCTCCCGATCACGAGGGCCGGGCGCTCGGCTTTCTCGAGAAGCGAGGCGACCTTTTCCACGTGTGGACTTCGAGTGCCCGGCTTGGGAGGAAGCGACTCGCGAGTCGGCGGCACGATGCTGACATGGGGTTGATTGAACTGCCGGTAGAGGTGGCCGCGCATGTAAAGCTCGAGTGCCTTCGCGCCGAGGTTCTTGCCTCCCTGACCTCCAACCTCTTTCATGAACATCTCGCGCACCATCTCCTCGGAGTAGAGGAGGTCGATCGGAAGCTCGACGAACACCGGCCCTGGAACCCCTTCCTGGGCGATGTCGAGCGCTTTCTCGACCGTAGGGCCGATGCTGCGGACCTTCTTCACCGCAACAGCCCACTTGGTGATCGACTGCAATACGGAGATTTGGTCGATGTCTTGAAGAGAGCCGCGGCCTTTCAGCAGCGTCGCCGCTGCGCCACCGAAGAGGATGATTGGCGATTGCGCCATCTGCGCGTTCTTCAGCGCCGTGACCGTGTTGGTCACGCCCGGGCCCGCGGTGACCGCGGCTGCGCCTGGTACGCCGGTCATGCGCGCGACTGCGTCGGCTGCGAATACGGCGCTGACTTCATCGCGAACGTCGACAACCTGGATGCCGTTCTTTTGCGCGCCGACCAGGATCGGCGAGATGTGCCCGCCGCACAACGTGAATAGATGCCTGACGCCCCTCGATGCGAGGATCTCTCCGACGATCGCGCCACCATCGCTTGCCATTACTTGCTCCCAGCTGACTCGAGCACGTGTCGCTCGAGCACGATACAGGTAAACGTTCCTTCGAAGACGGTGTCAGCGCCGACGGTCGCTTCGACGTGAACTTCATGTTTCCGGCCCTGGGTCGACGTGGTTCGGGCCCGCGCCACGATGCGCGCCCCGCGCTGCACGGGCTTGAGAAAACGGGTTTGAGCGCCACCTAGCACCACGTACGGGTCGTTGACCGCGAGCATGGCTGCATAGTCGGCGAGCCCGAACACGAACCCGCCATGCACGAGGCCCTCGGTGTCGACGACCATGGCTTCGGTCGTTTCCAGGGCGACCTCCGCCGAACCTTCGCCAAGCTCGACCGCCCGTCCGCACAAGGTGGGATCCGCGGCTAGGTGGGTTCTGGGCTCCATGGACGGCCACGATTGCACGAGCCGGGGGTCCCGAAAAGCAGGTTCCGGCGCACTTACCGCCCTTTATCGCTTGCCGTTTCGGCAATCGGGTGTCTAATAGATGGCCAAATGACGACGAGACGGAGGGTCATGTGAACGAGCTTGCGCGTTACCTGATGGAAAACGCTTACATCGACTTCCAGGGGGGCATCACAATCGAAGAAGTCCGGAAGTTCCTGCGAGATGAAGACAGCCGCGAGTCCCGGGCCCTCTTGTCCCGGCTAATCGAAGGCAATGGAATGGATGACCTCATGGTGACGATTGCGGATTGCCTCAAGGAATACATCCGAACCGGGATCAACGAAGACATCGTCAAGGCCCAGCTCGTCACGTACAGCGAGTCGTAGCCCCCGGCATTGCACGGAATCTCTGCTAGGATCGGCATTCTCATGCGCTGCTTGGTACTCTGCGCCACCTTGGCTTTCGCGCTGCTCGGTTGCGAGCGTTCGACCGAAGCCGATAGCGGCCCGAAACAAGGGGGCGGTGCCGAGGTGAAGCCCGCGCCCAAGGCCTCGAAGGAGCCCATTCGAAGCCTGCCACAGGTCGACACCAGCTCCCTCGACGATTTCTCCGAGGCCATCTGGATCGACATGGTCAACGAGCTCCTGTCGCCCTGCGGTGAGCCGGTGAGTGTGGCCCGGTGCATCTCCGAGGCGCGTGCGTGCAAGAAGTGTGTGCCGGCCGCTCGGTACGTCGCCCGGTTGGTGGATGAAGGCTACTCGCGGGACGAGATTCGCGACGTGTTCCGCGTCCGCTACGGGGACGATACCAAAGTCACCGGTATCACCGCCGGCGATTCGCCTTTACGGGGCTCGCCGATGGCGCCGGTCACGCTCTACGAATTCAGCGACTTCCAGTGCCCGCACTGCAAGATGGCGGCGCCGATGCTCAAGAAGGTCGTCGAGGAGTCGGACGGCAAGGTCAAGCTCGTGTTCAAGCAGTACCCGTTGCCGGGGCATCCGAGGGCTCGCGAAGCTGCCAAGGCCACGGTCGCCGCCCAGAAGCAGGGAAAGTTCTGGGAGATGCACGACCTGCTCTTCGAGAACCAGGACAGCCTGCAGACGGCGAATTTCGATGACTACGCGAAGAAGATCGGCCTCGACCTGAAGCGTTTTCAAGCGGACATGGCTTCAAAGGAGACGGAGAAGAAGATCGAAGCGGACATTGCGGAGGGGCACAAGGCGGGCGTCGACTCCACACCGTCCGTCTACGTCAACGACCGCCGCTTCATCTTCTCGCCTGACCAACTCGCCCCCTATGTTCGTGAAGAGCTCGATCAGTGAATCGCTTCGCGGTTCCACGGGTCGCGACATCGTGAGGGGCTCACTCCTGGTCGGGATCGCTGCGCTGCTCGTGGCCTCGACGGCCAGCGCGCTATCGCCTGGCGATGCTCCACCACCGATCGACATGCCGGATCAGAACGGCAAGAAGGTCGATCTCAAAGCGCTCCAAGGCAATGTCGTGCTCGTGGACTTCTGGGCGTCGTGGTGCGGCCCCTGCAAGCAGGAGATGCCGGTGCTCGAGTCGCTCCACGAGAAATACGCTGATCAAGGCCTGGTCATCGTCGGCGTGAACATCGACACCAGCGCGAAGAAGATGAACAACTTCCTGAAGGGCGCTCCGGTCACCTTCCGCATCGTTCACGACCCGAAGATTTCGCTCGCTCAGCGATACGAGCCCGCGACGATGCCGACCTCGTATTTCATCGGCCGCGACGGCAAGCTCCGCTACGTGCACGAAGGCTTCCGAAAGAAGGATGCAGAGGGGATCGAGGCGCGTATTAAGCAGCTGTTGGCGGAGAAGAGGCCTGAGCCCGAGGCGCGAGACTGAGGCTCGCCAATCCTCAACGCTCGCTTGCCGCCGCGACTTTTGGCATCGATGCGCCCTTCGCGACGAAGATGCTCAGTTGTTGCGTGACGTAGTCGACGACTTCGCAATCGGCTTCGGTGAACATCTCGCCAGTGATTTCCCTCGCGAGCTGCAACAGGCCGAATAGTCGCCCCTTGTGGATCAACGGGCGATAGAGAAGCGCGCGGATGTCCACCCCGGGGACACCGTCGATGTTTTCGTCGTAACGCGGATCGGCCGCGGCGTCCGCGAGAACGAGGACCGCGTGCTCAGCAAGTCCACTTGCAGCGCCAAGCAGGCCGGCCGATGAGGGAAACGCTTTGCCTTGGCGTCCACGAGCACCGGTGCCTGTTGCGGCGACGACGCGGAATTCGTCGGTGTTCACGTCCAGCAAGAACGCAGTGCTCGCATCGCAGGGCACCAACTCCTGCAGGAGGTGCACTGCAAACTCCAAGGCCTCGGCGCGATTCTTGAGGAAGAGAAGATCGTGGCACGCCTCGAACGCGGCGCCAATCCGATCCTCGGTCGGGGGTGGCGGGACACTGCTGATTCTCGGGACGTCGGAGTGTCGGATTTCGTCTTCGAGCGGGAACTCGATCTCGATGCTCGTGTTCCAGTCTTTCCATTCGAGCCGAACCACTGCCGGATGTTCCGGCGCGGTCTTCCAGATGTGGTCGAAGAGCTCGAGGAGCTTTGTCGCGAGCTTTTCCGCGGTGCCGGGCTCGAACGGGACTGGGACGGCATACATCCGTTCGCGGAAGTGGATTGGGCTCGACGCGTTTGGTGTTTCCTCACGCGCGGCCAAGAGGATCAACTTGTTCTCGACGGTCGCGGGAGGCGGGCTGCTCGGTTGCGGCATACGCGCTTTTGAGGAAGCCAGGGACGCGGGCGCGGGCACGGCCGCGGGCACCAACACGGGCGAAGGCGCGGCCGGCGCCGCAGGACTCGAGCCCTGTGGAAACGAAGTCTCTTTGCGGGGGGGCGCTGCCATCTCCGGGACGCTTGCGACCGGTCGCTTCGTGCCGGGTGGTGGAGCGGGTTCCTTGGCCGGCACGATCTGATATCGACGGCGTTCGCGCCCGTCTTGAATCATGACCGTTCCATTCGGTTTCACGTTGCAGCTCGCACCGGCCGGCACGCCGCCGGATTCACCGAGCTCCGCGCGGCCGGCTTGTAGCGCGGCTGGCCAGGTCGCCGCCTCGACGGTCCCGAGGTACAGCGGGTCCGATGCGCCGAGCCGACTGATTTCGACTTTCCAATACTTCGTTGCCACGAGTTCCCGTTGCTGCGTCGCTCATGATAACCGGGATCGTTCAGGAAGTCGCATCCGCGGCTGGCACCCATGCGGGCTGCGGGTTAGGAATCGCCGGTGTGGATCTTGGTCATAGGCCGTGAGGGTGTAGAGGAGCGCGAGGGTAGCGCGGTTTCCTGCCTCCACGAGCTCGGTTGTGACGTCCAGACCGCAAACCTTTGGGACCGGTTCAACACCGAAGAGCTCGTCAGCAATCCACCCGCCGCCGTCCTCATCGAGGCCGGAGACGAGGCGGACGCGGGCCGTGCTGCCCTGGTCCGCGTGCGTGCCGCGGAGGCTCTCCAAGACGTGCCGGTGATCATCGGTATTACCGTGAACGCCTTGTCCCGCCTCGATGTCGGCGACGGGTTCGATGATTTCGCCCTGATGCCCTACGTCCCGGCCGAGCTCTACATGCGTATTCGCGGGGTGGAGTGGAGCCGCAGCGACTTCGCCCAGCAAGAGCGGATCAAGATGGGGCCCCTCTGCATCGACCTCGCCGCCCACGAGGTCACGATCGACGGACGCCCACGCCAACTCACCCACCAGGAGTTCGCGCTGTTGAGCTTCCTTTGCCAGAACCGCGGGCGAGTCTTCTCGCGCCGGCAGCTCCTCGAGCGGGTTTGGGGCGTCGACTACTACGGCAGCAGCCGCACGGTCGATATCCACGTGCGTCGGTTGCGCATGAAGCTCGGACATACGGTGAACAACCTCGAGACCGTACGTGGCGTTGGCTACAAGATGAAGGAGCCGTGATGCTTCCCCCGCTCGCGATTTCGGCAGGTGATCCGGCAGGCGTCGGTCCTGTCGTCACCGCGGCGGCGCTGGCCCAGTGCTTGGGCTCGGACCGTGCGCTGGTGTACGGTGACGCGGGCTGGATGGAACGCGCGCTTCGTCGGTACGGCTTCCAGTCACTGAGGCGGATGGAGACGGCGGAGGCCGGCACCTTGACACCCGGCGAGGTCGGCCTCGTCCACGTTGCCGACTGGCCGATCACCATGGTGCAGAGCCGGGCCCCCACGATTGACGGCGGCGTCGTGCAGCGGGAGGCGCTCGAAGCCGCCTGTGATGCTGTACTGTCCGGCGCCGCTCGAGCGATTGTCACAGGGCCGGTCAGCAAAGAGGCGGTGAGCTTGTCCGGAGTTTCGTTCAAGGGGCAGACCGAGCACCTTGCGCGGCGCGCCGGAGTGCACGTCGAGAACGTCACGATGATGTTCCTCGGGCCTCGGCTCAAAGTTGCGCTGGTCGCGACCCACTGGCCGATCAAGCGCGTGCCGTCGACGGTCACGCGCGAGCACATCGGCCGAACCGTGCGCCACCTCACTGACGCGCTCAGCCGTTGGAACCCCGAAGCCAAGCCGCTTCGGATCGAGGTCAGCGGTCTGAATCCACATGCGGGAGAGGGCGGCCTTCTCGGAACCGAAGAAGAGACGATCATAGGTCCGACACTCGAAGACCTGCGCGCGGAGCCGCCGTACTCGACCGGAGAAGTCGAGTTGCTCGGGCCGACGCCGGCGGAAGCCGCGTTCCGGTACGCCGCGGATGGCCGGGCACACGGAGTCGTCGCGATGTTCCACGACCAGGCGACCATCCCCTCGAAGATCCTCGATTGGGGCGAGGCGGTGAACGTCACCTGGGGTTTGCCGTTTATCCGCACGAGCGTCGACCACGGAGTCGCGTACGACGCCGCGGCGTCCGGAAAAGCCTCGGAGAGCGGCATGGTCGCGGCAATTCGAGCGGCGCAGCGCCTCACCGGCGGGCCGGGAGAATGACGGCGGACATCGTCATCGTCGGCGCTCGCGAGCACAACCTGAAGAACCTGACGGTGACCCTCCCGAAGGGTCGTATCACGGTCGTAACCGGGCCGAGCGGCAGCGGGAAGTCGAGCTTCGTCTTCGACACGCTCTACGCGGAGGGCCAACGCCGATACGTCGAGTCCCTGAGCGGTCATGCGCGGCGCATTCTCACGAAGCTCCCCCGCCCCGACGTCGACCTCATCGAAGGCCTTTGCCCAGCCCTCGCGGTTCGCGAACGGGAGCCTTCTCGGAACCCGCGCTCGACGGTGGGCACCGCAACGGAGGTGTACGACTACCTGCGCGTCCTCTTCGCAACGCTCGGGGAAGTGCACTGCCCGACCTGCGGCAAGCGATTGCTAGCGCATTCTGTGGCGGAGGTCGCAGAAGCGGCGCTCGACCTCGGTGATGGGACCAAGTTCTCGGTGCTGGCGCCAGTCGTTTTTGCTGGCGCTCCTGTGCCGAAGGGCCTCATCGCCGACCTACGCAGCAGGGGGTTCGTTCGTCTGCGCATCGATGACGCCGCCGCTGACCTCGGCGACGTTGCGTCGATTCCCAAGGGAGCCGCGGTCGACGTCGTGATCGACCGGCTCTCGGTTCGAGACGGGATCCGTTCGCGTTTGGCCGAAGCGGTCGAGCTCTCGTATCAGCTCGGCGAGGGCGTCGTCGTGCTGCGCCAGCAGGACGGCATGCGGCATCGGTTCTCGGAACGGCACACGTGCTTCGATGGTCATGCGTCCATCCCCGAGGTCACGCCGCAGCTCTTCTCATTCAACATGCCGCTGGGGGCCTGCGGCGTTTGCGATGGGCTCGGGCGGTCGCGGCGGTTCACCGAAGCGCTCGCGATCACGGACGCGAGCCTCTCGCTTCGCAAGGGCGCGGTCACGGCGTGGGGGAAACCGACCCTGGCGTACTACCGGGCCATGCTCGCAAAGATCGGCGAAGCGGGCGTCGATCTCGACCGGCCCTTTTCCGATCTCGACCCGAGGCAGCGAAAGACGGCCCTCGACGGCGGGAAGGGCTTCGAGGGGATCTTGCCGGGGCTCGAAAGACGCGCGACCGAATACGCGCGGCGCAAGATGGCCGAGGGTAGCGACGAGGAGCGCGTGCTCGAGTTTCTCGACGAGGAGCTTGGTCAGTTCGCGACGATGGAGACTTGTCCCGCCTGCAGCGGATCGAGGCTCAACGCCAGCGCGCGTTCGGTACGCGTCGAAGGGCTCGCGATTAGCGACGTCAGCGCGATGGACGGCCGCGCGCTTCGCGACTGGGTGGACGGGATCGAGACGTCCGAAGCGCTCGGGGCCGCCGTGAAGCCGCTGACTCGCTCCGTCGAGGATCGCCTCGCGTTTCTCGATGAGGTTGGGCTCGGTTATCTCAGCCTCGACCGAAGCTCGGCCACGCTGTCCGCAGGCGAGGCGCAGCGGGTTCATCTCGCGACCCAGCTCGGCGCGCGCCTCTCGGGCGTCCTCTACGTGTTGGACGAGCCTACCGCCGGTCTGCACCCGGTCGACGCGACCCGTTTGATCGAGACGCTCGCCGGGCTCCGAGACGAAGGGAACACCGTCGTCATCGTCGAGCACGACGAGCAAACGATGCGCGCGGCCGATCACTTGGTGGAGCTTGGCCCGGGGGCAGGCGAGCATGGCGGCGAGCTGATTGCGGAGGGATCCCTCGACGACCTGTCGAGCAACCAGGCTTCACTGACCGGCGCTTTTCTTTCAGGTCGCCGTCGGATGCCTGTTCCGGACCGACGCCGTGCGGCCAGATCGGGGTCGATCGAGCTCCACGTGAAAGAGCTCCACAATCTGCGCGATCTGCACGTCCAGCTTCCCACTCGGTCGCTCTGTTGCATCACCGGCGTGAGCGGAAGCGGCAAGAGCTCCCTCGTCGTCGATGCGCTGCTTCCCGCCATGCGAGATGCGCTTGGCCTCGCCGCCGAGGTGCCAGCCGGGGTGTGCCTCGAGGGTGGGCGCCGGCTGTCGCGTGTGTCGTTCGTCGATGCAACACCGATCGGACGAAGCGCACGGTCCAATCCGGCGACGTATCTTGGCGTGCTCGGCCCGCTTCGGGAGCTGTTCTCGGGGCTTCCCGAGGCGCGCGCTCGCGGGTATCGCCCGGGCCGGTTCAGCTTCAACGTGAAGGGCGGACGCTGCGAGGCATGCAAAGGGGAGGGCGTTCAGCAGATCTCCATGCAATTGCTTCCCGATGCCGAGGTGGTTTGCGAGGTGTGTAGGGGTGCCCGGTACAACCAAGAGACACTTCAGATTCGCTATCGTGGCCTCCACATTGCCGAGGTCTTGGAGCTCTCCGTCGACGAAGCACACGCGTTGTTCGAGGCCGTGCCCGCCATTCGCTCCCGCCTCGAGGCGCTCCGCCGCGTCGGCCTGGGCTATCTCGCTCTCGGCCGCCGCTCGACGACGCTGAGCAGTGGTGAAGCGCAAAGGGTCAAGCTCGCCCGCGACCTTGCGCAACCTGCCCGTAAGCCCACCCTATACATCTTCGACGAGCCAACACGGGGCCTGCACTTCGTAGACGTCGAACAACTCATCGGTATCCTGCACCAGCTCGTGAACGACGGCCACAGCGTGATCGCGGTCGAGCACAACATGGACGTCGTGCGAAACGCCGACTGGGTCGTGGACCTCGGGCCGGGATCAGGACCTGATGGGGGAAGAGTGCTTGCCGCTGGGACGCCGGAGGCGATCAGGCTTGCCGGCACGGCAACCGGCAAGCATCTCTAGCAACGCCAGCGTTCAGCGTGCGAGTAGGTCCCGAATCTCTTCGAGCAGAACCTCTTGCTTCGGGGGCGGTGGCGGTGCAGCTTCTTCCGCTTGTTCTTCCTTGCGGCGGAGCGAGTTCATCCACTTGATCATCATGAAGATCACGAACGCGATCGTCACGAAGTCGAAGACCGTCATCACGAAGGCGCCGTACTTGAGCACGGCGGCTCCGGCCTCTTCGGCCGCGGCCAGTGATTCGAAGCTGCCGTCGCCGAGCAGGATGTACTTCTGGCTCACATCAATCCCACCCGTGAACAGTCCGATCACCGGCATGAGGACGTCCTTCACCAACGACGCGATGATCTTTCCAAAGGCCGCACCGATGATGATGCCGACCGCCATATCCATCACGTTGCCCTTGAGAGCGAACTCTTTGAATTCCTTTAACATCACTGCTCCTTAGTCACTAGTTGAGGGCGTTCGACCGCCCGGTCTTCTTTGCGGGGCAAGGACGCCGCTCAGCCGCTCGCATTCAATGAGCGGCTGAACGCATCGCCAACTGTCACGCAGGCTTCCCGAACCTCGAGCTCGCCGCCCACCAAGATCGCGAGCGGGTTGACCTCGACGGCTTCGATCTCGTCGCGCCATTGGTGGACAAAGGCCGCCAGGCGCATCAGCACGTCACCAATTGCGCTCACCGCGGCGCTCCGCTCCTGGGGAGTGCCCGCCAAGAGCAGCGAGCTTCCATGGAGACGGAGCAGGACTCTCTCGAGGGCTTGAGGGGTTGCCGGGAGTACGGTTTGGGTCGCGTCGGCCGAGGCGCGGCCATGTGGATCGGCGAACCCGATCTCGGTCAGCACTGGCCCGGAGGCGAGCGGCTCCATCCGGACGTGCAATAGCGTTCGCGCCATCGTCGATGCGCTCACGGTGACGCCGAGCAACCTCGCGTCCTTCGAGCGCGTCTTGGCGACCGCCATGATCTGCCGGAATGCGTCGCGTGCCTGACCGCCCGAATAGACCTCCGCCGCCAGGTCCGGATGGTCCCAAAGCCGAAGATCGGGTGACGCCAGAGCGACACGCACCGGAAAGCCGATACGCGACGACTCCGATGCTGCGCGAGATGGCGTCGCGCAGAGCTCCTCGAGTGGGAGTGGTACGTCATACTGCTGAAGCGCGGCCTTGCTGGCCGGATCTGAGAGTGCGCGCTTCGGCCCCAGGATCACCTCCATGACCGCCTCGGACTCGACACCTTGGACGACGGGCACTTTGGGACGCGATGAATCTTGGGACGCGCGCATCGCCCGGAGGGCAGAGGCGACATCTCGCGGTGTACCGATGGCACGCGGAGCGCAGTCGGCGCTCTCATGCCCGATGAGGCCGTCGTCGACTCGCGCGAACCGGCCGTCGCTCTTGTGGCTCACGCTTTCACCCAGGCGCAGCCGATCGACCGCCGGGAGCTCCTTCGTCGTCGCGGCCCAGGGGCGCTCGGCGCCAAGATCGAGAAGGGCAGCCACCGCCAGAATCGGGCCAGTCTCGTGCACCGCCGGAAGCCCCAAGTCATGGAACAGGCCGAGCGGCTGCGGGCCGATGAGGGCCAGAGGCACCTTTCGCTCCGCAGCGCGTCCGGCCTCCGCCAACCCGACCGCGGTGTCCGGGGCGAGCGGCCCGCTAACCACGAGAGCGACGCGCGCGCCTGCCTTCAACGCATCGACGGCCGGCGACGCGGGGTCTTCGCGTACCTCGGGCTCGACGGCGAGGCCAATCCGGGCCGCGTCGCGCGCCAGATCGACCGCCAGCTCCGGGCAGTCACAGAAAATGCTCCACGCTTTTGGCATCGCGCTGGGCCCAAGCATACTCGCCGAACCTCCTCGCGCCCACTTCCTAGAAACTGGGTCCTTCGGCGAATTGTCCTGTGTGCTCAGTCACGTTGATCCAAAACATCGGATCGGTTCTAACTTTGGCGTGACACGAGCTTGACGCCCCGAACAGCCCGGTGATAATCCGGGCTCGGCTGGTGTAACCCCTCTTATCGACAGGGGGAATTGCCGGGCGCTGGGGGTCATACTGAGGAGAGTCGCGACATGCGTCTGAAGCTGATTGCGGGCAATCTCATTATCGTGTTGCTCGTGGGGGTGGGATCGTACCTGGTGGTGCGGACGCAGCTCTACGCGGAGCTCGTCCGCGAGCTCAAGGACGGTATCGGTGACGATTCGGAGCTGTTCGGACGCTCCTGGCGGGCCGACGGCGCGCGCTTGGCGGAGGGGGTCGCGAAACGCGCGTCGAGCAAGTCGGTGCGGACGGTGTTCACGGCGTCTGGCGAAGCCAATCGCCGACGGCGCGCGTACGACGCGGCACAGGACGTCTCGCAGTGGTTCGGCAACCCCGCTCGCGGACGCAACGAGCGGCCACACATCGTTGCGGTCATCGACGAGACCGGGCGCGTGATCGCGCGTGACACCGATCCGAACCGGATGTTCGGAGAGCCCTTGCTCGGGCAGATTCCCGCGCTCCGAGGGCTCTTCAAGCGTGGCGGATCGCGTTACGGCGTCTGGCTGCACAACGACAAGCTCCTTCAAATCGGCGTGGCAGCGGTCCGTAACGAGGAGGGCGGCGTCGTGGGTGCACTTCTCGTGGGCTACGACCTCTCGAACGGTTACGCGAAGCAGGAGGCCCGGCTGCTCGGACACGAGCTTCTCTTCATCACACCGGAGGGAGTCTACAGCACTTCGACAGCGGTCGACGTTCGCGACGCGGTCGAGAAAGCCTTGTACGCTCCGCCTCTCGACGTGCAAACGACCGCGGCCTTGCAGGGCAAGCCGACGCTGCCGTGGGCCGCCGAGCTTCTCGGTGCCCCGTACGTCGGCATGACCGCTTCGTTGCCCATGGCTCGCGGCGCACAGGCCGGATACGTGATGCTCGCCCACCAGGGCAAGCACACCGAGATCGTGTCACTGGCCGACATGATCCTCTGGCTGACGCTTCTCGGGCTCCTCGGAGTCGGGATCTACGGCTACATCATGGCGAACAACATCATGGAGCCGATCGAGCAGATGGAGGATGACCTGCTCGCGGTCATCAATGGGCGTGGTGACGTCCGGCTAGAGGTGGAGACACCGGAGCTCGGCGGGCTCTCGTATCGGATCAACCAGCTCATCAATCTGTTTACCGGTGTCGCTGAGGAAGACGACGAGGGGCGGGCGGTGACCAGCAGTGGTGGCTGGGAGGCGGTGAGCATCACCGGGCCCGGCAGCAGCGCTCGCGCGAGCGTCGTTGGGTCCGACGAGGCCAATGACCCCGAGGCGCAAGCGCTCGGCGCCATTCCCGAGGCGGAGTACTATGCGCAGCTCTACGCCGACTACGTCGCCGCAAAGCAGGCCATCGGCGAGGACGTCTCCAATGTTCCCGAAGCGCGATTCGTCGAGCGGATACGAGGAAACGGTGGTCATCCATTGATCCTCTCGTTGCGCGTCGCGCCGGTTCAGCTTAGGGGTTGAGCCGTCATGGGACTTTTCGACGTGTTCAAAGGCGGCGGTGGGCTGAAGAAGCACCTCGACCGCGTCAGCAATAAACGCGCGCAAAAGCACGAGCGCTGGGAGTCGATTCAAGCACTCGCCAACGATGGCTCCGACGAGGCGATTCGCGGGCTTCTGGTTCGCTTCACGATTCGCGTGGACCCGAGCATCACCGATGGCGAGGAGAAGAATGCGGCGTTTCACGGGGTCGTGCAGCACGGGGAGGCCGCGCTTGCGCCGGTCCGCGACTTCTTGGTGTCTTCGGACACGCTGGCCTGGCCGCTGAAGATCCTCCGAGAGATCCAATCCGAGGAAGAGGTGAATACGATCCTTCTCGAGCTGCTCTCGACGATGCACACCGAGTACGAGCGGGATCCGCAGAAGAAGATCGACCTCATCGCGAGCTTCGAAGAGCAGAAAGACCCGCGAATCGTCGAAGCCGTGACTCGCTTTCTGGAAGACATGAACGAGACGGTCCGCTTCCACGCCGCAGGCGCCATCTTTCACCAAGACGACGCTGAGCGGGCGCAGGAAGCTCTGACCAATGCCTTCCTTGGCGAGGAAAGCGTCCGCGTCCGAATGCGCATCCTCGACGGCTTCATCGACCGCGGCTGGAAACTCGCCGGCGTGAAAGAGGAAGCCACCAAGAAGATGCCGACTGGCTACAGCGTTGCGAAGAAGGGCGAAGTGAGGAAGAAGGGGTAGGTTCTTCAGCCACAGCGACAGCGAGTCTTGAGAGGTGTTAGTGCCCGCGTCCTTGCCGTGACGAGACCGTCCTGGCATTCTCGCACCATGAACGTAGATAGCTTAACGAAGGCGTTCATTCGGGGGGCGGCCATTGCGGTGACCTTGAGTGCGTGTGGGGAGACCTCGACCTCGCAGCCACTCGATCCGATTCCCCAGCGCGACTACCCGTACTGCGTGGGGCCGGACTATGGTGACGGCCCCGGCTACTACGGCCGGTGTTGCGGAGACCTTCAGTGCACCGCGACGGTTGCCGGCCGGTGCCCCAGCCTCGGCATTGGGGAGTCGATCCCCGGCATCGAGTTTCCTCCGGGCTCGGGCGAGTGCAGCTGCGAGAGCGACGAAGGCCCATTCGCCCGATCGGACGCACCGAACATCGAAGACGGCGACTGCTGCTACGTCATCTATTCGATCGGCTGCGACGGCCGCCCCCTCAGACGCGACGGTGCGGTCGTGGTCGCCGAGGTGGTGGCGCGCGCGGACTGGATGGGGTCCGCCGAGCTTCCGGCGTGGTCCTGAGCTGATCTGTGACGACGCGAGCCGAGCTTCGACAGCGCTTCTGGGAGAGCCTACCGGAGCTTCAGGCAGTCCCCGCCGAGCTTCGACCGGCACTCGCGGCCAGTTGGCTTCACGCAGCCCAGCTGGAGCACGCTTCCATCGCGAGCTTTGGTCAGTTCGCTTTACAACTCTTGGCGCTAGGCGCTCCGGCCGAGCTGGTCGAAAGGGCGTACGTTGCTGCGCTCGACGAAATCGAACATTCGCGCATCTGCTTTGCGCTGGCGTCGGCGTATGGAAGCGAGCGCTACGGCCCCGGATCACTCGATGCCGTCACGGGAGGGTTTTCGACTGACCTGCAGACCATCGTGTGCGCGAATGTCGAAGAGGGCTGTGTGGGGGAGACGCTGGCGGCGCTCGAGGCGCAGGAGGCGGCACGACGTGCGACCGACCCGGCCGTTCGGGCAGCGCTCGAGGCGATCGCCTTCGACGAAGAGCAGCACGCTCAGCTAGGTTGGGCCGTATGGGGCTGGGCGCTCGGCGTGGCGCCCGAACTGAAGGGGGCATGCGAAACGGCTTTCGATCGAGCGATCGCGAGCACACGAGCGGGTTTGCCGGACGACGCAAGCGGCCAAGAGCTCGAGCCTCACGGCCGCTTGGCAAACAGCACTCGACGAGCGCTCGCCCTACGCAACATCGAAGAGGTGCTGACCCCTGCAAAAGAGCGGCTGTTCACGGCTTAGGGGCTGTGAGCCGCGCAGCAGCAGCGTCTCATCTGCCGCCCCGTGGCCCTCTAGTCGGTCGTCTTTATCTTCGGTGGCAAGGTGAAGATCACGCCGACTGAGAACATGTTGTTGAACTGACGGAGCCGGTCGTCGCTGTTGATCTGGCCGTCGCGATTGTTGTCGGTGCCGCTCGTGTTGTACTTGAACGGGATGCCGCGCCAGCGGAAGGCGAGGCCGACGAATTCCTTGAAGAAGGCGTTGAACGCGATGCCGAACGAAGGTGCGATCGCCGTGCGCTTGGCTCGGGCGTCTTGGCTCGGCAGGCAGCCGTCGCCGACCTGGTCGCAATATGTGACGTTGCCCGGGCTTGGCTGACCGGTGACATCGGCGCGCTCCTCTACGCCCACGAACGCGGCGCCGACGAAGACGTCGATGTCGGCATCGACGAAGATCTTCTGGAACATTGCGAGCTTGCCGCGGAAGGGCACGAAGTGAAGCTCTACGCCGGACCACCAGTTGAGGCGCCCGACCTGATTCGGGTAGCCCTCGCGCGACGGGAGGTCCAGGCGGTTGGCGTTGGTCGTGACGCCCTTGTCCCGGATTTCTTTCGTGAGGTTCGTGTCGAGCGTGGCGACGGAGTAGCCACCCCAGCCGCCGATTCCGAGCCAGTCGAGGAAGTGGAAGCGGAGCTCGCCGCCCACGATGAGCGAGCGCGAGTATTCGTCCGCGATCGTAAAGGCGAAGAACGGCTCCACGTGCAGGCGCATCTCACGCCACAAGCGCTGGTTCATCACCGAGGGAGCGCCCGCGAGCGGTCCAGTCACATGGACATCCTGCGCGCTCACCCTGTTGTCGCTCTGAAGCCCCTCGGCCATCACGAGGACGAGCGCCAGAGCAGCCACCAAGCTGATTCGCAAAAGCGTCTGTCGTGCGAGCATCATCATTTGGGCAGCCTGTATTCAAACTTGATGGGAAGGAACAGCGTGATACCGATTTGGATCGAGGTGTTGGCCACGAAGGTCGAGCCCGACTGGAGCCAGGTCGCCGAGTCGGTTCGCCCGGGTCCCGGGGCGACTCTGTCGTTTTCGAACTTGTCGGGCCACATGTAGGCACGGAACTCGGTGAAGAAGGTGAGGTAGCGCGTCAGGAAGATGCGCAGGCCCGCGCCGACGTTGAACGCGACGTTGGTGTTCCAATCGAAGCTTCGCACCTCGGGGTCGAACACGGGAATCGGTTGGGTGCGCATCAGCCCGACGCCGCCAATAAGGTAGGCGTCCCACTGGAAGATCTTCTTTCGAACCTTGAACTTCCCGTAGAACGGTACGTAGGTGAAGTTCACCCACAGGCCGAACTGCCAGTCGTTCACCGGCACGCCCAAGCGGAACTGGTTCTGGATGCGCGGGACGATGTCGGTCCCGCGGTCGAGCGGGTTGCATCCAGCCCGTTGGCCGCACCAGTCGTACCAGTTGAAGTTCACGCCCAACGCCAAGACGTTGGTGAACCAGTAGTTCATCGCGAAGCCCAGCCCGTACCGTTTGAGGTACGGATCATTGAGCGTGAACGCCACGGACGGCGCCATCTCGAAGCGCTTCAGTCGAAGCGCATAGATTTGCTGGACGGCGTAGATCTCCTCGGCGATCTCTTCGCGCTGAGGCTCAGGCTCGACCGGTCCATCGGAAGCAGTGTCTTCCCCCGCGGCGAGCTCTTCGATGAGATCGCCTTGGTTCTCCTGCTTCTTCTTCGCCGGCGTGGCTTCCTCCTCATCGACCTCGTCGAGGGAGAACTCCATCTGGGCCTGGACCGCCAGCGGCGGCGTCAGCCAGAACGCCGCCATGAGTAGCGCAATCCCCCCGAAAACTCGCATCGGCCTCTGGCCTTCCCCCCTCGAGCGCCTTGGCCCCCACCTAGGCAACTCGCTGAAATCACGTAACAAGTGTCCGTTTCCAATCGGACAGCAAGACTATACCATGGCGCACTACCAAATCGTGAGGCGATTTTCGACGAAAACGGCGTATTCGCGTGCGCTTAGCTCGCGCTTGCGGCTTCGGCCGAGGGATCGAGCTCTTCGGGCGCCTCGAACAGCGCCTGAAGGAAGGATTCGGTGTCGAAGGCCTTCAGATCCTCGACTCTTTCGCCGATTCCGATGAACTCGATCGGCACCTGATGCCGGTCGACGATGCCCAGAATCACGCCGCCTTTGGCGGTGCCATCGAGCTTGGTGAGCACGAGCCCACTCAGCGGAAGCGCGTCCTTGAAGAGCTGCGCTTGCTGAATCGCGTTTTGGCCGGTCGTCGCGTCGAGGACGAGCAGCACGTGGTCTGCGGGGCGGCCGAGCGCTTTTTCGACGGTGCGGCCGAGCTTCTTGAGCTCGTCCATCAACGGCACCTTGGTGTGAAGACGTCCCGCCGTGTCGGCGATGACGATGTCGACGTTCGTGTCTTTGGCTTTCTGAATCGCGTCGAAGATCACCGAGCCCGGATCGGCGCGGTCTTTGCCTTTGACGACTTCACAGCCGACACGCCGGCCCCAAACCTCGAGCTGTGTGACGGCGGCAGCGCGGAAGGTGTCGCCTGCCGCGAGCAGCAAGGTCTTGTTCTGCCGGTCGAAGCGGCTCGCAAGCTTGCCGATGGTGGTGGTCTTGCCGACGCCGTTGACGCCGACCACGAGGATCACCGTAGGCTTCTGGCGGAGTGAGAGGCCACGACCGCTCGACGCGAGGATGGTGCGCGACTCTTCGCGAATGGCTTCCCAGGCATCGTCGGCCGAGCCGAGCTCGCCGCTGCTCATCTTCGCCCGCAGCGCTTCGAGGATGCGTTGGGTCGAGTGCACGCCGACATCGGCGGTGATCAGCACTTCCTCGACCTCGTCGAGCATAGATTCGTCGAGCTCGCGCCCCTTTCGGAACACGCCGGCGAGGCGTGAAATCAGATTGCCGCGAGTCGACCGGAGCCCGCTCCGAAACGCGCCGAGGTCGGCCGGTGGCCTTGGCGGCGGAACGACGGTGGGCTCGGGAATGAGTGTCGGCAGCGGTTCGGGCGCTGCGCCCGGCACCAGGTCCTCGATTTGAATCGGCTGAGTCGGCTCAGCGGTGGCTTCACGCGCTTCGGGAGCCTCGATCTTCGGCCGCTCCTCTTCGAGTGCCTCGGGAGGCGCGGCCCGAGGAGCTTCGGGGAGGGCGCGCTTCTTTCGCGCTCGAACGAGCCCGATGATGATGCCGATCAGGATCAGCGCGGCGACCGCGACGATAGCGCCGAGGACGGTTGGGTTGTTTAGATCTAGTGACTCCATTCGACCTCTGATGACCCCCCGATGGTCGTTGGGACGGACGCAATAGTGAGAGCCGAGCACCGGCGCGTCAACGCGGCCGCATCGCCGAATCGTTTGCCGTCCTGCTTCCGGTCCTGTGATAATGGAAACTCGGGGAAGGGCGGGCGCGTTTGGAGGGGCACATCGGCCGATGGCACTGTTGGCGACTGTTGATCATCGGGGCGCTCCTCGTTTCGAGCACGGCCCACGCCAACGGCAGCGAGGACTACCTGCTTCGCGTGCTCCGGAGCTCGGATGCCTTTCGTGTTCGCGCCCAGGCAGCGCTCTCGCTCGGCCAGATCGAGCGGACGAGCCGCTCGGTGGCGGCCCTCGAACGTGCGGTGCGCGACAAACACCCGGCCGTGAGGGTGTCGGCGATTACCTCGCTTCGGCGCTTGGAGTCCAAGCAGTCACTCGAGGTGGTCGAACGGGCGACCAAAGACCGCAACAAGTCGGTGAGAAGGGCCGCGCTCGAGGCGGTGGAGGCGCTCGAGGCGATCGGAGAGCGGCAGCGGGGGCCCGGTCCGCCGAGATATCTGGTGACCGTGGGGATGCCAGGAGCCAAGGCCGAGCGCGTCTCGCGGCAGATGCTCTTCGATGCGCGTATCTATCTCTCGGAGCAGTTGATCGAGCTCCAGGGCGTCGAGCTTGCCCCGGACGATCTCAGCCCGGCCGATGTGAAAGCCGAGATCTCGCGGCGCCGATTGAGCGGATTCCATCTCGAAAGCTCGGTGGTGACGCTCGAGCCCAAGGGAGCGGGGGTGAGGGCGGTCGTGTCGATCATCGTCCTGTCGAACCCGGGTCGGGACATGCGGGGCATGCTGCGCGGTGCGGCAACGGCGACCGGCCGCTACAGCGTCGAGACGGCAGAGCAAGCGCTTAAAGGTGCATTCGTGGGCGCGCTTCGCCGTTTGCCCACCGTGCTCGAAGCCGCGAAAGCCAGAGGAAGCCTTTGACCGGCGTAGAGCGATGAGCGTAGGAAGTGAGTGACGCGATGGGCGAAAAGAAACAACGCAAGGTGAAGAACTACCTGCTCGATCGGCGTTTTCAGCTGAAGTACACGGGCATGGTGTTGCTGGTCACCCTCGCCGTGGCCGGTGTGCTCGGCTACATGGCGTACGATTTCTCGAAGGGGCAAACCGAGGCCTTCACGGCACAGCTTGCCGCGCAGCCCGATCTCGATCCGGAAACGGCGAGCGACCTAGAGCGGTTCGCCAAGCAAGAAGACCGGAAGGTACGCAACGCCATCATTGGGGGCGTGCTGCTGATGACCCTCGCGCTTGGCATCACCGGCATCATGGTCACCCACCGGGTCGTTGGCCCGGCGTACCGAATGAAGCGCTTGTTCCAACACGTCGGCGAAGGCCACCTGGAAGTCACCACCGGCATCCGCAAAGGCGACGAGCTCCAAGAGCTCTATCACTCGTTTGCCGAGATGGTAGAGTCGCTTCGCGAACAACGCGCCGAAGACATCGAACGCCTCGAAGACACGCTGATCAAGATGGAAGCCGCCGGAGTGCAGTCAGCGTATGTCACCGAGCTCCGCGCGGTGCTCGATCGCATCCGCAAGAGCGTCGACTAGCCCCGCATCCTATTATACCGTCCCGCTCTCTGGGAGGGTTTCATGCGTGTACTCAAGATCGCCGTATTGATCATCATCGCACTCAGCGTTCTCGTCTTCGGGATTGGGGCGTTTCTTTCGAAGGACTTCCAGGTCGAGCGGTCGATTGAAATCGCTGCGGCGCCGGGGGTGGTGTTTGATGAGGTCAACTCGCTGAAGAACTGGAAAGCCTGGTCGCCGTGGCTGGCGCGCGATCCCTCGATTCAAAATACCTATTCGGGACCGGATTCCGGAGTCGGCGCGATGGTCTCGTGGACAAGCGAGAAGTCAGGCACCGGGACCCAGACGATAACCAAGAGCGAGCGACCCAGGCGCATCGAAATCGAGATCGACTTCGGCGACATGGGGCAACCCACCTCGGCGTGGACTTTCGAACCGAGCGGCGACGGCACGAAAGTGACATGGGCTCTCAGCGGCGAAGCCGCGGGGCCGCTTGGCGGCTACTTCGCGAAGATGATGGATGGCTGGGTCGGCAAGGATTACGATGACGGCCTCGCGAGGCTGAAGCAGGTCATCGAGTCCGCGCCCGTGGAGTGAGTCGAAGCTTCGTTCATGGTGACCGAGCATGGAGTCGGGTGCAGGTCAGACGTGCCGCAGTGGAAACGACACGTTCTCATAGTACTCGATCCGTGGCTCACCCCTCGGTCCATCGAACACCACGGCCGCAGCATCGATCCGCGGATGCACGCTTCCGAGCTTCTGTTCGCGCAACCAAATCGCGGTGGCGCGTCTCACGCGTTCGAGCTTCTTACGGCCGATCGTCTCGGCGGGAAACACGGGTCGGGCGTTCGTGCGTGAGCGCACTTCGCACACCACGAGCAAGGAGCCGCGGCGCGCGATTACGTCCAGCTCCAATCGGCCGACGCGCACGTTGCGGCCGCAGATGCTGAAGCCGCGCTCCTCTAAGAGTGCCGCGATGAGTGCTTCACCGCGGCGCGCGAGATCACTCCGCGAGATCTTCGCGGACGCAGTAGCTCCCGCGCAAGCCGTCGCCCCCGGTCTCGAGGACCTCTTCACAGGTGAAGCCGCCTGGGCAACTGCAGGTTGGGAGGCCGCTTCCGGCTGGTGCCCCGCATCGGCATGAGCAGTAGACGCTGTCGGCGACATCGCTTGCCGTGACGCAGGTCGAGTCCTCGGGGCTCCCGGCCGGATCGTCGAGCGGGCAGCCGTCTTCCTGGAGATTGTTCGGGTCACCGTCGAGTTCTCGGACGAGACACACGCGAGTTGCGCACTGAACCGAGCTGGTTTCCAGATATGTCTCCGAGGCGAGGAAGCCGCCCGCCGGCACCTGTTCCGGCACGCAGGCATCTCCGACACCCGTACTCGAGCACGCACCCGCCAAGAGCGCGAGCGCCACAAAACCCATCAATTCAAGACAGTTCCTAGACATCATGTCCCCCAAAGAAGCCCCCGGTCATCCCCAGCATAACGGCAATCAGAGATCCGACCCAAACTTCCCCCGCCGTCAGGGGTCAGAAAGGGGAGACGGCGGGCAGGCCCAACGCTCCTGTCCGAATTTGTCAGGTTCATGCGCAGGTTTCCAGTATCAATTGCAGTCACCCCGTCAAAGGCCCAATGGGACTATACCTTGACGACCCCTTGGGCTGCTTTCTATGATGGTACGCGAGCGTGCCGGAAGGGGCCGGTTTCGTTCGAATTTTGGGGGACTGTATGAACTGGATCCGCTTGTGGGCGCTGCCTGCGTTGGTCCTAGCTGTCAGCGTTGGCGCAACAGCAGGGGCGCAGGACATGAGCTTCGGCCTCGAGGAGACGGGGCAGAGCGAAGCGCCCGTGAAGCTCGGCAAGCCGTCGAAGCGACTCGCCGACGCGCTGAACGCGTTCGAGTCGAAGAAGTACGAAGACGCCGCGACGGGCTTCGAGCGTGTCGCTGCGGGCAAGTCGAAAGACGGCCGCGGCAACCGCAACAAAGCTCAGTTCATGTTGGGGCAATCGCTCTACAAGATGGGCTACTACCAGTCCTCGCTCACCGTCTTCGACGACATCAGCGCGCAAGGCCCGCGTCACCTCTTCTTCGGCGAGACGCTCGAGTGGCTTGGCCTCTTGGCGTCTAAGCTTCCGGAGTCGTCGGGGATCATCGAGAAGGTCGGCCGGTACGGCATCGGCGCGCTCGAAGAGTTCAAAGAGAAGGATCCGAGGCTCTACAATCAACTCCTCTACTTGATGGGCCGCCACCTCTACTCGCAGGCGTCGTTCCGTCAGGCCATCGACGTCTTCCAAGAAGTCGACCCCAAGGCCAAGGAATACACCTACGCGAAGTTCTTCGAAGGCATCTCCTTCATTCGCATGCGCAAAGCGCGTCCGGCGATCGCATCGTTCCGCTCCATTCTTGATGCAATAGACGCGGGTGATGTGAAGGGCGTCGACGAAGAGCGCATGGAGAACCTCGCTTGGATTTCGCTCGCGCGCGTCTACTACACCGCGGCGAACCAGCAGCAGAAGGGCGGCCAAATCGATGGCACGCTGCTTGGGCAGTCGGTCGAATCGTGGACGAAGGTGGAGCAGTCGAGTGAGTACTGGCTCGATTCGTTGTTCGAGTCTTCTTGGGCGTTCTTCCTCGCCGACGAGTACTCGCGCGCGCTCGGAAACGTGCACACGCTGTACTCGCCGTACTTTGCTGATGCGTTCTACCCAGAGGCGCTCGTGCTCAAGGCGGTCACGTTCTTCGTGAACTGCCAGGTCGACAACGCCGAGGCGACGGTCGCGCACTTTCACGACCAATATGATCCGGTGAAGCAGGAGCTCGATGCCGTGCTCCGCAAGAATCAGGCAAATGCCGACTTCTTCGAGTTCCTCAAGCAGGTGCGAAGTGGCCAGGCCGACCTCTCGACTCGCGTCCGTCCTATCGTATCGACCGCGCTCAGCGACCGCACCGTGCTTCAGCATCTCGAATACGTCTCGATCCTCGACAAGGAAGAAGCGCGGCTCGGCAAGTCGAGCAAGAGCTTTCAGGACTCGCCTGTCGGTGGCCAGATCATGCAGGACATCGCGCTCGCCAAGGCGTTCGCCGTGGACCAAGCCGGTGATCTCGCGCGCGGCCGCTACAACCGACTAATTCGCGAGCTTCGAGACCTCAGCAATCAGGTCGACACCGTGGAGCTCGAGATCGCGACCTTCCGTCGCGGTCAAATTGACCAAGAGCTTCAACAACAAATGACGCTGGCCAAGCAATCGAAGGGCGGCGACGTCAACGTGGACGAAGAACATCAGCTCTGGCCGTTCAATGGGGAGTGGTGGCGAGACGAGCTCGGGTTCTACCGACAACAGGTGACTAACCTATGCACGCGCTAATGAAATCGAAGTATGCGGCGGGCTTCCTCTTCGGGTTGTTCGCAGTGGTGATGGGGGGCGAGGCCGCGGCGGAGCAAGCACCGATGAGCACTGCTCCCATGTGCATTCCGGCCGACACCGAGCGAGCAATCGCGGCGTGTCCGGCGGGGGCCAAGAAGGAAGTGGCCAAGGAGGGCGGCAATGCGCCGGTTTCCCGCATGACGGCTGCCGGGCGAAAGAAGATCAAGACCGGAGGCCCGACCGGCCCTTCGCTCCAGATCGACATGAGCACGCGGCTCGGGCGGGAGCAGACGCGCGCGCGAGCCGAGAGCCTTCTCGAGAAGGAAATCGCGATTCTCCAGCGGCTTGTGAAGAACAGCTCCGACGACGACCCGCGGCGGCCCGAAGTGCTGCTCCGTCTCGCCGAGACCCAGTTCGAGATGCAGATCGCCAAGAACGCCAAGGTGCGGTCTTTCGACGAACCCATCTACGAAGCGTGCACTCGCGACCAGGACAAGGACCGCTGCAAGCAAGCGCGCGATGGCCAGAAGGCCGCCGAAGCCGAGCTCGACAAGATCCGCGAGGACAGCATCCGCACGTACGCGACGCTCGTTCGCGATCATCCCAACTTCAAGAGGATGGACGAGGTGCTCTTCTCGCTGGCGTTTGCGCTCCAGGAGCTCAACCAGTTCGACAAGGCACGCTCGGTGTACCGACGGCTGATCAAGGACTACCCAAACAGCCGCTTCGTGCCGAACGCGTACCTCTCGTTCGCGGAATACTACTTCAACGACGAAGTGGACATGGAGGCCGCGGGGAAGTTCTACCGCAAGGTCCTCGAATTTCCGCCGAAGAACAACTCGGTATACGGCTACGCCCTCTACAAGATCGCATGGGTCGAATACAACCGCGAGCGTTACCGGCAATCGCTCCAGGGCTTCGTCGACATTCTCGAGTTCGCCCAGAAGAACAAGTACGCCCACGACGCCAAGAACCTGGCGAAGCAGGCACGCAAGGAGCTCGTGCTCCCATACTCGCGCTACGGATCTCCGGGCAAGGCGCTGCAGTTTTTCCGCCGCTACGCGCGCACTGACGCCGAAGCGCACGAGATGCTCGAGAACCTCGCCGAGCTCTACTACGACACCGGGCAGTGGCCACAGGCGATCACCGTCTACCACAAGCTCATGGCGGATGCGCCGCGGAGCAACTCGCTTTGCGAGTGGCAGACCAAGGTCACCAATGCGGTGATCTCTTCGCGGTCGAACGACGAGCAAATCGTCGAGCTCAAGCGGCTCGTCGACGTCTATCGGACCTTCAGTAAGGGCGGCAAGCCGCAAGACAAGGTCGAAGAGTGCAAGGCCGAAACGGCGACGACGATGCTGTGGCTCGGCACCTCGTGGCACCGTGAAGCTGTCGGCAGCGATGCTGCGCCCGGCACCAAGAGCAAGAAGACAATGTCGCAGGCTGCGGTGCTCTACCGGACGCTCCTCAAAGAGTTTCCGGACATGGAGCAGATGAGCTTCCCGAACATCGATAAGCGGGACTGGCCGACCAAGTACAAGATTTCGTACTTCTACGCAGAGCTGCTCTGGAAGATGGAGGAGTGGGGTCAGTGCGGGCCGGCGTTCGACCATGTCGTCGAGATCAATCCGCAAGGCGAGTACACGAGCGATGCCGCCTATGCGGCGGTGCTTTGCTACAACAACCTCTACCAACAGCAGTACGTCCCACGCGAAACCACGACGAAGTTCATCAGCAAGACGGACGAGGCGAAGATGAAGAACGCCAAGGCTGCGGCGACGAACGAGTTCAGACCAAAGAAGCTCACGCCGCTCCAGGAAGGGATGCTGGAAGCGTTCAATCGGTACGTCTGTTACGTCGACAAGGCGGAGGACCTCGCGACGATCAAGTACCGCCGCGCGCGCATCTACTACGAGGCCAATCGCTTCGAGGAAGCCGCGGTGCTGTTTCGCGACATCGCGTTCAACCACAAAGACAGCGAGCTCGCCGAGTACGCTGCGAACCTCTACCTCGACTGCCTCAACGTGCTCGGTACCCAAATCGCGGAGCCGCGCGTTGCATGCATTCAGGAGCTCGGCTCCGCAATCGACCCGATGAGCGCGTCGTACTGCGGCACCGAAACCCTCCAAGACGAGCACCCGGACCTCTGCGGCACACTGAGCACGCTGCAGTGCCAGGTGCGACGCAAGGAGGCGGAGACCTACCAGAAGACGGGCGAGTTCAAGAAGGCCGCCGCGACATACGTCCGGATCTTCCGCAGGCACGAGGAGTGCGGCGAGATGGACGAAATGCTCTACAATGCTGCGATCAACTTCGAGGCCGCGCATTTGCTCGGCCGCGCCATCCAGGTGCGCACGGTGCTGATCGAGCGCTATCCCGAGAGCCCGCTCAGCAAGAAGGCGGTCTATCTCATCGGGCAGAACTTCCAAGCGCTGGCGTACTACGAGCAGGCCGCGAAGTACTACGAGCAGTTCGCTCGAAAGTTCCCGGGTGAAGACGGCACGCGCTGCACGGCAGAAGATAAGAAGAACGGCACCTGTCCGAACGCCATAGAGGGCCTCGAGCAAGCGACGTTCTTCCGCATCGGCCTGGGCGACGACAAGACCGCCATCGAGAACTCCGATCTCTTCGCGAAGAACTATCGGAAGAAGCTCCCGCGACAAACGTCGCAGGTGTTCTTCTCGATCGGCTCGATTTACGAGCGGCAGAAGCGCTGGTTCCAAGTCATCACGCACTACCGCGAGTACCTCAAGAAGTACGGCAAGGTCGGCATGCCGCATCAGGTCATCCAGGCGCACACGGCCATCGGCCGCGCGTTTTGGGAGCTGAACAAGAAGGGCGAGGCCAAGCCGAGCTTTGCGGCCGCGGTGAGGGCCTGGACCTCGGGGGCACCCAAGCGAATCTCTACGCTCAAGGTGTCGAAGGAAGAAAAGGTGCTCTACCTTCGCGAGGCGCTCGACAGCGCCGCGGAGTCTCAGTTCTACTTGTCGGAATACAAGTTTGCAGACTTCCAGAAGGTCGCCTTCCCGGAGTACCGGGGCGGCAAGAGCATGGCTCGGGTGAAGAAGTGGTCCGACTCCGAGTTCAAGGCCTGGGTCAAGCGCAAGCAAGGCGTGCTTCGCGCGGCCGAAGCCGAGTATGCCCAGGTTGCCAGGATGACGGTTGATGCCGGCGGTGTGCAGATGAAGTCGGCGCCGTGGCAAATCGCCGCTGCGTCCCGGACGGGCGAGATGTACCGAAGCTTCGTGGACGAGTTCCGCGATGCGCCCATCCCGCGTGAGATCGAGAAGGACCCAGAGCTCTACGACATCTATGTCGGCGCGCTCGACGACGTGTCCGAGCCGCTTCAGCGGCAGGCAGTCGACAAGTTCGAGTTCTGCCTGAAGACAGCGACTCAGGTTCGTTGGTTCAACGAGTGGTCGCGCGCTTGTGAACACGAGCTCAACGGGCTCAACCCGACGAAGTACCCGGTTGCGGCCGAGCTTCGCGGCGAGCCGAACTACGTCAAGGCGACGGTGGGTGACCCCGGCGTCGTGGACCTCGGCGCCATCAACGAACAGCGGTTGAATACCAAAGATGCGGTTGCCAACAGGGAGGAACCGTGATGCGAAACCTTAGTGTAGCGATCATCTTCATCGCGCTCGTCGTCGGTTGCGGCGGGGGAGAAGGCCAAAGCAGCGGCAGGACCACGGCTCCGTCCGCGGACGTCGCGCGCACGGCAGGCGGCGAGGCCATCACGACTGCCGACGGCAGCGCCGTCAGCAAGAAGGCTCACAGCAAGTGGGAGTCGGCCCTCGACGAGTTCGAGGCAAACGAGAAGACCGGCTGGACCTCTGCCCAGTGCAGCTCGACGTCGAAGGCGTTCGAGCGTGTGTCCGAGGCACAGGGCGGTGGCTTTGCGGAGGCGCTCTACATGGCTGGGCTCTCACTCTCGCGTTGCGGCGATGATGGAGCATACGGCCACTACGAGGCGGCCCTGAAGGTCGATTCGAAGTTTTGCAAAGCCCGGGTCGCCATGGGCCTTCGCGACCTCCGGAACGGTCGCTTGAGGGATGCCAAATCGACCTTCGAGGAGTCGATCAAGGACGACCCTCAGTGCACCTCTGGGTACACGAACCTCGCTATCGCGCAGCGGGCCGAGGGCAACACCGACGAAGCGCTCAAGAATCTGCGTCGCGCCCTCGCCATCGAGTCGGACTACCTCGCGGCGTTCAATCAGATGGCGTTGCTTCACTACGATCGGGGCCGGAAGGGCAACCCCTCGGAGCTCGACCTCGCCGAGGTCGTCTGCCGCCAGGCACAGATGCTCGATGCGGACTATGCGCCCATCTACAACACCTGGGGCCTGATCAAGGTCTACAAGGGCGACGTGATTTCGGCCCTTCGCTACTTCCAGAGAGCTATCACGCTCGATCCCGATCTCTTCGAAGCGCAGATGAACTTCGGCCAGGTGACGATCTCGTTCCGTGGCTACGAGGATGGGCGTGAAGCGTTCGCACGCGCCGTGGCGCTCGAGCCGGAGAGCTATGACGCCATCGTCGGACTCGGTACCGCGCTTCGAGGGCTCGGGCAGTTCTCGGAAGCGGAGACGCAATACGAGCGCGCCGAGCAGATCAACGGAAACCGTCCGGAGGCCTATTTCAACCTAGGCATCCTCTACCAGGACTACATGTCCGGCTCGGTCGCCGACCTGAAAAAGGCAAAGAGCTACTTCGGCGAGTTCCTGAAGCGCGCCGGCAACGCTCCCGAATTCCGTTCGAGCGTCAAAGACGTCAACACGCGTTGTGCTCAGCAGCAGAGCAAAAAGCGCGGCACGCCCAAGTGCCGGCCGGGTCGAATGCAGAACATCGACATCTCGATCGAAGCCATGCAGATCGCAGGGTAAGGAAAAATCATGAGCAAAGATATTTCGAAGTTCATCTCACAAGCCCTTGTTTTTGCATCACTAATCGTTGGGATGTCAGTGACGGCTTTGCCTGCGCACGCCCAGGACGCGCCGCCCGCAGAGACGACGTACGACTTCGAGGATGACCTGGTCACGGGCGACTTGGTGCGGCCCGATGGTGAGCAGTTGATCGTTCGACGGCGCGGCCGCCGGGCATCTCTGATTCAGATTCGAGAGCACTTTATTCCCGAGATGCTGAAATCTGTGGAAGATTTGTGATTGGGGGTTTCGGGTGAGTGACACGAGCCACAATACGTCAGTCGCGTTTTCCATCTACGATGGGGACCAACTGGTCAGCAGTGAAACGCTGAGCCAAGAGATCATCAAGATCGGTCGTCTAGCGACGAGCGATGTTCGCCTCGAGGACGACAAGGTCAGCCGCATGCATGCGGTGATCGAAGTGACGGCACCCGGTGAGGTGTTCATCATCGATCTCGGCTCCGCTTCAGGGACGCTCGTCAATGGCGAGAAGGTCAACAAGCGAAAGTTGCAGACGGGCGATCAAGTGCAGCTCGGAAACAAACGGCTGCACGTCGACATCATCACCGGCACGGTGGCGGTCGCGTCGCGCCCGCCGGTTGCGATGGCCGCCGGCGCTGGGGGGCGCCCGACGCCCGTCGTCGACGAGAGCGCAATGACCGCGATGCTCGACGAGGAATCCGAGCCGAGGGTCAAGACTCCGCCCGTGGTCACCAAGCAATCCGCGCCCGAAGATGATTCCGGTCCAAAGTTCAATCCCTTCGAGGTGGGCGCGAAGCGCAAGTCCCGCACGCCCTTTGCTTCGGCAGCGGCAAGGGTCGAAGATGAGGGCGACGTCTACGGATTGGTCGCGACCGCGCCAGCCGTCCCGTCGCACGAGATTGAAACCAATGAGCGCTCGATCGAGGTGTCTGTCCTTTGGGGCGACCGCAACGTGCTCAACGTCGACTACCTCACGCCGCCGCGCGACTACTACGTCGGCGAGCCCGGCAGCGACGAAGACGTCGACTACATTCTCGGTCACGATGCCATCGGCGTGGACCGAATGCCGCTCTGTGTTGCGGAGGGCGCGGGCGTAACGGCGATCATCCCCGAGGGCGCAAAGGGCGAAGCCACGATTGGCGATCAGACGCGTTCCTTCGATCTGATGCGCGGCCAGGGCGATTTCCGCGAGAGCCGTACCGTCCGTGGCGCGATGGAGTTCGCAGTGCCCGAGGGTGGCTCGGTGCGGATGAAGCACCGCGACTTTACCTTCATCATCAAAGACGTAAAGGCGGGCAAGAAGGTCGCCGGCCACGCGAAGCTCGACGTGCGTCCGATGATCTACGTCGCCGGCGCTGCGTTGTTCGCGAGCCTCGTGCTCACGATGTTTTACTTCCAGCCACCGCGTCCGCGCGGGCTTTCATCCGACCTGCTCAGCACCGACTCGCGCTTGATCCAGTTCCTCATGGAGCCGGAGGAGCTCGAAGAGCCGGAGCCCGAGTGGCTCAACGGATCGGATTCGTCCGGCGGCGGCACTGGCAAGGCGCATGAAGGCGAACAAGGTCAGATGGGCGACGAGACCGCCGAGAAGACCAAGAACAAGTACGGCATCCAGGGTCCGGCGGACAACCCCGATCCAGTGATGGCGCGCGAGCAAGCCAAGGAAGAGGCGCGAAGCGCGGGCATCATCGGCACCCTGGCGTCGATGCAAGGCTCGTTCAACTCACCGACTTCGCCGTACGGCGCGGACTTCGCGCTCGGCAACGATCCGACTAGCGCGCTCGGCGCGATGACCGGCAACGACATCGGCCAGAACTTCGGGTTCGGAGGCTTGGGCCTTCGCGGCACGGGTCGCGGTGGCGGCGGCATGGGCCAAGGCACCATCGGGATGGGTAACTTCGGAACGATCGGCCGTGGTGGTGGTCGCGGTGACGGCGAAGGCGGCTACGGCCGTGGCGTCGGCGGGTTCCGCGGGCGCGCAGCGGGAGTACCGCAGGTCCGCAGTGGCGGCGCCGAGGTGCGTGGCTCGCTCTCGAAGGAAGTCATCCGTCGCGTGGTCCGACGCCACATCAACGAGGTGAAGTTCTGCTACGAGCAGCAGCTCAACGCGCGGCCCGACTTGAGCGGCCGCGTGACCACGCGCTTCGTCATCTCGCCGACCGGCTCCGTCCAGTCCGCGATGGTGGGGGACTCGAGCCTGCGCAACGAAGCGGTCGAGAGCTGCATCGTTCGAGCGGTGCGCCGATGGACATTCCCGGCGCCAGATGGCGGCGGCGTGGTCGTCGTCAACTACCCGTTCCTGCTCGACGCAGCAGGTCAGTGACGCGCAGACGATCGCCCCAAAAGCGAGATTTCGCCCTGATATCCCGTCTTTCCAGCCGCTGTTCTAGCGTGCAGGGAACAGACCTGCGCCTGAAACTGGCCAAGATGTCGAAAATAGCCGAAAAAAGAGCAGGATTTAGTGTTGTTGGCCATGCAAGTAATGCTGTAGGATTGAAGTGCTTGTGAATTTCCAAGCGTAGGAGGCAAGCATGCGAGCGCAGACAATCGGGTTGGTGTTGGTGGGTCTAATCCTGATGGGCGGCAATTGTTCGCGCGCCCGCGTCGAATCGATGAACGAGATGAATGCTGGGGTTGAGCTCGCGCAGATGAAGCGGTTCAGCGAGGCAGCGCAGAGCCTCGAGAAGGCCGGAGCCATCGATCCAACCAACCACCAGGCGTACTTCAATCTCGCCATCGTTCAGATCGAGCTGCGGTCGTTCTCGGCGGCGCGTGAGGCCCTCGAACGGGCGATCGTCGCGAAGCCAGACATGGCGGGCTACCACGAGAAGCTCGGAACCGTGCTGATCGAGCTCGAGGATTGGAAGGCCGCTCAAACCGCGTTCAGCAAAGCGCTCGAGCTCGACCCATCGCTCTTCAAGGCGCACTTCAAGCTGGGCCGCTGTAGCGAAGAGCTCGAGGATCCGCAGGCCGCGCTTTACCAATACACCGATGCTATCAAGACCGGACCGCGGTTCCTGCCCTCGTACTCCGCGCTTGGCCGGCTCTACGCCGACCTGAAGTACCCGGACCACGCCGCGCAGGTGTTGACCGAGGCTCTCAAGGTCGCGATGCCCGGCACGGAAGAAGAAGCCAACGTGCACCACTTGTTGGGGACCGTGTACCAGCAGCAGCGGAAGTTTGACGAGGCGGTGACTGAGTTCCAGGCGGCGCTCGCGATCGTACCCGGCATGCAGGACGCGCTCTTCTCATTGGGTTGGACCTACGCCCTTCAGGGCAACGACGAGGAGGCCAAGCGCTACCTCGACAAATACGTGATGATGGCGGGCACCGATGCCCCCGATCACTACGTGAAAGCTGCGCGGGACCGTCTGGCAGAGTTGAGGACCGAATCGCCGTAAGGGGGCTGGGGCAAGATGTCGGAAGAACAATCGGGTGATGAGGTTCGCGAGATGACGGCTGACGAGATGGCCGAGCTCGAAAAGCTCGACGACGCGATCGCGAAATTCGAAGAACAGAAGCGATGGTCGGACATGATCCGTTCCATCCTGAAAAAGGCCGATCTGGTTCAAGAGCCGGCCGAAAAAGTAGAGCTCTTCCGCAACGCGGGCACGCTCTACCTCGAGCGGTCGAGCAACCAAGCCGAGGCGATCAAGTGCTTCGAGCAATTGCTCGAGTACGACGCGACCGACGTCGATGCGATCGAGCGTCTCAAGCAGATGTACGAGAAGCGTCGTGATTGGGAGAAGCTGATCCGCGCGATGCAGCGCGAGGTCGAGCTTCTTCCTGAAGATGATCGGCTCAGTCGCTACGCGGAGATGGCCGAGCTCGCGACCCAACGGCTTCGCAAGCCCGACGTGTGCATCGAGCTCTGGCAGAAGGTCCTCGAGGGGGATTCCGAAAATCCGACCGCGCTGAGCAACCTCGCGCAGCTCTACGAACGAGCCCGCGAGTGGGAGCCGCTCGCAGAGGTTCTCGAAACGCTCGTCGAGAGCGACACAGACGTCACCTCGATGAAGCAGCAGCTTCAGAAGCTCGGCATGATCTACGCCGACAAGATCGGCAACGACGAAGGCGCCATCGGCGCGTTCAAGAAGCTACTCGAGCTCGATCCGTCCGACCGGCGGGCGCAAGAGCAGCTCAAACGCCGCTACGTTTCGCTTGGCGCATGGGACGAGCTCGAATCGTTCTACGCCGCCAACGAGAAGTGGGACGAGCTCATTCGCATCGTCGAGCGTCAGGCCGAAGCGCAAGAGACTTCGGCCGACGAAAAAATTCCACTTCTGTTCCGTGCCGCGCGCCTCTGGGAAGAGAAGAAGGGCAAGCCCGATCGTGCAGCGCGCGTGTACGAGAAGATTCTCGCCGCTGATGGCGACAACGTGCAGGCCGCAGAGGCTCTCACGCCGATCTACGAAGAAGCGCACGATGCCCGAAAGCTCGTGTCCGTGCTCGAAGTGCGGTTCGCGCACGCGAGCGAGACCGAATCGAAAGTCGAGCTCCTCGGAAAGATTGGGCATGTCTTCGAAGAACGTTTGCGGCAGCCCGAGGTCGCGTTCGAGCGCTACCTAGAAGCGTTTGCCCTCGCGCCTACGCATGACGAAGCACGTGTAAACGTTGAGCGCTTGGCCGCAGAGATGAACGGTTGGGACCGATTGGTGTCGGGCTTCGAGACGGCGATCGAGGCCGTGGCCGACCCGCATCAAGCCGTGCCCATTCGCCTGAGTTACGGCCAGACGCTGACTCAGCTCGATCGGATCGACGAGGCGGTCGAGCAGTACCGGCTCGTGTACGAGCTCGAGAGCAACAACCTCGACGCCATCGCGGCGCTCGGCGACCTGTATCTCACCACCGAGCGGTATCGCGAGCTTCTCGACATCTACGCTCGCCAGATCGAGCTCGAGCAGGACCCGGAGATCCGTCTGCAGGTCGCCTACAAGCGGGTGACCGTGCTCGCGGAAGCCCTCGAAGACGCCGATCGTGCGATTGAAGCACTCGAAGGAATCATCGATGAGTACGGGGTGGAGCAGGGCGAAGCCTGTGACGCGCTCGAGCAGCTGTATCAGCAGCAGGCGCGTTGGCAGGAGCTTGGTCAGCTCCTCGAGCGCCGCATCGAAGGCGGCCCGGAGAGCCACGAAGAGCTTGCCTCGCTCAAGTTCCGCTTGGGCCGCGTGTGCGAGTCGCAGCTAGAAGACAAGCCCCGTGCGGTGGATCTCTACCGCGAGGTGCTCTCGATCATGCCGGAGCACGATGGCGCCAAGGACCGCCTCCAGCAATTGCTCGACGATGCCGAGGTTGCGTCCGAGGCGTCGCGCGTCCTCGAGCCCATCTATGAGATGAGCGAAGACTGGACCCAGTACGTGAACGCCCTTCGGGTTCAGCACCGCTACAGCGACGCGCCACGGCAGAAGCTTGGCTTGCTCACGCGCGTTGCGGACACGTACTTCAACCACATCGGAGATGGCGAGCGCGGCTTCGTATCACTTTGCGAAGCCTTCCGCGAGATGCCGTCCGACACGGCGACTCTGCAGCGCCTCGAAATGCTTGCGACCGAGAATGACCTGTTCGAGGACGCGACCTTGAGTCGTTCGCTCTGGATCAAGACGGCGCAAATTCACGAAACGCAGCTCATGGATGTCGAGGCTGCAGTCTCGGCGTACCGCAAGGTGCTCGAGATGGATGCCGGGGATTTCGAGGTGCTCAGCGCCCTCGAAGCCGTGTACCGCGGCGCTCAGCGCTGGCACGAGCTCGCCGGCGTTCTTCGCGCCAGGGCAGAGGCCTACACCGAGCCGGATGACAAGATCGGCGTTCTCGCCGAGATGGCGCGCGCGCACGCCGATCTCCTCGACGAGCCCGAGCAGGCCATCGCGCTTCAAAACGAGATCCTCGAGCTCGATCCCACCAACCGCGAGGCCTTGAGCACGCTGGACGAGCTCCTCGCCCGGCAGGGCCTCTGGAGCGACCTCGCAGACAACGTCGAACGCCAGCTTTCGCTGGCGGACGAGCCACAAGAGCAAACCACGCTCCTACTTCGCCTTGCCGAGATTCGCGAAGGGCGCATGGGCTCGACCGATTCGGCGATCGAGATCTACCGCGACGTGCTTTCGAACGACGCGAGCAATCCGGCGGCGCTCGGCGCCCTCGAACGCTTGCTCGAGTCATCCGAGCATCAAGCCGCCGTAGCCGACATCCTCGAGCCCATCTACCGGGACGGGGGCGCTGCAGCGCGGCTCGTCGACGTGTACGAGATTCAGGCGCACCACGCGACCGCACCGGAGCGGCGCTTGGAGCTCTTCAATGAAATCGCCAAGCTGCAGGAGTTCTCACTCAGTGATCTGCATGGCGCCTTCGACAGCTACGCGCGGGCGTTCCGGGAGGACCCGGGGCACCCGAGGTCGAAGGAAGAGCTCGAGCGTCTCAGTGCGGCGGTGGGCGCGTCCGATGCGCTTGCCGGCGTCTACGAGCAGGTCGTCACCGTGGCGGATGATCCGCAGCTTGCGGTCGGCCTTCTGCTTCGCGCGGCCGAGATTCGCGAAGATGATCTTGGGCAGCTCGATCGTGCGGTCGAGCACTACGAGCGCGTGCTTCAAATCGACGAGGAGCATCATGCCTCCGCCGACGCTCTGGAGCGCCTGTTCCAGCAATCGGAGCGATACGAGGACTTGGCTCGGATCTATCGTCGAAAGGCCCGCATGGTGCCCTCGGCCACCGACCAGCGCGCGCAGCTGGTCAAGGCAGCCGCGATCTACGAGGACATCCTCGACAAGCCGAGTGACGCGATTTCGGTGTACCAGCAGGTGCTCGAGATCGAGCCGGGCGACATCGAGTCGATCGACCGCTTGATCGAGCTTCAGACGCAGCTCGGGAAGTGGTCTTCGTTGCTCGAGACGTACGAGCGCAAGGCCGAGGTCGTGTCTGACCTCGACACGAGAAAAGCGCTGTTCACCGCGATGGGCCAGGTTCAGGAGGCGCAACTTGGCGATGCGGACAAGGCGATCGACGCCTACCAACGCGCGCTCGAGATCGATCCGGACGACCTTCCGGCTCTCGGGCACCTCGATGGGCTCTACGCGGAAACCGAGCAATGGCGGGACCTGCTTCAAGTGCTGGAACGCCAGGCCGAGCTGGTCGACGACGACGACCAGCGGATCGAGCTTCGCTTCCGCGTCGGAGAGCTCTGGCGTCGGCATCTCGAGGACCCCTCGCAGGCCATCGAGATTTATCGCGACATCCTAGCCGAGGCGCCGCATCACCAGCCCACGCTGGATGCCCTGTCGGCGATGACGAGCGATGCGATCGAGCCCTTGGCCGCGGCCGAGGTCCTCGAGGAGGTTTACCTCGGCGCTGGCGAGTATCGAAAGCTAGCCGAAGCGCGCGAGGTGAAGGTCCGCTTCACGGAGCAGCCCACCGACAAGGTGGAGATGCTGCAGCAGCTCGCCGAGATCTACGAGATTCAGCTCGAAGACCTGCCTTCTGCGTTCGGTGCGTTCGTCCGCGCCTTGCCACTCGACAACCGCAACGAGCTGACGCTTTCATCGCTCGAGCGACTCGCCGAGCAGACGGGCCGCTGGCATGAAGTGGCTTCTCGTTACGACGAGGAAGTGCAGAAAAAGAAAGCAGAATTCCCCGAGGAGGTCGTCCACCTCGCAAAGCGGGCCGCGGTGATCAACGAGGTCCAGCTCGATGACGTCGACGGCGCAATCTCGCGCTACCAGTTCGTGGTCGACATCGACGCATCCGACGCGACCTGTATCGAGGCGCTCGACCGACTCTATGAGCAGACCGAGCGCTGGGACGACTTGGCGGCGACTCTCCAGATGGAAGCCGCCGTTGCGACGACACCCGAGGACGTTCTCAATCTGCAATTCCGCACGGGCCAGCTGTTTCAGAACCAACTCGCCAACATGGAGTCCGCGATCTCGCAGTACCGCGAGATTCTCGCGGCCGCGCCGGAGTACGCGCCGGCGGTCTCTGCGCTCGAAGAGATGTTCGCGAGCGGCGTCCGGCCGCTCGAGGTCGGCGAGGTGCTCGAGCCTCTCTACCGCATGCAGGGCAACTGGGATCAGCTCCTCAACGTGCAAGAGGTGCAGGTCGAGTATCAGAACGATCCGGTTGAGCGTGTCGTGATGATGCACCGCCTCGCGGAAATCGCGGAGGACAAGGCCGCTGACCATAGTCGCGCGTTCCGCTGGATGCAGAAGGCGCTGCTCGAGGACCCGAGCCACGACCATTCGCTCGGCGAGGCCGAGCGGCTTTCGGCGATCGTCGACGGCTGGTCCGACCTGGCGACGACCTACGCCAACGGCATTCAGCACACGAGTGACGTCCTCAACAAGGCGGAGCTCGGGCGCCGGCTCGCCAAGGTATACGAGGAGCAACTCGACGACCTCGAGCGGGCCGAGGAGACCTACCGATTCGTCCTCGGTGTCGACGACCACGATGAAAATGCACTGGCCGCGCTCGACCGCATCTACGCCGAGCACGGCGCACATCGAGCGCTCTCGCAGGTACTTCGCAAGCGAATCGATTGCAGTAACAACTCCTCGGACCTCATCGATCTCCACTTCCGGCTCGGCACCGTGCTCGACCAGAAGCTCGGGATGACCGAGGACGCCATCGAGGT
>Ga0111160_1017_pt1 | contig 36367 bp, 33 predicted proteins | sample DeeMarSeWOR28_12_FD_80265 | JGI IMG/M metagenome (GOLD analysis project Ga0111160, IMG submission 80265) | Myxococcales bacterium SG8_38_1
CGAATGATCAATCCCAGTTTCGGGGATTTGTGCTCGCCTTGTCTACGTTTCTCGAGCGTGAATACTGCGCGCCCGGGAGCGTTCCACAGATTGATGACCTTGAAAGTTGCAGCGGTTCTTGTCTGTTTCACGCTGGTTTCGCCGATCGGTCTTGCGGACGCGCAAAAGAGTGACGCGCTCGATGCTGCCGTGATCGTGGCGTTGGTACAGACCTTCTATGACCAAACGAAGACCTTGCAGGCCGAGTTTGAGCAGACGCGCTACACACGCCTTTACGATCGCTACGATCGCGCGAAAGGCAAAGTCGTATTCAAAAAGCCGGGCATGATGCGCTGGGATTACGCCGAGCCGAACGGGCAGGTGTTTGTCAGCAACGGCAAGAAGCTCTTGATCTACCAGCCGCCCGAGGAAGGCGAAAAGCGCGGCCAGCTCATCGAGCGCGCCCTCGACGATGACCAGCTGCCTTCGGCCTTTTCGTTCCTCACTGGTGGCGGTGACCTCGATAAGGACTTCGAGGTGCGCCTCCTGGAATACGACAACGAGAGCTTCAAGGACGGATACGTCTTGCAGCTCATTCCACGGAAGCCCACACCGAACTACGAACAACTCGTGTTCTACGTGCGAGCGTTCACGAGTGGCGGCAAGCGCGCCGGAGTGGTGCAGCGGGTGCTGATCATCGATTCCGCCGGCAATCGCAACCGATTCGACTTCTCGAAGATCAAGTTCAATCGCGAGGTGTCGGACAAGCGGTTCAGCTACCGTCCACCAAAGGGGACAGAGCGCGTCACGCCCTGAGCGCGTCGATCGCCTGACCGAGCGCGCTTGGGTCGTCCGGTGGCACGAGCCGAACCCGTTTGCCTTCCTGAAGGGCCTCGGGGATCGCGCCGACGCGGGTGGCGACGATCGGGAGTGAACGGGCTCGCGCCTCGAACAAGACGGTCGGCAGACCTTCCTCCGGCCGCGACGGCACGACGATCGCGTCGCACGCTCGAAGTAGCGCTTCCTTGCGCGCGCCAGCGACCCAGCCCTCGAACCGCGCGTCGACTCCGAGGTGTTGGGCGAGCGCCGCTAGCCGACGGCGCTCCGGGCCATCTCCGGCGATGCGGATGTGAACCGGGGTCGCGAGGCTGGCGGCTGCACGAAGGAGTTGGTCGACCCCTTTGACCGGGACGAGCCGCCCCAGGAATAGGAGTGTGAAGCCCTCGATCCCCAGGGCCCGCCGGAGCTCACCGCGCGGCAGGCCGCCGCTGGGCGGTGGCTCGATCGGCATGGGGCCTAGGTGGGCAGCCACCATCGAGCCGTCGAGCCGAGCAGTCTCGAAGAAGCGATCGCGATGACCGGCGCTGAGAAACCAAAAGGCGCTCACACCCGCGGCGATGCGGCGGGCCAGCTGGCGACCGCCGGGCGCCCTGCTGAGCCAGCGAACATCGGTTGCATGGCAGATGCAGAGATGGTCGCGCCCTCCGGCGAGCGTCGAAGCGATCCAACCGCTTGGAATGCACCAGGAGCTGATCAATGCGTCGCAATCGTCGAGGGCGCGCTGGGCAGCCACCCGCGAAGAGGCCAAGAAGCTCGCCGCAGCTGCCCATCGAAGCGGGTGAGCACGCAGGTTCTCCGGTGCACCGGCCTGGTAGAAGGTTTGCTGAAGCCCCCGCGGCCGCGCGTAGGGAACCCAGCGCACCTCAATCCCTGGCCACCGCGGTGGCGGACGGCGAACCGCGGGCTCCGGCGCGAGGACGCGCACGTCGCCACCATGTGCGACGATCCCGCGTGCGAGCGTAAGGAGAAACGCGCCGCTGTGGTCGCCCTCGAAACGCGGAAACCCCGTCGTGACCATGCCGACTCTCATCCTGCGATCACTCCACGGTGACGGTCTTGGCGAGGTTGCGCGGCTGGTCGACGTCGGTGCCCTTGTGGTCGGCGACACAGTATGCATAGAGCTGCAGCGGGACCACCGTCAGGAATGGACTCAACGCCTCGTGTGTGGGGGCGACCTCGACGAACGCGTCGCAAAGCGCTTGCGTCTGGCTGTCCCCGGCGGTCGTCACGCCGATGATCTTCGCCTCGCGCGCGCGCGCCTCCTGAAGGTTGCTGCAGACGCGCTCGTGGTGGCGGTCCTGAGGAGCGAGCACGATGACCGGGACTTGCGCGTCGAGTAGCGCGATTGGCCCGTGCTTCATTTCGCCGGCGGCGTAGCCCTCCGCGTGGACGTAGGAGATCTCTTTGAGCTTGAGCGCGCCTTCGAGCGCCATCGGGAAGCTCAGCCCACGGCCGAGGAAGAGCACGTCGCGCGCGTTCGAGAAGTCGCGGACCATATCTGAGATCGCGTCGTAGGTGGCCTTGAGCCGCTCGTCGATCTGGTGCGGGATTCGCGCCAGCCCCTCGACGATCTCGCCGGCCTCGCCCTCGCTCAGGGTGCCACGGCGGCGCGCGAGCCAGATGCTGAACATCAAGAGGTTGGCGAGCTGGGTCATGAAGCACTTGGTCGACGCGACGCCGATCTCCGGGCCGGCGTGCGTGTAGAAGCTGGCGTCCGCCATGCGCGGGATCGCGCTTCCGTTGACGTTCGCGATCGCCAGGACCTTGGCGCCGCGCTCCTTGGCCTCTTTCGCCGCCATGAGCGTGTCGATGGTTTCGCCCGACTGGCTCACCGCGATGACGAGGTCACCTTCGCCGACGACGGCGTCACGTCCGCGGAACTCGCTTGCGAGCTCTGCGATTGCTGGCACCTGCGCGAGCTCTTCGATCCAGTAGCGCCCGGCGATGGTGGCGTGATGGCTGGTGCCACATGCCAAGAGGATGACGCGGCGGATCGCTTTCGCGTCCGCCTCGCTCAGGCCGATCTCCGCACTCTCGACGTCGGCGCGCTCGCGGTCGAGCCTGCCGCGGAGCGTGTCTTCGAGCGCGCGCGGCTGCTCGAAGATCTCCTTGAGCATGAAGTGCTTGTAGCCGGCTTTCTCCGCCATCACCGGTGACCAAGAGATCTTGCGTGAACGGCGGCTCACTGGTTCGCCGGCGAGGGTCGTCAGCGAAAATCCGTCCGGGTCGAGGACGGCGATCTCACCGTCCTCCATGAAGACCATCTCGTTGGTGTATGGCAATAGGGCCGGTATGTCGCTCGCGCAGTAGGTCGCGTTTCGTGCGACGCCGATGACGAGTGGGGACGAGCTCTTGGCGACGACGATGCGGCGGGGCTCGGCCTCCGATACGACCGCGATGGCATAGGCCCCTTCGACATGTTTGAGCGCGCGGCGAATCGCGGTGACCATATCATGCCCCGCCTTGGTCTCGCGGTGGATCAGGTGGGACACGATCTCGGTGTCGGTGTCGCTGCTGATCGTGAACCCGCCTTCCTCGAGCTCTGCCCGAAGCTGAAGGTGGTTCTCGATGATGCCGTTGTGAACCACCGCGATTGGGCCAGCCACGTGTGGGTGCGCGTTCACCTCCGAAGGGCGGCCGTGGGTCGCCCAACGAGTGTGCCCGACGCCAACACTTCCGCCGAGCGGTGTTTCCAGGAGCGCCTTTTCTAGGTTCCGGAGCTTGCCGACGGCACGGACGATTCTGATGCCGTTCTGTTCGTGAATGGCAACGCCGGCCGAATCGTACCCGCGATATTCCAGGCGCCGCAGCCCGTCGAGCAGGATTGGCGCAGCCTGCTCGTCACCAACGTACCCGACGATTCCGCACATGATTTGACTTTAGTGGATGGGACCGCGGGGTGCACCTGTTCCGCTGGTTCTCTCGTCTTTGAATCGCGCTTTGACTTCGCCGTCGGGTGACACAACCGTGACCGGGCCGAACTGGCCGAGCGACTGCGCGAAATCGGCTGCCTGACCGACGACCACGACCAGAGCCTCCTTGGGGCGGATGTAGCTTCGCGCGACGTAGTGCGCCTCGGATGCGCTGACTCCCCGGATCCAGTTCCGGTAGTGGTCCCAGTAATCGCTTGGCAGCCCGAAGGTCCGGAGCTTCAGCACGAGCTCGGCGAGCTTGCCCGGCGTGTCGACTCTCAGCGGAAACGAGTCGCTCAGGTAGCGCTTTGCATTCGTCAGCTCCTGCCCTTCTGCAGGCTTCTGGTTGATGAGCTCGAGGTGCTCGAAAAACGCCCCAATCGCTTCGGTCGTGACCTCGGTGCGAACGGACGAGTACGCGACGAAGGGGCCTATGTCCACGCGCTCGGCAATAGCGCTATATGCGCCGTAGGTCAGGCTGCGCTTCTCGCGGAGGTCCATGAAGAGCCTCGACGCTGCCGAGCCGCCGAGCACCTGATTGGCGACGACCAATGGAATCCATTCGCGTTCCGCGCGTCGCAGCGCCAGGTTCCCCATATAGATGACTGATTGCACCGAGCCAGGGCGGTCCACCACCAGGATCTTGCGATCAGTCGGTTGTGGCGGGTCGGCGTAGTTCGGAACGGCGCGCTTGCCTGCGGCCCATGTGCCAAGTGTCTCTTGCGCGACCTTGGCGACATCGTCCGGGTCGACCTTGCCCGCGACGACCAAGAAGGCGTTTCGGCCCACGAAGTGTGTCCGGTGCCATCGAACCATGTCCTGCCTGCTCACGCGTTTGACGGCCTGCGGGGTCGTATCGACCGTAGCGTACGGGTGCTTCCCGTAGAGAGCTCGATAGAACTCACGGCGGGCGATGTACTGAGGCTCGCGCTCAGAGAGCGACAACCTGTCGAGCTCACGGCGCTTCATCTTGCCAAGCTCCTTGGCGTTGAACGCAGGCTTGCCGGCCACTTCCGCGAGGATGCCCATGACTACTTCGAAGTGCTCCGCCAGTGCGCGCACGCCGATGTACGTGTTCTCCTCATCGGAGCTCGCCCATAGGTCCGCGCCGAGGAACTCGATCTCTTCGGCGATCTCGGCCGCGCTGCGCTTCGTGGTGCCTTCTTTCAACATCTGCGCGACCAGCCCCGACAGCCCGGGGAGCTTGGCGGGGTCCGACTCGGCTCCACTTCGGATCACGAGAGTGGCGTACACGACCGGCAATTGCTCGGCGACGATGGTGTTGACCTGCAAGCCGTTGTCGAGGTCGGCGATCTGAACCGGCGGAAGCGCCAGGTCTTTCGCGGGGGCCGGAGGAGGTGGTAGCTCGCGCTCGGGGGCTGCTTCGGCTTGGGCGTCCTTGGCGGTTTCAGGCTCGGGGGAGTCCTTTGCGCAAGCGGCGAGCAGCGCGACCGCGCTGAGGCACAGGATGGTGAAACGGAAACGAAGCAACATCACTGTCCCTCCTCGGCGGGCGCCTCGCCCGGCAAGACGTCGAGCACCGTACGGTTCGTCACGTCGAAGTACTGTCCCGCAACGCGCTTGATGTCCTCCTCGGTGACGGCGAGGTAGTGGTCGAGCTCGAGCTTGAGAAGGTTGGCGTCGCCATAGTAGAGCTCGAACTCCGCCAGTCGTTGTGATCGGGACATGTTCGACTGAAGCCCAAAGACGAACGCCCCGCTGACTCGGTTCTTGGCCTTCTGGAGCTCGCGCGCGGTCACGCCTTGCTCAGCGATCGCTTGAAGCTCTGCGTAGATGACCTCTTGCGCTGCCCTGGGTTGGTGGCCGCTCGCCATCACGCCCCACGCGCTGAAGAGATCGGGGCCGCGGCGGTCATCGGTTCCAACCGCAACCTCCTGGCAAATCTCTTCGCGCTTCACGAGGCGCTGGTAGAGACGGCTCGACTCGCCGTCGCCAAGCACGAGCGCGAGCATTTCGAGCGCATAGTGATCCGGCGTGCGGCTCGTCGGGATGTGATAGGCGAGGTGAAACGCAGGCAGTGTCGCGTTGGCGTCATACATCGTTTCGGTCTGCTCGGCCGTCTGCTTTACAAGCGCTGGCGCGTCGAAACCAGGTGTCTCGCGCGCGGGGATGTCGCCGAAGTACTCTTTCACCAAAGCCAAGGCATCTTCGGGGGCGAAGTCGCCGCTGATGCTGATGACCGCGTTGTTTGGTGCGTAGTATGTGTTGAAGAAGTCCTGGACGGCTTCGAGGGGCGCGTCGATCAGATCCTGCATGTCGCCGATGGTCGAGTGGGCGTACGGCCAGTAGTCGCCGTACGCGAGCTCGTTGATACGGAGCATGCTGGGGACGTAGGGCTGGTTGTCGATGCGCTGCCGGCGCTCTTCCATCACCGTCATCCGCTGGTTCTCGAAGTTCTCCTGCGTGATCGCCAGTGACCGCATTCGATCGGCTTCGAGCCACAAGCCGAGCGCCAGCTCGTTCGATGGCAGTGTCTCGAAGTAGTTCGTACGGTCGTTGCTCGTGGTGCCGTTCGCGCTGCCGCCTCGGTTGATAATCAAGCTGAAGTGTTCGCCCTTGCCAACGTTCGCCGAGCCTTGAAACATCATGTGTTCGAAAAGGTGGGCGAAACCGGAACGGCCTTGCACCTCGTTGCGCGATCCGACGTTGTAGTATACCGAGACCGCGACCGTCGGGACGGTGTTGTCTTGGTTCATTACGACGCGTAGCCCGTTGTCGAGGCTGGCGCGGCTCACCTGCAAGTTCGAAAGGGCGGTTGCGCCTTGCTCGGCGTCGGCGTGTTCGGCTCCGAACAGCGTCGCGACGGTCACGAGCACCCCCAGTGCTGTTCCCATGAAAACCCGGCTCATGTGACTCCTATCAACAACCAAAGCCCAGAAAAACTTCCAAGTGGCGCTACCACATACGACCAAGAGAGCAAAGCGGTTGACGCGTTGGGGGGTTTTGCGGACACTCACCGACCCCCATGACCGCCGCCATCCTGTCCATCGGCACCGAGCTCACTCGTGGTGAGCTGATCAACACCAACGCTGCCTGGTTGGGCGAAGAGCTCACCAAGCTCGGTTTCGAAGTAGCCGAGCACGCGACGGTCGACGACGACCTCGATCGAATCGTGATGCTGATACGGCGCTTTTCCGAGCAACATCGCGTCGTCATCGCAACGGGCGGTCTCGGCCCGACCTCCGACGACCTCACCACGGAGGCAGCCGCGAAGGCAGGCGGGGTCGCTCTGCGGCGCGATCAAAGCGTGGTCGAAGGCATTCGGGAGAAGTTCAAGGCGTTCGGGCGCGTCATGCCGGAATCGAACGCGAAGCAAGGCGACTTCCCAGAAGGCGCGGATGTGTTGCCGAACGCGATGGGCACGGCGCCCGGCTTCGCGATGACGCTCGACCGGGCACGCATGTTCTTCGTGCCCGGTGTGCCGCGCGAGATGGAGCACATCTTTCGCGAGTCGATCCTCCCCGCGATCGCTCCGCTTGCTGAACGCCGGACGCATCAGGTTCACATCCGAACGTTTGGCATGACGGAGTCGGGCGTCTCGCAAGCCGTTCGTCATCTCGAGCAGGAGCATGAAGGCCTCACGCTCGGCTACCGCGCCCACTTCCCAGAGATCGAGGTGAAGGTTCACGTGCGTGCCGAGACCGCCCGGGAAGCGACCGAGCGCGCCGAGGCGATCGCCAGCGAGGTGCGGAGGATTCTCGGCGACGCGGTGTTCGGCGGGAAAGAGGATTCATTTGCCGAGGTCGTCGGCGCTGCGCTTCGCGACAAAGGGAAGACCTTGGCCGTGGCCGAATCGTGCACGGGCGGTCAGGTCGGCGAGATGCTCACCCGCATCCCGGGCGCTTCCGACTACCTTCTTCTCGACGCCGTCGTTTATGCAAATAGCGCCAAGGAGGCCGTGCTCGGCGTGAGCACGGACTTGCTTCGCGCACACGGCGCCGTGAGCTCGGAGGCCGCCGCCGCAATGGCGGAGGGCGCCCTCCGTGTGGCAGGCGCCGACATTGCCGTGTCAATCACGGGGATTGCGGGACCTGGCGGGGGCAGCGAAGACAAACCCGTGGGCACCGTTTGGTTCGGCCTAGCGCGCAAAGGGCAGCCGACGGTCACAAAGCACCGGAAGCTCCCATGGGGGCGCGACCGCGTGCAGACCTTGTCGGCCTACGTCGCGCTCGAGCTCGTTCGCCGCGCCGTGTTGGGTCGAGACCTCAACCTCGCCGAACGCTGAGCCTCGCGCACGTCTCCCGGGGGGAGCATCGTGCCGAATGCCTTCCACTTGAAGCGTCGCATGAGTTTGTCGGAGTACTTCTTGAACACGGACTTCTTCACGTAGGTCGCATGTCTTGCCGAGTCCACGTACTCAATGCCGCCGGAGAGATCGGGCCGATCGCTTACTTTTAAGTCGTGGAACTTTGCGGCTCGTTCTGGCCTCTTCGCCTGGTCGAGGATGAAGTTGCACATCATGTCGGCTTGCAGTGTGAAGAAGTCGTACGCGCCGCCGTCGGTCTGGTGTAGCCCGAGGCAGCGCTGCAGCGACGCTGCCACCTTTGCCGCCCGAGCTCCATGACCCCTTTATCGCACGGGCCTGGTCGAGGTAGGGTGTGGCCTTATGCGGGGGCGGGGGCTTCATCGGGCGCCATGCCGTTCGCAAACTTGACTAGTGTAAGGAAGCCGACTAGACGGGTGTTCAGGTAATTCACCGCAAAAGGAATCCGCGCCATGGCCGACTCGAACCGCGAAAAAGCCCTCAATCTAGCCCTCGGAAGTATTGAAAAAGCCTATGGAAAAGGCTCGATCATGCGCTTGGGCGATAACGACGCCAAAATCCGGGTGCCTGTGATTTCGACTGGGGCGATTTCGCTCGACCTCGCTCTCGGCATCGGGGGATACCCGCGGGGCCGCATCGTCGAGATCTATGGCCCGGAGTCGAGCGGCAAGACGACTCTGACCCTCCATGCGATCGCCGAGTGCCAGAAAAAGGGGGGCATCGCGGCTTTTATAGACGCCGAACACGCGCTCGACCCGAGCTACGCACGCAAGCTCGGAGTGAACGTCGATGAGCTCCTGGTCAGCCAGCCCGACCATGGCGAGCAGGCCCTCGAGATCGCCGACACTCTCGTTCGCTCCGGCGCGGTCGACATCATCGTGATCGACTCGGTGGCGGCCTTGGTGCCTCGCGCCGAGATCGAAGGCGAGATGGGCGACAGCCACGTCGGCCTTCAAGCTCGCTTGATGAGCCAGGCGCTCCGCAAGCTCACCGGCACCGTGCAGAAGAGCAACGCCACGCTCTTCTTCATCAACCAGATTCGCATGAAGATCGGCGTCATGTTCGGCAGCCCGGAGACCACGAGCGGTGGCAACGCGCTCAAGTTCTACGCCTCACAGCGCCTCGACATCCGCCGCATCGGTACGATCAAGGTGGGCGACGCCGCCGTCGGCAACCGCTGCCGCGTGAAGGTCGTGAAAAACAAGATGGCGCCCCCGTTCCGGCTTTGCGAGTTCGATATCCTCTTCGGTCAGGGCATCAGCCGAACCGGCGACGTGCTGGACCTCGGTGTCGAGGCCGGCATCATCAACAAGTCCGGTGCTTGGTACAGCTACGGCGAGGAGCGCGTTGGGCAGGGGCGCGACAACGCGCGCACCTTCCTGGAAGAGCATCCCGACATCCTCGCCGCGGTCGAGCGCAGGCTACTTCAAGAGCACGGTCTCATTGATGAAGACGCTCCTGCCGAAGCGAATGCCGAGCCCAAAGCCGAGCCCGAGGCGCCCGCGCCCATCAAGGGGTCTGCAAGCAAGCGCGCACGCCCGAACTAGTGCGGCTTGGCGTCGATGTCGATGCCCGACTTGTCAACCCTAAAATCGCTCTGCAAAATTGCGATAAGGCCTTGGAATCACACGGGTTTGCGCAAAGGTAAGCGTTGACTTTGGGGCCGCGTTTTGCTATATAGATTACGTGCATGAGGTTTATTGCACGCCCATAGACGATTGGAATTCCACCCGCGCTCCAAGCGCGGGTTTTCGTCGTTTTTGACCCGAAGGAGACTTAGCTCATGAGCTTTAGCGTAGGCGACAAGGCAGTGCACCCGGCGCATGGGGTGGCTGAAATCACGCAAATCGAAGAGCGATTGATCGGCTCCGACAAGATCGATTTCTACATCCTCAAGCTCGTGAACGGAAAGGCGGGCACCATTCGCGTCGCCCTAAACGCCGTGGACCGTGTGGGCCTCCGGCAGGTCATGTCGCGAAAGGCCGCCAAGACGGTCCTCGAGGAGCTCAGCAAGGACGAGATGGCGGTGACTTCCCAGCCGTGGAACCGCCGCTACCGCGAGTACACCGAGATGCTCAAGAGCGGCTCCCCGATCAAGGTCGCCAAGGTCCTCCGCGACCTCGCCAAGGTCCGGTCGGACAAAGGGGAGCTGAGCTACGGCGAAAAGATGGAGCAAGCTCGCAAGCTGTTGATCACCGAGCTAGCGCTAGCCCGCCGCGTCCGCGAAGAGACGATCGAGCGGGATATCGATAAGATTCTCAACTAAGAATCGCGGAAAACATTGCAAAAACAACAGGCCGCGCGGCCTGTTGCACTTCTTAGGCAATCCTTGCGCTTGGCGGCCGAGAACTAGGCATGCTTTCCGAGCAGGCGAACCAATCACGTGGCTTCCACTTTCGAGTCCGTTCCCAAGGGTGGCCCGGCTTCAACCCTTCAGCGCGCCGCTTTTTCTTCGTGGCCTGACTGCCCGAAGCGCTTCGAAAGCTCGCTGAGTAGATCCCGTAAAGAGACTTCACGGAGCACGAGTCCTACAAGCAGGTGGTAAATCAGGTCCCCGGCCTCGGAGGTCACACGCTCGTCCGATTCGCCCATCAGGGCCTGCCCGAGCTCCGCTGCCTCTTCACGCAGCTTCTCGTCGATTTTCGGCGCGCCCTTGTCCATGAGCGACTTCGTATAGCTCTTGCCGGCGTCGGACGCCTTGCGCGCCTGTAGTGCCCGCTCGAGCCGCATAAGGGTCGGCGCCGAGTTGCCGGCGCCTTCGACGAGGTTGCCGTCGTCGTCCAGCCGCCGGTAGAAGCAGGTCTCGGCGCCGGTGTGACAGGAGGGGCCTGCAGGCTCGACCATGTAGATGTAGATCAAGGTGTCGCCGTCGCAATCGACCCAGACGCTGCGCACCGCAAGCGTGTTTCCGCTGGTTTCGCCCTTGAGCCACAGCTCGCCGCGTGAGCGGCTGAAGAAGTGAGCCAACCCGGTCTCGAGCGTCTTCTCGATCGCGATTTGATCCGCGTAGGCCATCATCCGAATCTCCCCCGTCTCGGCGTCCTGCGCGATCACCGGAATGAGGCCGTGCGAGCTGTAGTTGAGGGCGGAGAAGGGCATTGAGCATAGTCTAGCACCAGCGCGAGCCGTAGCGAGCCCGCCCCAGCTCTCGGGTGCTCAGTGTCGGAGGCCCATCAAGGCTTCCAGCGTATCTCTCAGGCCGCTGAGATTCGAAGCCCTTACATGCGCCGAGGCTCCCGCCGCCAGTGCAGCGTTGCGGTCGCCGTCGTCGCCCTCGAGCAAGATGGCGCGCACATGCCGGGTGTTTTCGTCGTCCTTGAGCGCCTCGATGATCTCCGCGCCAGTCAGGGGGCCCAAGTCTGCCGCCAACACCAGCGCGTCGGGCGGCTGCTCGCCGATGTGGAGAAGCGCGGTCACCGGGTTGTCGTACTCCTCGACCTCGAAACCGGATGCCAAAGCCGCGGCGAGCTCGCCACCGGCGCGCATCCCGTTGATCAACAGCGCCACCCGCGGTCTCCCCGCATCCAGCTCCTCCGGGATCGGGTAGCCGTACTTACGTAGGAAGTCGAGGATGTGCGGGCGCCGGAAGCGCAGATGTCGCCCTGGTGTTCGGAAGTGAGGGATCTGGCCGCGGTCGGCCCAGTTGTGAATCGTCTTCAAATCCACCTGACAGAAGCGGGCAATCTGGGACGCGGTGAAGAGATCCCGGGGTTTTCGGACGCTCGCAACCACCTCAATTGGGTAGCGGGCGTGCTCTAACCCTTACAAGGACGAACATCAGAAATCCGGTAAAACTGTGCTTCAGCAAACAGGTTATTCGACATCGACCCATGCGCCATCGTCGAACAGCATTCGGGTCGCGCCTGGCAACACCGCCTCGTCTTCGGGGTGCTCGGGGTCACCCGGCAAAGCGAGGAACCAGCCGGCGTCGCCTGTCACGAGCCGTGGCCGCACCAAAGGGGGCTTTCGCGAGAGTGCGTCGTGGATGACCGATTGGGCGTCGCTGAACTCCGCGAGCCAGTGGAGCGTCCGCACCGTCGGGGGAGCCAGCTTGATCTTACCGCAAACCATCTCGTCGATCGCCCGCGATGGCCGGATCCAGACCGCCGATGTCGTCTCGCTGCCGTCGTGGGATGCAGTTTGACCTTCGGGCGTGACCGCGATGTAGAAGCGGGTGTCGAACCGCCGGCTCTCCATCTTGGGGGTGATCCAGCGTGCATAGGGTGCCAGAGCCATCGCGTCGATCTGCATGTCAATCGTTTCGGCGAGGTCGATGAACGGCGCGCCGTCGTGGAGGCGCTGACGCGTCTGTGCGAGGTCGACGCCCTCGGCCGTGCTTGCCAGCAACACACCGGCCTCTTCGAATGTCTCTCTTACCCCGGCAATCAGAAGACCCAAGCTGCGATCCGGATCGGTTTCGCCGAGACGCTCGTTGATCTCTTCGGGCGATCGGTCGACTCTGTCGAGCCAACGCGTATCGCTATCATTTGCGTCGACCTTGCCGCCGGGGAACACGTGGGCGCCGCCCATGAAGCCGCTCTGCTGGTGCCGGCAGAGCATGAACGTTTCGAGACTCCCGCCTGCTTCGCGGAGCACGATGACGGTGGACGCGTCCTTTATTGGTTTGTCACCAGACCCGGCGCTCATGATTCGCGGGTGACCAACACATGCGTCGTCGATACACCGATCGCGTTGGCGATGCGCGCGAGGGTCTCGAGCGACGGGGTGTGACGCCCCGCTTCGACGCGGGCGATGTTGGGCCGGTGAATGCCGGTTCGGCGCGCGAGCTCCGCCTGCGTGAGCCCGGCGTCGAGGCGCAGCTGACGCAAACGCTTTCCGAGCTTCTCTCCATCGATCGCGATCTCGCTGTGGCCGTTGCTCATGTCGGACGCTTGTGCGGCCACGACGGTGAGCTGTGATGACGCGCCGCTCTTGAAGAGAAGGGTGGCTTTCGTCGCGCTCGGATCGATGTTGATGCTGACGATCGCCGAGCCATCATCCGATGCATCGATCGGCCGACGGTGAAGCGAGGCTTCGCCGTTGCCGAGCACGGCGAGGACATCGTCGCCCGCGGGCGAGACGGTCACGTACTCAAAGCGAAAGCCGCGTTCCCGATCTGAACGCCGGGAGATCGCGGCCGCCACTTGCGCGACTTCCTGGTCGTTGCTCGTGACGAGCCCGTGGCAGAGCTCCGTGACGATGTCTTCGAGCGCGTCACGGTCGCGCTCGACATGCGCGATGGGCAGAGCGCCTGACGCGCGCACGAAACCGATCGTCGCGAGAAGCTCGTCTGAGTCGAGGTGCGCACCGTCGACATCGACGACGACGGCTGCCTCTCCGTTCACCGCATTCGCCAGATCCGCCGGCGCAACGACCTTTGATTCGATACCGTGCTTGGCCAGGGCCTGCTGCCAGCGTTGCGTGAGTTGCTCACGCTCCGTCAACAATGTCACGCTGAGTGTCATCATTCCTCCGAGTGCGGGAGCGATGAGGTTTACACCGCTGCGTTCCGATCCACAACAGTGTATCCTCGGAAATGACGGCACGGTTTTTGTCAATCCTTGACGTGCCGGAGCCGCGGTTGACACCTGACTGTCGCTTTGCTACCCCCGAGCGCCTTCCTGCCCGGGTGGCACCTCTTTCCTCCGTCGAAGGGATCCACCGATGTTCAAATCGACCTGCGTTTTTTCGGGGAACTCGAACCCGAAGCTGGCCCAGAAGATCGCCAACTATCTGGAATTGCCGACGGGTCGTGCGAGCGTGTCGCGTTTCTCGGACGGGGAAGTGTTCGCCAGGATTCAGGAGAACGTGCGCGGCGTCGACGTGTACGTCATTCAGTCGACTTGCGCGCCGGTCAACGACAACCTGATGGAGCTCTTGGTCATGATCGACGCGTTGAAGCGTGCGTCGGCCGGATCCATCACCGCGGTCATCCCTTATTACGGATACGCGCGGCAAGACCGAAAAGCCGCGCCTCGTACTCCGATTACCGCCAAGTTGGTGGCCGACCTAATCAGCGCTTCGGGCGTGGATCGGGTCGTATCGATGGATCTGCACGCCGCCCAGATTCAGGGCTTCTTCAACAAGCCCTTCGACCACCTCTTCGCCCTGCCAGTGTTCCTCGAGCACCTGCGCCCCCGCTTCAAGGAGCCCCCCGTGTTCGTATCGCCCGATGCGGGCGGTGTGGAGCGCACGCGGGCCTACGCGAAGCGCCTCGGCGCCGATTTGGCCATCATCGACAAGCGCCGCGAAGCGAAGAACGTCAGTGAAGTCATGCACATCATCGGCGACGTCGAGGGGCGCGAGTGCGTGATTTTGGACGATATGATCGACACCGCGGGCACCATCACGAACGCCGCTCGTGCCTTGAAGGACCAGGGGGCCGAGCGGGTCCTCGCGGCCGCCACACACCCGGTCCTCTCGGGCCCGGCGATCGAGCGGATTGTCGATTCGCCCCTAGAAGAGGTCATCGTGACCGACACCATCCCCCTTAGGGCGGAGGCCGAGGAAACAGGCCGCTTCCGCGTGCTTTCGGTGGCGGGTTTGCTAGGAGAGGCCATCAAACGCATTCACCACAGCGACTCGGTGAGCTCGCTGTTCGTATAAATGGAGCAATAGAGAATGGAAACGACGACGTTGCAGGCTGAGGTCCGCGATTCACGCGGAAAGGGGCCAGCGCGTCGGCTGCGTGCTCAAGGAAAAATCCCGGCTGTCTTTTACGGCCAGGGGATCGAGCCCACGCCGCTGACCCTGTCCCCCAAAGAGTTGAAAAAAGCGCTTCGAGGCGAGAGAGGGCGGAACGTTGTGTTCAAGCTGTCGGTTGGCGGCAAGGACGAGCTCGCGATGATCAAGGACCTGACTATCGATCCCGTCTCGCGGGAGCTGCTCCACGTGGATTTGTACCGCGTCTTCGAAGACAAGGTTCTCGAGGTGGAGGTGCCGTTCCACACCTTTGGCCGAGCCCAGGGTGTGGTCATGGGGGGCGTGCTCAACGTGACGCGCCGCACGCTTCCTCTTCGGACGACCCCGGCCAACATCCCTGTGTCGATCGATGCCGACATTACGCGGCTCGGTCTCAAGGACACGATTTCGGTCGAGCAGATCAAGCTGCCCGAGGGCGTCGAGTGCCTGCTTGCACCGAAGCTCACGCTGGCGATCATCCTCGAGCCGCGCAAGGCGACGGCTGCTGAAGAGGCCGAAGACGCCGCAGCGGCGGCCGCAGCTGCACCTGCAGCAGCCGCCGAGGGTGCAGCCGCCAAGCCCGCCGAGAGCTGAGCGCGAAGCGGGCCGTGAGCACGCACCTCATCGCTGGTCTCGGAAATCCGGGGCCCAAGTACGCCGGCAATCGCCACAATGTTGGATTCATGGTGGTCGACGAGCTCCGGCGGCGATGGGGTGCGCCCGACTTCCGGGACAAGTTCAAGGGTGAATTCACCAAGGGCAGGCTCGGCGGCGACGACGTCGTGCTGTTGAAACCGCTGACGTACATGAATCTGAGCGGTGAGTCCGTGCAGGCCGCCATGCGCTTTTTCAAAGTGCCGCTCGAACAGGTCGTGTGCGTGCACGATGAGCTCGACCTCGAGTTTGGGGTCGTCCGGCTCAAGATCGGGGGCGGGACGGCGGGGCACAATGGACTCCGATCGATGGTGCAGCATGCTGGCGGCCCGGACTTCGTGCGCTGTCGGGTCGGTATCGGTCGACCGCGGCACGGGCGGCCCGAGCAGTATGTCCTCAGTGATTTCAGTAGCTTGGAGCGGGTCGAGCTCGGGATGGTGCTCGAGCTCGCTGCGGACATGGTCGAGACGAGCGTGCGAGAGGGTGCGCGCGCGGCAATGAATCGCCATCACAGCCGATCCTGAGCGCTGGCGCGGGCGCCAAGATCGGCTATGCCTCGGCCTCCCTCGCTCCAGCCACGTGCTGGGGCCGACCAGACCAGGAGGAGAATATGGAAACTGCAGAGGCGGCGCCCGCCACGAAATGGGCCCGCGAATACGAGACGATCTACATCCTTCGGCACGACGTCGACAACGACGCGGCAGAGAAGGTGATCGACCGGGCCAAAGACGTCATCAAGCGTCTCGATGGCACGCTGACCAAGCTGGACAACTGGGGGAAGCGCAAGCTCGCCTACCCGATCCAGAAGAGCAATCGCGGGATCTTCGTCTACTTGAAGTACGTCGGGTTCAGCGACCTCGTCGCCGAGCTCGAGCGTAACCTGCGCCTGCTCGACGAGGTGGTGCGATTTCAGACCGTGCTCCTCGAAGAAGATATCGACCCCGCTTCGGTCGCGGTCGACCCCGATGAGGTGCAGTACCTGCACGTCGAGGAGGAGGAAGAGGCCGAGGACGCCGAGCTCGAGCGTGCTCGAAGCCTCGGTATGGCGCCCCGAGCCCCGCGTGAGTATCCGTCTGTGAGCGCTCCTGAGGGCGATGATTCCACGTCTGCCTCCGCAGCTAACGCGGACACGGACACGGACATGGACACGGACATGGATGCCGACGCGGACGCCGACACTGCTCCCGACGAGGACACCAAGGAGGAGGGCTGATCGATGGCTGAAGACATTCGACAAGACTTCGATGTGGAGGGTGGCCGCGGCGGTCGCCGTGGTGGGCGCAAGAAGGCCCCAGGCCTCTCACTCCCGCCGGACCACAAGTTCGATTACAAGGATCCGCAGCAATTGCGGAACTTCATCACGGACCGAGGCAAGATCGTGCCGCGCCGCATCAGCGGTCTGACCGCAAAGCAGCAGCGCGACCTGACCCGTGCAATCAAGCGAGCCCGCAATATTGCGTTGCTCCCCTACACGGCGACGAAGTGAGGTAGCCATGGCATCCAACGTCGAAGTCGTACTCAAGGAAAACCTCGAGCATTTGGGCTCGATCGGCGACGTGGTGAAGGTTCGCCGCGGATATGCCCGGAACTACTTGCTGCCCCGCGGCCTTGCGGTCGTGGCCAGTCGTGGAAACGTGAAGCAGGTCGAGCACGAAAAGGCCGTTCAGGCCCAGCGCATCGCGAAGCTCCGAGCGGCGCAGGAAGACATCGTGGCGGAGCTTGCCAAAGTCACCGTGATGGTGGCCAAGGAAGCTGGTGAAGATGGGAAGCTCTTCGGCTCGGTTACATCGAGCGAGGTGCTGGAAGGCCTCAAGGCCAAGGGCGTGGAGCTCGAGCTCGACAAGAAGAAGCTCGTGATGCCCGAGAAGACGATCAAAGAGGTCGGCAGCTACGAGATTGGCGTCAAGCTACCGTATGGCTTGACCGCCATCATCAAGCTCGAAGTGAAGACGAAGGCATAACGGCTTCCAAGCCCCCGCAGTACAGGCTAGAACCATAGCTCCGAAGGAGCAGCGTCATCACTTCACCCCAACGAGCCGGTCAAGTCCCCCCGAACGCTCTCGAAGCGGAGCGGGCGGTGCTTGGGGGCATCCTTCTCGAAAACGATGCGATGAACGTCGTTCTCGAGGAGCTGTCCGCTGAGGACTTCTACAGCGAGGCGAACAGCAAGATCTTCGAGGCGATGACCGAGCTCTTTCGCCGGAGCCAGCCGGTCGACCACGTCACGTTGCGCGAGTCGCTCGTGCACAGCGGCAAGCTCGGCTCCGTGGGCGGCGATGAGTATCTGCTGTCGCTCAGCAACACGATCCCGAGCGTCTCGAACATCCAGGCACACGCGAGGATCATTCGCGAGAAGTCGGTCGTCCGGGCCCTGATTCGCTCATGCCACGAGGTCGTCTCGCGCGGCTACGGCGACTATGGGCCATTCGAGGAGTTTCTCGACGAGTCGGAGTCGTCGATCTTCGCGGTCGCCAAGGAGCGCGCCCGCAATCCGTATGAGCACGTCAAAGACGTCGTCATGCGGACGTTCAAGGAGATTCACGAAACAGCCAACCGAGGCGAGGCAATCACCGGCCTGCCGACGGGCTACAAGCAGCTCGACAAGATGACGGCGGGCATGCACGCAGGCGACCTCATCATCGTCGCCGGGCGTCCGGGCATGGGCAAGACCTCGTTCGCGCTCAACGTGGCGCACAACGCGTGCGACAAGGCCAAGGCGCCGGTCGCGGTGTTCTCCCTCGAGATGCCCAAGGGCCAGCTCGTCCGCCGCCTTCTCGGCAGCGAGGCCCGGGTGGACGGTAACCGCATTCGCACCGGGCAGCTCCAGAAGGACGACTGGCCGAAACTCGCCGACGCGGCGGGCTCGCTCAGCGAAATGCCTATCTGGATCGACGACACGCCGGCGATCACCATGCTCGAGCTCCGGGCCAAGGCGCGCCGCCTGAAGTCCGAGATCGGGCTCGCCATGATCGTCGTCGACTACTTGCAGCTCATGCGCTCCGGGTCGCGCAACGACTCTCGTGAGCAGGAGATCAGCGAAATCAGCCGAAGCTTGAAGGCACTCGCCAAGGAGCTCGAGATTCCGGTCATCGCACTCTCGCAGCTCAATCGCGGGGTCGAGTCGCGCGGTGTCAAAGACAAGCGCCCACAGCTCTCCGACCTTCGCGAGTCGGGCGCCATCGAGCAGGATGCCGACACGATTTGGTTCATCTACCGTGACGAGGTCTACAATCGCGAGAGCGACGACCGCGGCATTGCCGAAATCATCATCGGCAAACAGCGCGCCGGCCCGACCGGCACCTGCCGCGTCCGATTCTTCAACGAGTACACCCGTTTCGACGACCTGGCCGAGTCCGACTACTACGGCGGCGCAGCGCCGGGAGCAGCGGACTTCATGGATAACTAGGGCCTAGCGCAAGGCCGCAAGCTCAAAGGTCCTTCACTTCGCCAATGAGCCCCTGCAACACCTTCTTCGCGTCGCCGAAGATCATCATCGTGTTGTCGTACTCGAAGAGCTCGTTTTTGATCCCGGCGTAGCCCGGGCTGAGGCTTCGTTTCACCACGAACACCGAGCGGGCTTCGTGGGCATTGAGGATCGGCATGCCCGCGATTGGGCTCGTCGGATCCTTGGTGGCGGCCGGGTTCACGACGTCGTTCGCGCCGAGGATGATCACAACGTCGGTGCTCTTGAACTCCGGGTTGATCTCGTCCATCTCGAGGAGCTCCTCGTAGGGGACGTCAGCCTCCGCCAGAAGCACATTCATGTGGCCTGGCATGCGGCCGGCGACCGGGTGAATCGCGTAGGTGACCTTGGTGCCGCGTGCCTTGAGTAGATCCGCGAGCTCGCGCACCGCGTGCTGCGCCTGGGCGACTGCCAAACCATAGCCCGGGATGATGATCACCGACTCGGCGTCTTCGAGCACCATCGCGGCCTCTTCGGGACCGCAGGAGGTGACGCCGGTGTACTCGTCGCTTCCGCCACCACTGGCACCATCTGCGACGCCGAAGCCGCCGACGAGCACGTTGAGGAGGGAGCGGTTCATCGCCACGCACATGATTTGCGTCAAGATCAGACCCGCCGCGCCGACCATCGCGCCTGCAATGATGAGAAGCGGGTTGCCGATGACGAAACCAGCCATCGATGCTGCCACGCCCGAATACGAGTTGAGGAGTGAGACGACGACCGGCATGTCGGCGCCGCCGATGGGAATCGTCAGGAGGATGCCGAGGACGAGCGAGACAGCGGCCAGCAGGAGCACCCAGATGATCGAGTCCGGGCCACCCGCTAGCACCGCAAGCGCGCCGAAGACGATCGACGCGGCCAGAAGCCCAAAGGTGATGAAATGGCGGGCCGGTAGAAGAATCGGCTGCCCCTTCTTGAGGCTTCCCTGGAGCTTCATGAGGGCGACAATGCTGCCGGTGAACGTGATGCCGCCGATGAGGACCGAGAGCATCACCGTGATGGACTCATCCGTACCGAGGGCGTCGTAGACCTTAGCCGTGGCGCCGCTTTCGACGACGAGCCGCCAATAGACGGACGTCGCCACCAACGCCGAGGCGATGCCGCCGAAGCCGTTGAAGAGCGCGACCATCTCCGGCATCGAGGTCATTTGCACGCGGATCGCGAATGCAGCGCCGATGATCGTGCCGAGCGCCATGCCGCCAATGATCCAGCGGTAGTCGACGGTGCCGAGCTCGAGGAGCGCACCGACGATAGCGAACAGCATGCCCACGGCGGCCAAGGTGTTGCCCTGACGGGCGGTCTTGACCTTCGAAAGCCGTTTGATCCCGAAGATGAACAGGACCGTCGACAGCAGGTAGATGATCGGAACGATCGTCGACTTGATGACTTCCTGGCTCATTTCTTCTTCTTTCCGAACATGCGCAACATGCGGTCGGTGACGAGGAAGCCGCCGACGACATTGATGGTTGCCGTCACGATGGCGATGGCACCGAGGATGTTCGCGACGTTTGGCGGGGCGGTGGTCGCCGCTGCGACGGCGCCGACGATGGTGATGCCGCTGATCGCGTTCGCGCCGCTCATCAGTGGCGTATGTAAGGTCGGCGGCACCTTGGTGATCATCTCGAAGCCGACGAAGCTAGCGAGCACGAACACGTAGATGCCAATGAGGAGAGGTCCCAGAGTCACGTTCGCGTTCCTTTCCTAAAGAGCCTCGGCGGTCGGTCCGTGCCGGACTTCGCCGTTGTGGGTGAGTAGGGCGCCATCGAGGATCTCGTCCTCGAGGTCCAAAACAATCTCCCCCTCTTTCAGCAGGCTGAGAAGAAGGGCCTGTATGTTCCTCGCGTAGAGAAGGCTCGCATCGGCTGGCGTAGCGGCGGGCATGTTCGGGAGCCCGATGATCGTGACGCCGCTGGCGACGACCATCTCGCCACTCTTGCTGAGCTCGCAGTTACCGCCTTGCTCGACCGCGAGGTCCACGATGACCGCGCCCTCGCGCATGTCCTCGACCATGTCCTTGGTGATCAGCTTCGGTGCGGGGCGGCCCGGGACCAGGGCGGTGGTGATCACGGCATCCGCGGCTACGACCCTCTCGCGAACGACCTTTTGCTGAGCCGCGAGCTGGGCGGGTGTGAGCTCGCGCGCGTAGCCGCCTTCGCCCTCACCGCTCTCGTCCATCGGAAAGTCGATGAAGCGGCCGCCGAGCGATTCGACTTGCTCCTTCACTGCCGGCCGGATGTCGGAGACCTCGACCACGGCGCCGAGACGCTTGGCTGTCGCGATGGCCTGCAGGCCCGCAACTCCGGCGCCCATGATGACAATCCGGGCAGGCTGGATCGTGCCGGCTGCCGTCATCAGGAGTGGGAAGTATTTGTCCAGATAGGCCGCGGCCATCAGCACCGCCTGGTAGCCGGCGATGGAAGCTTGCGAGCTGAGCGCGTCCATCGACTGCGCGCGGCTGATACGAGGAATGAGCTCCATCGCGATCGTGCTGACCTTGCGGTCGCGAAGGATGCGCACCGAATCGAGGTTCTTGTGCTGCGACATGAACCCGATGAGGATGGCGCCCTCCTTGATCCTCGACGCCTCTTCTGGCGTGATGGGGTAGACCCGGAACACGAGGTCCGCAGTCCCCCATGCCGCCTCGGCGTCGGCACCTGAGACTATCCTGGCGCCGGCCCCGCGATAGTGCTCATCGCTGAAGTGGGCGTGCTTGCCCGCTTCGCTCTCTACGACCACCTCGAAGCCCTCTTTCACGTAGCGCTTCGTGGTTTCTGGTGTGCAAGCGACCCGAGTTTCGCCAGCGGCGATTTCCTTGGGCACGAAAACCTGAGGCATGCCTTCCTCCTGCGCGGGCGCTGCCTGAGGCAAACCCGATTGAAACAGTCAACAACCGTGCTGCCGCGCCGGGTGTTGTTAGTGGCGATTTGAGCTCATGTCCAGCTGAGGACAAAAAACCCGGGGCGCACCTTTTGCGTTTTCTCTGGGGCTGCTAGATCCGGCCCGCCGACCTAGGAGGACGATAGCATGGGGAACCCCGCGCAGCTCGATGAGCTCGCCATCAAGACGATTCGAGGCCTGAGCATGGATGCCGTACAGGCGGCCAACTCGGGTCATCCAGGGACCCCGATGGCGCTCGCGCCCCTCGGTTGGGCGCTGTTTTCGAAGCTCCGGCGGCACGATCCTACCAACCCTGACTGGGCGGACCGCGACCGCTTCGTGCTTTCCTGTGGGCACGCGTCGATGTTGCAGTACTCGCTGCTGCATCTCAGCGGGTATCCGCTCTCGCTCGACGACATCCGCCATTTCCGCCAGTGGGGCAGCAACACCCCGGGTCACCCGGAGAACCACGTGACGCCCGGTGTCGAGACGACGACCGGCCCGCTGGGGCAGGGCATCGGCAACGGGGTCGGCATGGCGATGGCAGAGCGGCACCTCGCCGCACGCTTCAACAAGCCGGGGTACGACCTCATCGATCACCGCACCTGGGTCATTGCGTCGGACGGCGACATCATGGAAGGCGTTGCTTCCGAAGCAGCCTCGATCGCCGGTCATCTGAAGCTCGGCAAGCTCATCGTCTTTTGGGACGACAACAAGATCACGATCGACGGCAGGACGGACCTCACGTTCAGCGAGGACGTATTGGCGCGCTTTGCGTCGTACGGCTGGCACACCGAGAGTGTCGATGACGGTGAGGACATGGGCGCGCTGGTCGCCGCCGCTGAGGCTGCTGCGCGCGACACCCGGCCGAGCTTCATCCGAGTCCGCACGATCATCGGGCGGCCTTCGCCGAACAAGCAGGACAGCTCGAGCGCCCATGGTGCACCACTCGGGGAAGACGAGATCATCGCGACCAAGCAGGTCATGGAGTGGCCGACCGAGCCGTTTTTCGTACCGGACGAGCTGGCTTCCGCAGCCGAGGCGATTCGGGCGCGTGGCGCCGAAGCGCACCAGTCCTGGATGCAGTGCCTCGCCGAGTACCGAAAGGAGTTTCCCGAAGCCGCGGCGGAGCTCGATGCCACGTTGGCGGGGGAGCTCCCAGCAGGCTGGGACGGCGAGCTCCCGACCTTCGAGGCGGACGCCAAGGGCGTTGCGACTCGCAAAGCAAGCGGCGCAGTGCTCAATGCGCTCGCTACGAAGCTTGGCGGTCTCGTTGGCGGCTCTGCAGACCTTGCGGGCTCGAACAACAGCCAGATGAAGGGGCTCGACAACTTCCTTCCGGGTGCAGAGGGCATACCGCGCAACATGGACTGGGGCATTCGCGAGCACGGAATGGGCGCCGCGATGAACGGAATGGCCCTGCATGGCGGCGTGATCCCCTACGGCGCGACGTTCCTGGTTTTTAGCGACTACATGCGGCCGTCGATTCGGCTCGCCGCCCTGATGAAGCTCCATACACGCTACATCTTCACGCACGACAGCATCGGCCTCGGTGAAGATGGTCCGACGCATCAGCCGGTGGAGCATCTCGCCGCGCTCCGGGCGATCCCCGATCTGGCGGTATTCAGGCCCGCCGATGCCAACGAAGTGCGGGAGTGCTGGAAGGCAGCCATCGAATGGGACGGGCCTGCGGCGCTGGCGCTCACGCGTCAGAACGTTCCCGTGCTCGATCGGCGCGTGCTCGCCAGCGCAGAGAAGGCGGCGCGTGGCGCCTACACCTTGCGCGAGGCCGGAGGTGGCGGCCCGGATTTGATCTTCGTGGCCACGGGCAGCGAGGTTTCCTTGGCCCTCGGCGCCGCGGCTGTCCTCGAAAAGGAAGGCACCTCGGTACGCGTGGTCAGCATGCCGTGTTGGGAGCTCTTCGAGAAGCAGGACGAGGCGTATCGCCGAGAGGTGCTGCCTCCTGCTACGCCCAAGGTCGTGATCGAGGCCGGCATCCGTCAGGGCTGGGATCGCTGGGTCGGCAACGACGCAGCCTTCATCACGATGGATCGTTTCGGCGCGTCAGCCCCTTCCGAGGTGCTGTACGAGAAATTCGGGATCACGGTCGAGCGCGCCGTCGGCGAGGCGCAGCGCTTGCTGTCGTGATCAGCTGACCGCCGCGAGCGCAGCGTCGTAGTTGGGCTCTTCTCCAAGCACGGGGACGAGCTCCGTGTGAACCACTTTGTCGTTCTCGTCGATGACCACGATCGCACGGGCGGAGATGCCCTTGAGCGGCCCGTCGATCAGCTCGACGCCATAGTCCTTCAAGAAGCTGCTTCGGAACGTCGACACTGGAACGATGCCGTCGATGCCTTCGGCCTCGCAGAAGCGTTTCTGCGCGAACGGAAGGTCTGCGCTGACCATCAGCACCACGACCCCGTCGAGTCCAGCGGCACGTTTGTTGAACATGCGGGCGGCAGCCTGGCAGGTCCCAGTGTCGTAGCTTGGATTGATCGTGAGAATCTTCTTCTTGCCGGCGAAGCTGGCGAGTGTCTTCTCGCTCAGGTCGGCCGCCACGAGCACGAAGTCTGGGGCGCTGCTGCCGACTGCGGGCAGGTCGCCATTGGTGTTCATCGGGTTTTTGCCCTTGTTGGGAATGTGAGCCATGCGGGGAGTTATAGAGACCCCAGCCGGAATTCCAAGCGGTTGCAGGCGAAAAAGAAATTCATTATCAGTAGTCGGTGAACGCTTTCCTCGCGGATCTTCGGCCCGGCCAAGTTGCTGAAATCGTGTCGATCGGCTGCGCTCGACGGATGTCGCGCCGCCTCATGGAGATGGGGCTCCTGCCGGGAACCGAGGTGCGGGTCGTCCGGGTGGCGCCCTTGGGCGACCCGCTCGAGCTCCGACTCCGCGACTACTCGCTCTCGGTTCGCCGGAGCGAAGCGGCGAAGATCGCTGTCCGCTGCGAGGAGAGCGCGTGACCGAGCCCCGCAACGTTCCCCAGATCCTGGTCGCGGGGAATCCCAATTGTGGCAAGAGCACCTTGTTCAACGCCATGTCCGGTGGGAGCGCGCACGTGGGCAACTACCCCGGTGTGACGGTAGACCGGACCAGCGCCACCTTGGCGCTCGGGTCCCAGAAGGTCGAGCTCGTCGACGTGCCGGGCATGTACAGCCTCACGGCAGGTTCGCCCGAGGAGCAGCTCGCCGTCAACGCCCTCATCGAGGCGCGGACGAAGGCCGTGATCTGCGTGGTCGATGCGACGACCTTGCAACGCGGGCTCTACCTCGCCTTGCAGCTCATCGAAACCGGCGTTCCCGTAGTGGTGGCGCTCAACATGATGGACGCCGCGGAGAAGCTCGGCCTTCGCATCGACGCCAAACGACTTTCCGAGCTTCTTGGTGCACCCGCGGTTCCGGTCGTCGCCACGAAACGGCAGGGGTTTGGCGCGCTGCGCGAAGCCATCGAGACAGCTCTCGCTTCGCCCCGCAATTCCGAGGCGCCCGGCGTGCCCTACGGCGACGCAATCGAGGCCGATATCGCCGAGATCGTTCCCGTTATCGAACGTTGGCGCCCGGGCGCGCGGCCTCGAGAGCTTCGTGCGTTTGCTTTGTGGAGCATGCTCTCACTCGGAGAGGACAGCTTAGCCGGTGTTCCCGGCGACGTTCGCGAGGCAGCGAAGCGCATTCACGCAAGAGCTCTCGAGCAGGGTCGCAACCCCGACCTCGAGATGATCGGAGCGCGCTACCGATGGCTGGATGGGGTCGTCGCAGAGACCTGCTCTGTTCGGGTGCCGGAGGTTCCTTTCAGTGAACGCATCGACCGGGTCCTCACCCATCCCGCGGCGGGAATCCTGGTGTTTTCCGCCGTCATGTTCGGGATATTCGAGGCGCTTTTCGCCGGTGCAGAGCCGTTCATGGAAATGATCGAGGGTCTGACAGCATTTCTACAGGCGCAAGCGGCCGCGTTGCTGCCCGCCGGGGTATTTCAGGATCTCGTGGTCCAAGGGATCATTGCAGGCGTCGGCAACGTCATCGTGTTTGCGCCTCAGATCTTGATGCTCTTTCTCTTCATCGGATTTCTCGAGGACTCCGGCTATCTCGCACGTGTGGCGTTCGTCATCGACCGCCCAATGAAGAGCGTTGGGCTGCACGGCAAAGCCTTCGTACCACTACTCTCTGGGTTCGCGTGCGCCGTGCCTGCGGTGATGGCGACCCGCACGATCGAGCGCCGACGCGACCGCCTGGTGACCATGCTGGCGCTTCCGTTGATGTCGTGCAGCGCACGCCTTCCTGTTTATATCCTGATCGTCGGGACCGTGTTTGCGGGTGAGTCGCTGGGATGGTTCAGCGCCGGTGCGGTCGCATTGTTCTCGATGTACACCTTGTCGGTGCTGGTCACGCTGGCTGCGGCGGCCGTGATTCGAAGGACGGTGTTGCCCGGGCCGACGCCGACGTTCGTGCTCGAGATGCCGCCTTACCGTTGGCCCTCTGCACGCATCTTGTGGATCAACGCATGGCGCCGACTCCGCATCTTCCTCGTCGACGCGGGCACGATCATTTTGGCGATGACCATCCTTCTTTGGGCGCTCCTGTCGTTTCCAAAGTCCGACGAGGTGAGCGCGCAGTACAGTCTCGAGCGCGAGCGGATCGAGCAACTGGCGCTGCCTGAGACGCAGCGCAAGGCTGCCCTCCGCCTTCTCGACGGCCAGGAAGCCCGGGAACAACTCGAGCTGAGCATCGGCGGGCAATTCGGCCATGCGATCGAGCCGGTGCTCCGACCGATTGGCTTCGACTGGCAGATCGGGGTCGGCATCATCGGGGCTTTTGCCGCGCGCGAAGTGTTCGTCTCGACCCTCGGCATCGTGTTCGGCATCGGGGAAGTCGACGAGGAGACCAAGCCGCTTCGCGAGGCCCTTCAAGATGCCACCCACGCGGACGGGACTCCCGTGATGACGCCCCTGAGCGGGGTTTCTTTGATGATCTTCTTCTTGCTGGCGTGCCAGTGCATGAGCACAATCGCCGTCGTAAAACGGGAGTCCGGCTCGTGGAAATGGCCGGTATTTCTCTTCTCCTACATGACCGTGCTCGCCTACGCGGCCTCGCTCCTCGTCTATCAGGGCGGGCGTCTTCTCGGGTACGGATAGGGCGCAAAGATGCCGTGGCAGGAAATCGTGGCAGGATTGATCGTCGTCGCCGCAGGCGGGTATGTCGTTTGGCATCTTCGCGGCCGAAAACAAGAGCCTCCTCCGGGCCCGGACGTGCCAGTGTCTCGGTTGACGCAAAAGCGCTCCAAGCGCAATTCGTGCGGGCATTGAGCCGAGTGATTACAGTGAGTTGAACATGGGTCGCAGCGCCACCATCGAAGGGCTCCGGAAGTTTCGAAAGAAGCTCTTGCGCGAGCGCGATCCTTGGCACGATGCATCGCGGCGATTTCGCATTCGACGCTTCGCGGGGCCCGAGTGCTTCATCGAGCACCTCGAAGGCTTGCGGGTCGCGCACCTCACCGACTTGCACGTCGGCCGTGTGACGCCGATGGCAGTTCAATATGACGCCGTGTCGATGACCAACGCGGGGGAACCCGATCTGGTCGTCATCACTGGTGACTTCGTTTGTCACAGCCAGGTCTATCTCGACGACCTCACTGAAGTCATCAGCAAGATCGACGCGCCCGTGTTCGCCTCTCTCGGCAATCACGATCACTGGGCGGGCGCCGAGCCGGTTCGAAAGGCATTGAAGAAGGGCGGCGCCGAAGTCCTCGACAACGCCAATACGACGTTGGAGATCGGACACCAGCGCCTCCAGCTCATCGGGTTGGATGACGCATACACCGGGCACGCCGATCAACGAAGGGCACTGAAGGGCTTGCGCTCGGACTTGCCGGTGATCGGCCTTTCGCACATCGGCGAAGAGGCCGACGCGCTCTGGGAGAGCGGGGTGCCATTGGTGTTCTCCGGGCACACCCACGCTGGCCAAGTGACGGTTGCGCGCCTGCACGAGCTTTCGGTCGGAAAGCTTGCCGGTCACAAATACGTCCACGGGCTGTACGGCTCGCGCGGCGCCGATGACCCGAAGGGCGCCGTCTACGTCGGAGCAGGTGTGGGCGCGGCCATCGTTCCGCTACGTCTTGGCGAGCGAGCCAAGCGCGAGGTTGCTTTCTTCGAGCTCGGCGAGCAGCCCGGTGCCTTCGACGAGCACCACGGCGAGCAACCGGCTCACCCGGGCCGCAAACCCTCCGCGAAAAAGAAGGAAAAGCGCGCTCAAGCCGTCCGCCGCAAGCAAGAGAAGCGCGAGCGCCGCAACGGCAACGGCGCCAGCAACGGCGCAAGTTGAACCAAGCCCCCGGAAAACGGGTAGGCGTCTCTTCAGTGCGCGGCCAGGAAGTGCTCGGCTTCGAGGGCTGCCATGCAGCCGGTGCCCGCGGCGGTGATCGCTTGGCGCCACTTCTTGTCTTGCACGTCGCCAGCGGCAAAAACGCCCGGGATGTTGGTCTGCGTCGAGTCGGGCTTCGTTACGATGTAGCCCTGCTCGTCGGTGTCGATCTGGCCGTTGAGGAACGCCGTGTTGGGCGTGTGGCCGATCGCGAAGAACAAGCCAGCGGCGGGGACGTCGCGCTCCTCGCCAGTCTTGAGGTCTTTGATGCGAACCGCCTCGAGGAAATCCTTCCCCTTGGCCTCAGTGACGACCTGCGACCAGAGCATCTCGATTTTCGGGTTGTTGAGCGCACGCTGCTGCATGATCTTCGAGGCTCGAAGCTCGTCGCGGCGATGGACGATGTAGACGGTCGAGCCGTACTTGGTGAGGAACGAAGCTTCCTCGACCGCTGAGTCGCCGCCGCCAATCACGACGAGGGGCTGGTTGCGAAATGCGGGGAGGGCGCCGTCACAGACCGCGCACGCCGAGATGCCGCGCTGCCAGAGCTCACCATCATTGGCGCCCGGGATGTCGAGCCGTTTGGCGGTCGCGCCGGTGGCGATGATCACCGAGTCGGCGGAGCCTTCCTGTGCATCGGCTTTGAACTTGAACGGCCGACTCGAGAGGTCGATCTCGTTGATCGTCTCGGTGTGGATCGTCGTGCCGAAGCGCTCGGACTGCGCGCGAAAGCGATCGGTGAGGTCCGGGCCCATGATTCCCTCGGGGAAGCCCGGGAAGTTCTCGACATCCGTCGTCGTCGTGAGCTGGCCGCCCGCCGCGACGCCTCCCGCCATGAAGCCCTCGAACAGGACCGGCTTCAGCTCGGCGCGCGCCGCGTAAATCGCTGCAGTATGGGCGGCAGGTCCGCTGCCGATGATCAAGAGTCGGTGGCTCATGGCACTCCTTTGTCGGCCGGGGTTATGCATACCCGTCGCCGGGTGCGCAAGTCCCTTAGCCGATCACCTCGGACACGCGCGCTCCGATGGCAAGCGCGGCCGTAAGCCCTGGAGATTCGATGCCAATCAGGTGTACCACACCCGGCTGCGATGCCGGTTGCTCGAGCACGAAGTCGGCGAAACCGCCTTGCGGTCCGACCAGCTTGGGGCGAATACCACTGTAGTCCGGTGTCAAGTGCTCCGGCCGGATCGCCGGCAGGTATCGCGCGACCGCTTCTGCGAAGCGCACCGCACGCGATTCGTCCACGCTGTAGTCGATCGTGTCGATGAACTCGGCATCCGGGCCGGCTCGCCGCGCGCCGGAGATGTCCGCCGTGATATGGACGCCGAGGCCGCCGCCCTCGGGGAGCGGGTAGATCAAGCTATTGCGGGTCTTTGGGGCGCCGGACCCGAGCGCGAAATACGATCCCTTGCACGGGTAGAGCCGCCAGGGAATCCCCGTGTCGGGCAATCCCGTCGCGCGGGCGACGTCGATCGCAGAGAGGCCGGCGGCGTTCACGACGCGCGCGGTCTCGAGCTCTGCCTCGCGCCCCATGGTGTCCGTGGTTCGAATGACCCATCCGTCCGCGACCCGTTCGGCGCCTTGGAGCTCGGTCTGGTACACCGTCGCTCCATCGGCTTCATGGAGCTCACGCACCAGGCTCGCGACGAGCTCGTGCACATCCACGACACCGGACTCCGGAGAGTGAAGCGCGAGCTCGCAGCGAAGCTCGGGCTCCTGCGCACGCGCCTCCTCGCCGCTCATGAGTCGAAGCTCCCCGGCTCCGACGTCGTGGGCGTGCCGCGCGATCTTGCGGAGTCGATCCTCGTCCTGTGCGTTCGTCGCGACGATCAGCTTTCCGGTGTGCTTGTGGGGAACATCGTGCGCTTCGCACCAGGCATAGAGGCGCTGTCGGCCCTCGATGCAGAGCTTCGTCTTGAGCGAGTCTTGCGGGTAGTAGATCCCCGCGTGCACCACACCGCTGTTTCGGCTCGAGATCTCCCGCCCGGGGCCCACCTCTCGGTCGATGACGACCACGGTGTCCAGGCGGCGAGACAGCTCGTACGCGCACGCGAGGCCCACCACGCCCGCGCCAATCACCACTGCATCGACTTGGTCGCCCATCGGTCGTTCAGAATGCTAGCGGATCGATACGGGGGTCGGGTAGCGCAACGGATAGCTGCGGCATCGGCAGGTCGCGTTGCCGACGGTACGCTTGATAATGAACCAGGACTTTGCGGACGTACCGATGGGTCTGGGTGAAGGGAATTCGCTCGAGGAGAACGTCGAGTGGGGTTCCTCGAGCGCTCTCCTGAATCCACCGGCGAACGTTGTGCGGGCCGCCGTTGTAGGCAGCAATTGCGAGAGGGAGGCGCCCATCGAAACGCTGAAGGAGCGAGGCGAGGTACCAGGCCGCGAACTCGAGGTTGACGCGTGGGTCGAGCAAATCGGCGGGTGTGAAATCGTCCTGACCAAGGGCGTGTGCGATGAGTTGTCCCGTGCGCGGCATGATTTGCATCAGGCCGACCGCGCCGGCGTAAGACACGATGTGCTTCTGGTATGCGCTTTCGACGCGCATGACTGCGAGGAGGAGATTCGGATCGAGCCCGTAGCGCTTGGCCGCTGGCACGACCAGCCATTCATACGCCCGAGGCAAGGTCTCGATGAAGTCAGGCCCCGCGAACCCGCCCGCGGTACCCATGTCGCCAAGCGCCGTCGCGACGACCGAAATCGTCGCCCGCTCGGTTTCCGACAGGTCCAGGAGCGCTTCCCGGACATCGCTGGCGATAGGCGGGTTGATGCGGCCGTCGGCGCGAGCGACGCAATCGAGGCCCGCGCGCGCGATTGGTCGGCCTTGGGCATGCCGCCATTGCAGATATGCCTCGAACAGCTCCTCAGTGGCAGCCTCGCGTTCGCCGACACGGAGGAGATCCATCGCGCGCGCGATCCACGGGTATCCGACCGCGTGAGTCTCCGCGATCGGCTGGAGCCGATCGGCCAATGCTTCGTCCGTTGCACGTGGTGGTGCCGGGCTCTGCTCCTCGTTGGGGTCGCGGAGGCCTGCTCGGGGACGCTTGGTTTCACCGTCGGCGAGCCTCGTCAGCCCGTTCTCGGCCCAAAGAGCATAGTAATCGTCGCTTACCAACTCAGCCGCGCTCTTGGCTTGCGCGAAGAAGAGCCCAGCTTCGTGGTGGCGGCCAGCCCCCTCGTGCACCCGCGCCAGATGGTAGAGCGCGGCCGCCCGGTGGCGTGAGTAAGGCCGCCTCGCGACGTCCTCGAGCAATGGGATCACGATCGCGTCGTTGCCGGCTCCGAGCGCCGCCATCGCTGCATTGAGCAGAGCACCGCTCGACAAGCCCTTTCTGGAGCTCACGGTCCGAACCAGGCTGACGACCTCCTGTTGCAACTCTGCCGCCGCCGCAACCTCGATCATCTCGATGAGCTGGGCGGACGGGATCGAGAGATCCCGGCGACCTGCGCGAAGCTGGGAGAGCCTGCGGAGGGCGTCTTCTCGATCGCGCGCGCTTGCGGTTTGCGCCATGTCGTGCGCCCGGCTTTGGATTGTTCGCGCCGTTGCCAGGCTGGGCATTGGGAACAGCTGCGCGGTACGCATGAATGTCTCCGCGGCTTGCCAACGGCCTTCGAAGCGCGCGAGCTTGCCGGCGAGATAGTGAACCTCGGCGTGTTGTTCGCCGGTGAGAGGACTCTCGAGGAGCGCCTCGACGGAACGCTTGGCCTCGTCGAGAGGGCCGGTCTGCACGAGACGTCGCGCGCGCGTCACACGATCGACATCGGTCCAAGTGGGCGCCTGGTGGCCAAGCCTTTGCAGCCGACCGATCTCGGTATCCGCCCATTTCGCGGCGCGGCTCCCCGGATGGTCGACGCGCAGGCTGTGCATCACGACCACGGCCTCGTCGTATCGCCCCCGACGTAGCAGGCTTTGCGCATGCTCGAACAGGATCTCGGTTCGATTGGGGACCTCTGGGTAGCTGGCGAGCAACTCCTCTAGCGCGGCGTCGGCGATCGGGTCGTCGGCGCGAAGGAGCGCGAATACCCGGCCAAAACCTGCCTCGACACGCACCGATTCGTGCGGGCTTTCGGAGGCCTCCGCAAAGAACGCGGCCGCCCGTTCGGGCTGCTGCCGAAGCAGCTCGAGGCGCCCGCTTTGCAGCGCGATCCGGTCACGGATTCGCCGGAGGCCTCGGTGTGCGAGGTCGAGCTGCAGCCGCGCCTCCTCGTAGTTGGCGGCCGCGATCTCGTCGGCAGCGCGGCGGTAGGCCGCGATGGAGCGCTCCGTGGGAGGCTCCGCGTCGGCGATCGGCGCGGCACTCACGAACGGACCACACATGGGCATGCGCCACTGCACCAAGTCGATCGGAGCGCTGCTGACGTACGGTTGATCCGCCACGCACATGGGCGGGTCGGGCGACGCGTGAAGCTCGGCAGGCGCCGACGCAAACAGCACGGCAGTGAGCGAAGCTACGATGAGAGCTCGACGGATCACGCTCCCTACAACATCGCAAATTTGTGAAGCGGAACGCAAAGATAGAATTGCCGGCACACCCCTTTATACGTAAAGAGACGCGCGACGCTTCATTCTTGCAGTGGGTCGGTGTGCGATGCCTCTTCGATTGCGCCGTTTGGCATCTCGCCGGCTCGATCAGGCTCGTCCTCGAGCTCGGGCAACAAGACGGTCACGACACCTATCCCGACGAGCACCAGGAAGCCGGCGAGGAGCCCAAGCGTGCGCCACTTGGGCGTCTCGTACCGTTCTTCGGAACGCATCACGTGTTCAGCCTCCGAGCTCATCGAGCGCAGCGCGAGCGGCGGACACGGCGTCGTCCAGGGGGACCTCGGTCGATTCGGCATCCGTCCGCTTCTTGAGCTCGATGGTTCCCTTCTCGAGACCCCGTGCGCCTACCGTGATTCGCACGGGAATGCCGAGGAGATCGGCGTCTTTGAACTTGACTCCCGGGCGTTCGGAGCGGTCATCGAGCAGGACCTCGACGCCCGCGGCGCGGAGGGTCTCGTAGATCTCGGTTGCTCTGGCCAACGGCGCTTCGTCCTTGCCGATCGCGATGATGATCACCTCGTACGGTGCAACCGGCACGGGCCAGCGAATGCCCTGCTCGTCGTGGTGCTGCTCGATGACGGCCGCGATGAGCCGGCTCACCCCGATGCCGTAGCAGCCCATTACGATCGATTTGCTCTTGCCGTCCTCGTCGAGGAACCTTGCGTTCATCTTGTCGCTGTAGTGGGTGCCGAGGACGAAAATGTGACCACCCTCGATGCCACGGTAGAGCTCGAGCCTGCCGCCACAGCTGGGGCAAGGGTCGCCCGACGCGGCCTGCCGGATCGAGACGACCTCTGCTTCGAAGTCGCGACCGTGGTTGACGTTCTTGTAGTGGTACGGCGTCTCGCTCGCACCGGCGATCGCGTTCGGGACAGCGACCGCGTCAGGGTCGGCGATGATCCGGCCTCGGAACTCTACTGGCCCGACGAAGCCGATCTCGGTGCCGGTTGCCTCTTTGACCGCCGCGTCCGACGCGAGCAGAACTTCGGCTACGCCGAGGTGGCGGGCCAAGCCGATCTCGTTGATCTCGTGGTCGCCACGGACGATCGCCAGCACGACCTCTTCCCCCGCCACGTAGAGCAGCGACTTGAGTGTGTTCGCCGCCGTCGTATTTGCGCCGAAGAAACCGACGACCTCTTCGATCGTCCGGATCTCGGGTGTTTTGACCTTTTCGAGCGCCGCGGGCTCGGCCGCTGCGCTAGCGGCGTCTGGACGGCCGGCTTGCGCGACCTCGACGTTGGCCGCGTAGTCACAAGCGTCACAGGCGACAATCCAGTCTTCGCCGGTCTGTGCCAGCACCTGGAACTCAGCACTCTGGCTGCCTCCAATCGCGCCGCTGTCCGCTTCGACGATCCGGTATTCGAGGCCCAGGCGCTGGAAGATGCGGTGGTACGTGTCCCGCATTTGCTCGTAGCTCTCGATCGCTTTGTCCTCGGACACGTCGAATGAGTACGCGTCTTTCATGATGAACTCGCGGCAGCGAAGGAGACCCGCACGCGGGCGCGGCTCATCGCGGTACTTGAGCTGAATCTGGTAGAGGTTCAGCGGTAGCTGCTTGTAGCTACGGACTTCGCGGCGCACGAGGTCCGTGATGATCTCCTCGTGCGTCGGGGCGAGGTGATACTCGCCCCCCTTGCGGTCTTTGATGCGGAGAAGCGTGGCGCCATAGACATCCCAGCGCCCGGACTCCTTGAAGTAGTCCCCGGGCAAGAAGGTCGGCATCAGGAGCTCTTCGGCCCCCGACGCGTCCATCTCTTCACGGATGATCCGCTCGATCTTGTGCAGCACCCGCGTCCCGAGTGGCAGCAGCTCATAGATCCCAGCTCCGACCATCCTCGCGTACCCCGCTCGAAGCATGAGCACGTGCGAAGGCATGGTCGCGTCCTTCGGAACCTCTTTGACCGTCGGAATAAACGCCCGCGAATACCGCATGGCGGCGTCCTAGCAGGCAGAGGAGGGAGTTTCCACCGGGGTCCGAAGACCCCGGCGCTCCTGAATCAGGTTCCGATCACGAAGCTGACGCTGGTCGTGCCGGAGCCGCCGATGTTGAGGGTCTGGACGTTCTTGGCGCCTTCGACTTGGTAGTCGCCGGCCTGGCCCGTCACCTGCTTGTAGCTGTCGAGGACCTGGCGGACGCCCGTCGCGCCGACGGGGTGACCGGCGCCGATGAGGCCGCCGCTCGGATTGATCGGCGTCTTGCCGCCGAGTGCTATGTCGCCTTCTTCGATTGCCTTCCAGCTCTCGCCTGGCGCGGTGAGGCCGAAGTGGTCGATCGCCATGTACTCCGACGTCGTGAAGCAGTCGTGCGTCTCGATTGCATCGATGCCGCTCACGTCGGCGATGCCGGCGCGCTTCATGGCGCTTTGCACGGTGCTGCGTACGTGGGGAAGCACGTAGTCGTCGTTGGCGCTCTCCGCGACTTTGTCCTCGAAGCGGATGCGCGCCGTGTTGTGGCCCCAGCCCTTGATGCGGGGGATGTCTGCGAGCGACAGGCCATTGCGGTCGGCCCACTTCTTGGCGTACTCGGGCGAGGCGAGGAGTACCGCAACGGCGCCGTCCGTTACCTGCGAGCAATCCGAGATGTGGATGCGCCCACCGATTGTACCGTTGAACTCGTCACGGCTCATTGCGTGGTCGTAGTTCATGTACCAGGTGCGGGTCTGCGCATTGGGGTTGAGCTTGGCGTTCGCATAGTTGATCGTGCTGATCTCCGCGAGGTGCTCGTCCTTGAGCCCGTAGCGCTTGTCGTACTCGTCGCCGAGCTTGCCGAAGAGCTTCGGAAAGGGGAACTCGATGCCCTTGGCCTCGAGCTCGTACCAGGCTGCCGTGCCGAGGAAATCGCCGCCTTCGCCTGCGCCGACCGTCTTCATCTGCTCGACGCCAACGACGCATGCGAGATCGTACCGGTGCGCTTCGATCTCCGCTGACGCCGCTTGGATTGCGAGGCTGCCTGACGCGCACGCCGCTTCGTGACGCGAGGTCGGGAGGCCGCTGAACGCCGGATCGATCTCGAGGAAGAACGCGCCGAGGTGGCCCTGCTTGCTGTAGAGCTCCGCAGCGAAGTTCCCGGTGTGGGCGACTTCGATTTCGTTCGGCTCGACCTTGGTCTCGGCAAGTGCGCCGAGGACCGCTTCGCGCATCATCGCCACGAAGTGCTTCTTTTCTTTGCTCCAGTTACGGGCAAAGTCCGTCTGATAGCCGCCAAGAACGTAAACTTCTGGAACCTGTGCCATTGCTTTCACCAATACCTTTCGCTTACGCAGCGACGAAGAACTTGCCCACATTGACCTGAGGGTCGTCGAAAAACTTGGTGCCCTCCTGGGCGTTTGCGAGCGCGGGCGGCACTGCAAGGCCGGCCTTCTCGATCATCTTGATGGTGGGCTTGAGACCGATCGTATCGACCAATACGCTCGGAGGCGCCCAGTTGAAGCCAAAGCCCATGATGCGGTCGATACCCGAGATGTCGTCGGTGACCTCGCCGACTCGATGGAACGAGTAGCTGATATAACCGGCGATGACCTTCTGTGCGATGGCCGCGTACGGCCCGGTCGCCTCGGCAAAAGCCTTCATGCCTTCTTCGTAGCGCCCGACGCGGTGGAGGTTCGAGATCGTGTCGATGAACGCGAGGTCCGGTCGCGCGATAGAGGACTTCGAAACGTACTTCTGTGTCTTCGGGTCGAGCACGATTCGGCCGCCCCCGTCATCCTTGCCGAAGAAACCTCCGCCGGTCTTGCGACCGAGGACGCCCTTTTCCATCAGCTCGGCCATGTA
>Ga0111160_1088_pt1 | contig 34350 bp, 30 predicted proteins | sample DeeMarSeWOR28_12_FD_80265 | JGI IMG/M metagenome (GOLD analysis project Ga0111160, IMG submission 80265) | Myxococcales bacterium SG8_38_1
CCGCCGACAACTCTGCGGGCCTTCGCTTCTCCGATGAGAGCGGCGCGCTCGTCATCGATCGCGTGAGCGCGCTTCCGGACAGTGACGGCGATGGCGTGCCCGACGACGCGGACGATTGCCCGGGAACACCCGATTGGATCAGCTGCGACAACGACCCGAGCAACGACGGGGTCTACGCTACGGTCTTCTATGACCCATCAGGCGCGAACGAAGTCGTGCGCTCCGTGACTGTGACGACCACTTCTGAGATCCCGCAGATCGACGTTTACTTCCTAGTCGACGCGACGCCGACCTTGGCCGATGAAATCGCCGTGCTGCAAGCGAAGATACTCACCATCATCGGCGATCTGCGATCGCAGTTTGGCGATCCGCGTTTCGGCCTTGGGCTGTACCGACAATATCCGCTGTCGCCCCTCGCCGCACCCTACAGTCAGTCGCCGTATCACCACATCCTCGACCTCACCGCGGACGATGCTTTGATAGACACCGCATTCAGCACGCTCAATACCGTAGCGAATAGTGCTCCGGGCACTGCCGCCACCCAGGCGCTCTACTCAGTCGCGTCGGGGTCGGGTCTCGGCGACATGGTGGCCAACCGCGCGGAGTGCCCCAACGCCGACCACATCGGCTACCCGTGTTTCCGTCCTGAAGCCCTGCATGTCGTCATGAACATCACCGACGCCCCCGTGTACAACGGGCCACAAGCTTCGAGCCTGCAATACGGGGACCCCCCATTCGATGGAATCGTGGGGGCTGCCGCCACGGACCTTCCGCCCGTCGAGATGTTCCCCGAGCTCTTGGTGGCCGACACCGCTGCGCTGGCGCTCGATCTGGGCGATCTCTCCGCGCGCTCTCTGACGATGCTCGGGATGAGCACGCGCCTCAGTGATCAGGTGAACACCGCCGTGGCTCTCGGCTGCGCGCCGCCGCCACCAATGCCGGGCGATCCCCCCGGATCCGACGATGACGACAAGGACGTGGTCATCAGGTTCCGGCTCGATGTGCCGATGGGGAACGTCACAGCGTTTGCCGACAACACGCACTGGCCGGGTGCCAACCTGGCGCTCTTCGACAACACCATGCTCAACCCCGCCATGTCGCTCGAGTGCGACGGGGGCACCGTCGGCAACGGGAGCTGGGGAAGAATCGAATGGACCCCTACGGCCTCTCAACAGTACTACTTGGTCGCCGATGGCATCGTACCCGCCGCGGACCCGGGGCACATGCCCGAGGGAGCGTTCAGCGTCTCCATCGTGCACGACGGCGATCCAGCCAATCCGACGTGGCTCACGACCGAAGCGCCAGTGGCCTGGAACGACGTCGAGACCGCGCTGCTCGCGAGCGACATCCGTGTGGCTAGCGTCGTTACGCTGCGCGACGCCATGACGATGCCGAGCGATGGAAACCTCGACGCCCGGTTTATGGCGCTCGCGACAGACGCGCTCACCAAGGATGGCGGGCAATGGGTGACGGAGCTCGCGTCATCGAGCGGGGTGGGGCTCGAAGTCGCGGTCAGCGACACGATCGCGCTTGCCCGGACCGACTCGGTCTACGACATATCGCTGACCGAGGTGGACAATGACAGCACGCCGATCGACGAGCGGGACTTCGTCCTGAACGTTCGCTGGGAGGATTGTGCCGATGAAGCGCCGCTTGGTTGCGGTTGGGGCTCGGGCCCGCGTTGCCGCCGTTGCGACGTGGGCGCAGTCATCGACTTCGAGGTGCTCTTCGCGAACAGGTCGGTCGCACCCACGTCCACCTCACAGGTGTTCGATTTCGAGCTCGTCGTTCGCGCCGACAGCGGCGTCGAGGTGGAGCGGATTCCGGCGCGCGTCATGGTCCCGGATGCGCTCGCCCACGAGTTCGACGATGCACCTCAGGCGGCCTTTTACCGAAACGCGTACGACAGCACCGCTCGCTGCAACACACCGCCGGAACGCCCGAGATGGGGCGATCTGCGATGGGACGGCGCCACGCCCGAGGGTACTTCGATCGAGTTCCAGATCCGGACGGCGCCGACACTGGGTGAGCTCGCGACAGTCGTCCCCGCGATTGTCGAGATCCCAACCGATACCGATAGCCACACACTCAACCTCACCGAGGAGCTAATCGCCGATGGGCTGACCTATGGTTTGCCCTACATCCAGATCACTGCCGTTCTCCATCCCTCGAACAGCCCCCCCAGCACGCCGACCTTGGAGGGCTGGTCGTTCGAGTTCGTCTGCGAAGCTGCGGAATGATCTGAGCCCTGCTAGCATCAGCCCCGCGTGGCCAAAGCAGGGCGAAAGCTGAGCCTCGCGGCGTGGGCTTGGGTGTTGGTCGCCGGGTTGGCGGCCTTCGAGCTGCTGGCGCATCCGGTGATCCGGAGTGCAATCCCTGATGAAGAGTCGTGGAAGGAAGCCGCCGCATTCGTTCGCGCGCAGTTCGAGCCCGACGATCGGATCATCGCCGCCCCTGCTTGGACGGATCCCATCGTTCGCCGTGAGCTCGGCGATCTCACCCCTTTGCGCGTCGCGGCGCTGACCGATCCGGCAGGAATCGGGCGTCTTTGGGAGCTCGGCATTCGCGGCGCGTCGACGCGCGACGAGGCGCCGGCGTTGGAACGAGCCTTCGGTGGCGTGCGTGTTCGCATGTGGCGTCTCGCATCACCGAAGGTCCTCTACGATTTCGTGGAGCAGATCAAAGAGGCGCGCGTCGAGCTGGAGACCGAAGGCGGCCCGGTCGCGTGCCCGTGGGCACACGGACGCCCAGCGCCGGGCGGTCTCGAGCGTGGTCCAATGAGGCCGGCCGAGCGCTTCATATGCGATCGCGAGCGCCCATGGCTCTGGGTTGGTCCCACGGTCCTCGCCGACTTGGAGCTGCAGCCGCGGCGCTGCATCTGGCAGCATCCCGCGGGTATGAATCCGCTGCGCACGATCTTCGCCGACGTCCCACTCGGAGAGCGGCTCGTCGTGCGTGGGGGCGTCGACTACCAAATCGCGCGCGAGCGAGCGCACGCCCCGGTGACACTGCGCGTGTGGATTGATGATCAGCTTGCGGCAGAGTGGACTCACCAAGACGGAGACGGCTGGTCGGGCCTCGATATCGACACCTCAAACCGCGGCGGCACACGTGCGACCGTGCGTTTCGAAACCACGACCCCAGATCCCTTCGCGCGGCTCTTCTGCTTCGCCGCATCGACCCAAACCGAGGCTTCCCCATGATGGATGCCCGGAGGCTGACGGGAAGGGACCACGTGATCGGCGCGGCGTTGTGCCTCGGTTACCTGGCGTTGCTCTTCTCCACGGCCGGAGACTTGGCGATGTCGCGTGATGAGAGCTTCTACGCCCACGCTGCCAAGAACATCGCCGGTTGGCTCTCCGAGCTCCTCAGCGACCCGGCTTCGGCGCTCCAAGAGGATCACATCGATCGCGCATGGCGATATAATTGGGAGCACCCCGCGTGGATGAAGCTAACATTCGCATGGAGTTGGCTCGCGCAGAAGCACTTCGGGCTCTTTCCGCGCGATTCGCTGGCGATTCGCTTTCCGGGGATGCTGACTGCGGGCCTACTTCTTTGGTTGATCTACGGTTGGGGGGCTTCGGTGATGGCGCGCCGTGGGGCCCTCTTCGCGTCTCTCGCGTTCGCCACTATGCCGCGCGTCTTCTATCACAGTCACCTCGATTGCTTCGATGTCCCGATTGCGTTCTTCGTGACGCTCACGGCGTACGCTTACTGGCGCGCGCTCGCCGATCGACGCTGGATCCCACTTCTTGGACTCGCGTTCGGTCTCGCGCTCAGCACGAAGCACAACAGCTGGATGCTTCCCGCCATTTTCATGATTCACTTCGTTTGGCTGCGCGCCGATCAGGCACGCGCAGGCTCCGAGCGGCGAACGTCGCTGATCTGGCTCGCGTCGATGCTCACCATTGGTCCGCTGGTCTTCATCGGAACCTGGCCTTGGCTTTGGCACGATACATGGAGTCGTATCGGCGCCTACGTGAGCTTTCATCTGAGACACGTTCACTACACGTACCAGTTCATGGGTGTCAGCTATTTCGAGCCTCCGATGCCCATGTCGGTCCCGTTCGTCATGACGAGCTTCACGGTTTCACTCGCCGTGCTAGCGCTTGCCGTTGCTGGTATCTTCGCGTGCCGAGGGGAGCTCCGGCCCCCGTGGCGCTTCCGTCACGGTGACTCGACGACCCGCCGCACGGAGCTGCTCTGGCTTGGATGCCTCGTTGCGCCCTTGCTCGCGATTGCGCTCCCGAGCTCGCCGATCTTCGGCGGTACGAAGCACTGGCTCACGGCCTATCCGTTCCTCGCCTTGTTCGCCGGCTGGGGCTTGCTCGCGGTCACGGAGCGCGCGGAGCTCGGCTTGTGGATGGGGCGCCGCTGGCCCGGTCGGGCATTTGCCATCCTCTGCCTGCTCCCGGGCGTGATCCAAACCGGTCACAGTCATCCGTTCGGTCTTTCCCACTACATGCCGATTGCCGGTGGGGTGCCCGGCGCAGCCGACCGCGGCATGAACCGGCAGTTCTGGGGGTTCACCACCGGCAGCCTCACTGACTGGTTGGTCGAGCGGCTCCCAGAGGGCGGCTCGGTTTGGCTGTGCGACACCACCGCGGGCGCCTGGGCCATGCTGCAGGCTGACGGCGTCGTTCCCCGAAACATCCGTGCCGCCCGAGCGATCAACGATGCGGACTTCGCCCTCGTGCACCACGAGCGGCACTTCGCCGAGGTCGAGTATCAGATCTGGGCCGCATATGGCACGCCGCAGCCCGTTCACGTGCTGCTCTATGACGGCGTGCCCATCATCTCGGTGTATGAGAACCCTGCGCGCCGGGAGCGCGAGTCGGCGCGCTAAAGGGAGCGCTCGCTCGCCTTCGCGATTCCGTCTCGCGCTTTGTTCATCAACGCGATCAGGCTCTCGACGATTCCGATGATGACGTACGCCGCCAGCAACCAGACCAGCGCCATCGAGGGGTGGATCTTCAGTGCGATCCACACCGTGATCCCCAAGGCACCGGAGATGAGCAGGACGGTTCGCCAGTTGAGACGCAGGTCCTTGAAGGAGCGGAACGGCATCGCGCTGACCATGAAGAGGGAGAGCATGATGACCAGCGCCGAGATGATGATCGGAGTGAAGGGGAGCTTCCCCGTGAGATGGTTCGCGACCACGATTGAGATCAGAATGCCCGCGGCCGCGGGGATCGGAAGCCCCTGCATGTACTTGCCGGGAGCATGAGGCTGGCCGTCGTCGTCGGTGGATGCGACGTTGAAGCGGGCCAAGCGAATTGCCCCTGCCGCCACGAACACGAACCCGACGAGCATCCCGACGGTTCCGAGCTCCGATAGTGACCAGTGGTACACCAGGACTGCGGGTGCGACGCCGAATGAAATCACGTCGGCGAGCGAGTCGAGCTGCACGCCGATCTGACTTTGGGTCTTCGTGAGCCTCGCGACGCGGCCATCGATGCCGTCGAAGAAGAGCGCGAAGATGATCAACAGCGCCGCCCGATAGAAGTCGTCGCTCGTCTGCCGCTCGGACAGAATGAGGATTGCGTAGTACCCGCACAACACGCTCGAAAGCGTGAAGAGGTTGGGAAGGATGAAGAGGGTCTTCCGGAGATCGACTTTCACGTGAGACTCAACTTCCGCACCAGACTTGAGAGGCTACGAGACGGCGATCTCGCTGTCCACTCTTCTGGTCGTATCATGGGGCACCGTTCTGCAAAAGGGCAGCATGCAGGGCGCCAAGGCCCATGTTGCGTAAGCGCAGCTCGCCTGTTGCGGCATAGAGTTGCTGTAAAGAGGTCGCGGCTCTGTCCGGTCTCCCTCCGAGGACGTCGAACAACGCGGCTGCTTCTTCGGTGCCTGCGCCTCCGGCGTCGCGAAACGCGAATAGTGCTTCCTCACGCTTTGTCAGCGGTTGACCCCAGCCGTGCAGCGCGAACCAGCCCCAGTACGCCTGCAGCTCGATCTTGGAGAAGCCGTCCACGAACGGCTGCCGGTGGATCGCGTTCCAGCGCGCTTTGTAGAGAGTCCGCACGGTGAGCTCGGGCGCGATGACGACGCCATCGAGGACGAGGCCGTAGCGCTTCTCGATCTCGGGAAACCCTCCCAGGACTGCGATCTCTTCGTCGCTCCGCGCCACATCCGAGCGCCCGTAGAAGACGCGGACGAAGTCTTCGACCGCGGCTGCGCGCATCGCGTCGAACGCCGCCGGCCCGCCGCTGGCAAGCAACTCGCCGGTGGCGCGATGGATTGCGGCTTGTCGGCGGTCATACTCTCGCCCCGGGTAAGGCCGATTGACCTCCGCCCGCCCGTGTTCGAGGAACAGCGACCGCAGCGTCTGTGCTTCAGGGCTGTCCGGCGCATCTGCCGCCAGCGCCTGGTCGAAGCGGATCGCGTCCGACACCGCCGCCCGATCGAGCATGAGGCTCGGCATTTCCCACGGATCGACAGCCTGCGGAATCGCCAGCGTGGCTCCGACAAAGGCCGCCGCTGCCACCCAGCAGATCAGCTTGAAACCGGATTCGGTCACCGGGCGCGATCCTAGCACGGGAGGCAGACCTGCCCGCTTTTCCTGGCCCTGCTAGGCTTGGCCGATTCATGCAGGTCAGCGTTCACTACTACGCCGCGGCCAAAGAGCTCGCAGGTCGCGACAGCTCGACCTTCGAATTTGCGGCCCCGACCGTGGCGCAATCGGAGCTCCGTCGAGCCGTGGCCGAGCGTGTTCCTTCGCTGGCAGCATTCCTCGAACGCATGCGTTTGGCCGTCAACGGCGATTTCGTCGACACCGCCGTAGAGCTACATGATGGCGACCGGGTCGACGTCCTTCCGCCGGTTGCCGGTGGCTCCTCCGTGGTGCTCTGCCAGATCACGGACCGCGAGATCTCCCTCGACGAAACCCGAAGAGCGGTCGAGCACCCAGGCGCCGGTGGCGTCTGCATCTTTCACGGTGTGGTCCGCGATCATGCCGATGGGCAAGCGGTTTCGCGCCTCGACTACGAAGCCCACGAGAGCTTGGCCATCAAAGAGATGCGGCGAGTCTTGGAGGGTGTGATCGCCGAGCACCCAGGCTCTCGCATCGCGGCAGTTCATCGCGTCGGCAGTCTCGGTGTCGGCGACGTTGCGGTTTGCGTGGCGGCCAGCGCAGCGCACCGAGACGAGGCGTTTGCCGCGTGTCGAAAGGCCATCGATCGAATCAAGGAGACGGTGCCGCTCTGGAAGAAAGAGTGGGGCCAGGACGGCGACGCCCACTGGGTCAATCTCGAGGGCTAGCCGCCGCCGAGACCGCGTACGTCGGCGAGCAACGGACCGTCGAGTGCGCCCACGCAGGTCAGGTGCGCGGCGTTCGGATCAAAATGAGCGCGCACGACGTTCTGGATGTCTTCTGGAGTGACCTTCGCCACTTGCTCTGCGATCACCCCGAGCTCTTCCGGTAGACCGAACAACGCGCTGCCTCCGACGAAATGTCCAGCGTCCTCGGGATCATCTCGAACGGTTCGGAGGCCCCAGAGGTAGCGACGTTTAGCCTTCTCGACCTCATCCTCGCTGGGCGCTCTTTGCCGAAGGGCTTCCACCAACTCCAGCACGGTTTCGACGAGGCGTGGGGCCTTCGTGTGCTCGACAGCCGCGCCGAAATCGAAGACCCCACAGTCTTCGAGTGAGTCGTTGTCCGCGAATGCCTCGTACGCGAGACCACGCTCTTCGCAGATTGTCTGGTGAACGCGAGTGCTCAATCCATCATCGAGAACCCGCGCGAGCAACAACAGCGTCGGGGCTTCTGGGGCCGCTACTCCTGGTGTGTGAAAGGACACGCGCACCTCGGTCTGGCTTCCCGGGTCGTGCACGTACGCAAACTTGTCCGATGCGTCGGTACGCGCTCGGCTCGACTGGACCGCATCTCCCTCGGGCATCCCCGTGAAGCCGGCCTCGATCGCGTCGCGGATCTCGGACGTGTCGAAGGCGCCCGCGACGCAGAGCACCGAATTGCGCGCGGTGTAATAGGAAGTGTGGTGATCTCGGAGATCCTGGCTGTCGAATCGATCCAAGTTGCGGAGCGGCCCAGTGATCGAGAACCCCAATGGGTGGTCCGGGTAGAGGAGGGTCCGGGATACGTTGTCGATGTCGATCTGCTCCCCCTCCTCATTGAGATCCTCGAGGATCTCCTCACGGATGATCTGCTTTTCCGTACGCAGCTCGCTGAGCAAAGGCTGGCGGAGCACCTCGGCCAACAACTTGGCGCCGTCCGCGATCGTCTCTCGGGGCAAGGTGAGGTCGTAGCTGGTGAAGTCGACGTGTGTGGCCGCGTCGAGCGTTCCCCCGAGCCTTTCGATGGCCAGGCTGAGCTCATGGGCAGCGGGGTGGCTCTCGGTTCCCCGGTACAGCATGTGCTCCAGAAAATGGCTCAGTCCGTTGGTTTGCAGGCTTTCGTAGCGTGAGCCGACACGGACGAAGAACGAAGCTGTCGCCGATTGGAGGTGAGGCAACGGAATGAGGCGCACCCGAAGGCCATTGCCGAGCGTGAACGACTCGGTTGGCAGCGCGGGCAGGCTCACTCCGTTAACTACGGCCATCCTGCGTCGGAAGTGGGTTGACCCGAAGAGCCTTGTCTTCGGTCGCCTTCTTGCGCAGATGCTGAATGTAGAGATCCACCGCCTCCTTTTGCTTCAGCGTCTCGAGGACCTCGCGCGTCGTGTCCTTCACGGAGTCGGTGAACGCGGCCTCGTCGGGCCGGGTACGATCGACCAGTCGGAAGATCAGCCATTCGCGACCAATCTTGACCGGAGCGGGGCTGAAGGTTTCGCCCTCCGGGAGAGCGAACACGGCGTCTACGAGAGCGGCGGTCGAGAGACCAGGCACCGGCGAGTCGGCGCGGCCGAAGTCTGCGGTCTCTTCCAGCGTCGGCGTGAGCGCAGACTCGGTTCCACTCGTAGCCGTGGAGAGCTTCCCTTCGAGGATCTCGTCACCGGATGCCTTCCAGGTGCGGAGCGCGTCGGCGGCTTCGCTGCGAGCGCGTGCTTCCAGCCAATCGGCTCGGTAAAGCGCCTCGGCAAGCTCGCGCTTGGCCTCATCGACGGGAACATCGCCTTCGCGAATCGCGACCAGCTTGATGATGTGGAACCCGTACTGGGTCTCGACGACCTCGGAGACCTGGTCGATCTCCAATGCGAAGAGCGCCTCATCGAAGGACTCCGGCATGACCCCCTTCTTGAGGAATCCGATGTCGCCGCCGTTTTGAGCGGTGATCTGGTCGCCGCTCTCTTTACGAGCGAGCGCGGCGAAATCCTCCCCAGCAGCTGCGCGCTTCTGTAAGGCTTGGGCCTTCGTCTTCGCTTCCGCCTTCTGGTCGTCGCTTGCGTAGCTCCCGGCCTTGACGAGGATGTGGCGGGCACGAACCTGTTTTTCCAGGTTGCTGTAGCGGTGCTTGTTGGCCTCGTATTCGGTGGTCAGTCGCTCGTCGTTGTCTGCGATCCACGCATCGAGTGCGGCATCGGAAGTCGGCGGCTTGTCCTGTGCGTAGTACGCGGGCGAAAAGCGCACGTATTTGATCTTCGCGGTGTCGTTCTCACGAACGTAGTCGTCCCAGATTTCGGCATCACTCACGCTGATCGACGACGCTACGAGCTCGCGCATTCTGGCCGCGAGGTGCTCGTCTACCTGGGCCTCTGCGAATTCGCCGATGCTACGCCTGAGGCCGTTCTGGATGTATCGCTGCGCGAGCTCCTTGTTGAAGGCACCTTCTCTGTCTGAGAACGACACGGGGATCTCGCCCTGTGGCAGCATCGGTGGCGCGCCGACGCCGAGTGACAAGAGGATGACGCCGTCATTAACGAAGCGCGCCATCACCTCATCAGTCGTCACCTCGAAGCCGACCTTGCGGGCCTCCCGGGCGAGCAGCGTCCGGTCGACGAGACCGTCCAAGACGAGCTCTGGGAGTCGCATCGAGCGCTGCGTTTCCTCGGGGAGCCTGCCGAAATTGGCAATCGCGTACGACGCCTCGAAATCGCCCTTGCTCAGCGTTTGGTCATAGACCCGCGCGAGGTAGGAACCGCCGCCGGCGGCACAGCCTTCGGCCTGGCCGCCACCAAATTGGAGAGCGAACACTGCCGAGAGCAGCACCACGAGTAGAACGAGAAAGAACCCTTTGAGCTTATCAACCATCACCGATTGCCATTTAAAGAGGCCGAACAATAGAGGAGAGGTCGGCCGGCGGCAAACTCTGGTTTTAGGGACGACCCTGGATGGGGGAGTTGGCGTCAGAGACCAGGGATTCTACACTCCGTCGGCGGGTGTGCGGAGCGTCCCCAAGCGGGGCAAGTGAGGGGACTGTGACTGGGGCTTCGAGCCTACCACCACTGAAGAAGAACGACGGGAAGTACGGGCTGATCGCCCTGCTGCTCCTGCTCGCTGCCGGCGGTTTGTGGTTCTTCTTGGGAAGCGATGACGCCGAGACCCCGGCTGAGGCCGAGACTCCGCCGGCCGAGACGCCAGCCCGTGAGCAGTTCGTTCCCGAGATCGAGATCCCCGAAGACGAGGATGCCGGGGCTGCCGAGCCGGCTCAGAGCCCTCAGCGGACATCCGACGCTCCAGCGACCAGCGGACCCGAGGACTGGGAATGCAACGGGACGATCGATACGGCCCAAGCGCGCCGGGTCATCAAGGGGCCGGCAAGCAAGCAGGTCCAGACCTGCTATGAGCGCGGCCTCAAGGGCAACAATCTGCTTCAAGGGTCGATGGAGGTCGAGCTCACCATCGGTGCGAGCGGTGCTGTCCGCGCCGTTTCGATGAACGGCACGCTCAACGACCGGCAGGTTCACTCTTGTGTCAAGCGCGTCGCCAAGACTTGGAAGTTCCCGCCGCCGACCGGCGGTTGTGTCCGGATCAACGTGCCGTTTCAAATGATGCCCAAGCTCTAGCGGGCGTCAGGCGTTCGCGAAACGAAGCGCGTCCGCGACGTCATCTGGGCTTCCAATGAATACGGGAGTGCGCTGATGGAGTGACGTCGGCTGGATGTCGAGAATCCGGCTCTTACCGTCGGAGGCGGCGCCGCCCGCGGCTTCGACGATGAACGCCATTGGCGAGGCTTCGTAGAGGAGACGCAGCTTGCCCTTCTCGTTCTTCACGTCGTGCGGGTACACGAAGATGCCTCCGCGAAGCAGCGTTCGGTGAATGTCGGCGACCATCGCGCCGATGTAGCGCAGACGGTAGGCCTTCTTGTCCTCCGTCGGCGTCTTGATCCAGTCGACCCAGCGCTTCGTCCCCTCGGACCAGTTGTGGTAGTTGCCCTCGTTGATCGAGTAAATGCCGCCACGTTGTGGGATGCGAATCCTGGGATGCGAGAGGAAGAACTCCCCAACGCCCGGGTCATAGGTGAAGCCGTCGACTTGCTCGCCCGTCGAGTACACCAGCATGTTCGACGACCCGTAGATTACATAACCCGCCGCGACGATCTCGCTTCCCTTCTGCAACAGGTCTTTCATCGACCCTTGGCCTGGAGGCGTGACGCGGCGGTGGATCGAAAAGATCGTTCCGATAGAAGCGTTGATGTCGATGTTGCCGGAGCCGTCGAGGGGGTCGAACTGCAATACGTACTTGCCCTGCGGGTACTCCTTGGGAATCGTAATGGGGTCTTCGACCTCTTCGCTTCCCATCACGCAGACGTGGCCGCCGGCTTCGACGGTCTGCACAATCACCGTGTTGGCGAACTCGTCGAGCTTCTGGACTTGCTCTCCTTGGACGTTGGTTACGCCGGTTCGCCCAAGAATGCCCAATAGGCCGGCTTTGCTGACCCGGCTGCCTATGATTTTGGCGGCGAGGGAGATCTGCTGAAAAAGACCCGGCATCCGACGCTGGCGGTCGAGTAGGTGTCGTTCCAAAGTCGTGCCGATGGGGCTGTCTTGTATCGGGCCGATCGATGCTGAGCGGGTCATCGCTCCGGGGCATACCAGTTGGCCCCCAGCCGCGCTAGGACTCCCCAAATTGGGATATCAATTCAAGGTCGTGATATTGTAAACTTACCGTGGTGGGGCAGGGATGACCAACTTTCGCAATTGGCTCGAGAAGGCCCAGGAGATCCGCTCGGGGATCCCGCGGATTCGCGGGGTCAAGGGTCTGCCCGGCGTTCTCTCGCGCGGCGAGCTCAGCGTCGTCTACCAGCCCATCGTCTCGTTCACCACGATGGAGCCCTTCGCCTACGAGGCGCTCGTGCGCAGCAACTCCCCTCATTGGACGACGCCGCCGAAACTCTTCGAGGAGGCGATCAAGTCTCGCTGCGTGGGCGCGCTCGGCCGCGCGATTCGCGAGATCGCCACCGCCAATTGTACTAGCGCGCCGCTCTTCTTGAACGTGCATCCGAACGAGTTCGACGAGTCCTGGCTCGTGCAGCCCGACGATCCGATCTTCACGCATGACCAAGCGATCTACCTCGAGGTCACAGAGTCGGTTCCGCTCAGTCACTTCGCATACTGTCACAGCGTCTTGCGCGAGATCCGGGGCAAAGGTGTCTCCCTCGCGGTCGACGATCTCGGCGCCGGCTACTCGAACCTCAAATACATCGTCGATCTCAAACCGGAGATCGTGAAGCTCGACCGAACGCTGATCGCAGACCTCGCCGCTGATCGCCGCGCGCAGGTGCTGGTGAGACACATCGTGCGACTCTGTCAGGAGCTAGGGGCGCTCGTCGTCGCAGAAGGCATCGAGCAGGAGACCGAGATGCAGGTCGTCATCGATTGTGGCGCGCACTACGGTCAGGGCTATTACTTTGCGCGGCCGGCTTATCCTGCGCCGGGCGTAAGCGCGACGCCCAGAGCGCTCGTCAGCAAGGGCGCCTGAGCTCCGCGTTCAGAACGGCACCGACTGGTAGCTGATGTCGCCACCTTCGTGCCCCTGAATCTCGAGAATCGCCGTGACCCGTGGACCTTCGGGTCCGCGCTGAGTCGCAACTACGAGATCGATCGCGTTTCCAACCAGCTGCGCAACGCAGGACCGCTCGGCGCCTCCGCAAGCGGCAGCCAGCACCAATCCTTCAATCGCGTCCTTGCTGCTGAAACAATGCACACCGAGCAGGTGACCCGGTTCGCGCCCGAGGACGGCGGCGAGGGCGGCCATCGTGTGCGTGCCCGTGAGATCGTTGATGATGAGCCGCTCGGAGTGGAGTCGGGTCCCATGTTCGATCGCCTGAGCAAGGGAAATGCCCGAGTCTGCGGCGGTCAACGAGACGATGCGCCGTCGATCGATGTCGAGATCGGGAACCGCCTCGATCGCGATGGCGACCTCCTCCTCTGGAAGCTCGCGGGCCAGTGCCGACATGATCTCGGTGACACCCGAGCCACGCGGCCCTGCGACGACGATGTTGCGGCACTCTGCGACTGCCTTGCCCAAGTACATCGCCGCGTCGCTACTCATCCAAGCGGCTTCTGCGAGCTCATCGAGCGACCTCGAGCTACCGACGTGGAGCTCGATCACCGGGCCGTTGGCCACCAGTGGCGCTTGCATGATCGTGAGCCGGGGTCCAAACGCGAGACGGCCATGAAGCACGGGCTGCGCCTCGAGTGTTTGTCCGGTCTGCGCTGCGAGCCGTCGAGCAACGCGCAACAAAGCTTCGCGCGAGGAGAACTCCAACGGGGCCGCTTCGACCCCTTCGCCCCTGTCGACGAATACCTTCTCGTGACCATTGACCAGGATTGAACGCACTGAATCATCCGACAGCAGATCGTCGAGCGCGCCGAGCCCGACGGCTTCGTGAAGTGCAACGTGTGCGATCTGCCGCATGTCGACCTCGGCGTTGACCGAGCCGTCGGTTTGCATGGCGAGGAATGTTTCGGCGATTGCCGCGCGGGTCGCAGACCAGCGTTCCTGATTCTTCATCGCGGCGGCTTCGGTGTTCTCGATGTCGATTCGTTGCGCCAGCCGCGCAAGAAGAGCGGTCATCGGATCGGAGATGGGGACCGCCGTTTCGGTCTTGCGCGCCACAGGCGCATCGGTCTCCCGGTTCTCGATCTGGGGCGGAAGGCTGGTTGCACGGATGTCGCCAGCATGGGGCGACCTCGAGTCGGCCTGGAGCGACCGCCGATTCCCGGCGCTACGGCGAACCGGAGTCGAGCTCTCGGGCGCCGCCTGCTTGGGAGGGAGCGGCGGCGGCTCGGAGACGCGTGGGGCGGCGCTGGCGCGCGCCGCGTCGTCCTTCGACGGCTCGAGGGTCAGGATGAAATCGGCGATGTAGATCTTGTCGCCTTGCTTGAGCGGGTGGGGCGAGGTGATCTTCCGACCGTTGACCCAAGTCCCGTTCGTGCTGTTCAAATCGACGACGACCGCCTGGTCGCCCTTCAGGCTCAGGCGTGCGTGCTGCTTGGAAACATTGCGTTTCGCCAAGACGATGTCGTTGCCCTGAACGCGCCCGACCGTCAGCTCTTGCTTCGAGAAGTCGAGCCTCCGCCGTGCGCCCCCCTCATCGGTGATCACCACCGCGTACATATCGCCCGGTTCATTCAAGAGCGGGTACCACGTCCCGTCAAGTCAGTGCCATTTCTCGCCCGCCGGGCTGACAATACGGCTCCGACTTCACCCGGGCGGCCTAGGGCGGCAAGCATTCGGAATTATTGTCTCTTTCTGGAAGGCCTCTTCGCTGCAGGAGTGATCGGGGTTAAAAAAACCCCACCGGACGGGTCAACTGGGTTAGCTTAGCGCGCATGCCGGGTGGCTTTCTGATCGTCGAAGACGAGCCGACATTAGCTCGCACTCTCGCTCGTACCTTTGGGCGTCATGGACCGGTCGAGGTCGTTCACAGCATGGCTGCGGCGCGGGAGCATCTCCAGGCGCACGAGGAGTGGACCGGGGTCGTGCTCGACCTGATTCTGCCCGATGGCTACGGACTCGATCTGCTCTCGGAGATCCGCAAGTCCCATGGCGGGTTGCCGGTTCTGGTCCTGACCGGCGAGCTCAATCGTGATGTAGTTAACAAAGTTCAGACCATGCGGGGTGAGTATGTGTGTAAGCCGGCATCGGCTGAAAACCTCAATCCCTTCATTCAGCGGGCGCTTGCGCAGGAGCGAGTCGACGACGCGGCGATCGGTCAGCGAATCGAGCACCTAGCACGGCAGCTCAAGCTCACCCGCCGGGAGACCGAGCTTCTGACGCTTTCCGTAGACGGCCTCTCGCGCAAAGAGCTCGCTGAGGCCCTCGGCGTCGCGGAGAACACCGTGAAGGCGCAGATCCGCTCGCTACTCAAGAAGAGCGGGGCTCGAAGCCTCGCAACGCTGGCCCAGAAGGTGATCAAGGGCGCGACTCGAGATTCTGTGCCGCCCGAAGAGGCGCCTGCCCTCACCAACTGAGGGTTGCCGACGCGACTTCGAGATCCTGCTGAACCTCGACCCGGCTTCCCGCGTCGACCGCCGCGTTGCGCCCTCCGGCGAGGATCTTGACGCGTTCGGGGACCTGCTCTGCGATCGCTGCGATCTCCGTTTGCGACGCCTTCTTGCTGAGATTGGTCACTGAGAGCAACAAGAGCTCGGCTTCCGTGGCGTCGACGGCGTAGGCGATCTCCTCGGCCGGCAAGTTTGGTCCGAGGTAGAGCACGTTCCACCCATGCATCGCCGCGAGCATTGCGACCATCAAAGCCCCGAGCTCGTGGTCCTCCTTGGCGGGTGTCGCAACTACGGCTCGCCGTCTCGAGTCATTGGACGGATATAGCCGCATCAGCGAAAAGAGCAGACCTCGCATGACGGTGGAGCACGCGTGCTCGTGCGCGATGCGTAGACTTCCGTTCTCCCAGCGCTCGCCGACTTCCACGAGGATCGGCGCAACGATCATCTTCAGAAACTCGACGGGCTCCGTGCTCAAGGCCGCGCGCGATAGAAGCTGCTCGGCCTCTTCGACGCGCAGCCGCTCGATCGCAGTCATCACGCGTTCACGAACCTCCGGCAGGTGCTTCGACGGTGGCTGTTGCGACGACGGCGCCGGGAATGCCGCGGCCATGTGCCTGAGATCGACGTCGGGAAGCTTGGCGATTCCGCCGATCGAGTGGCCGCTGTCGACGAGCGTGTGGAGCAAACGGAGGCGGCCGACGTCCGCATCCGTGTAGAGGCGCCCACCGGCTTCGGTCCGCTGCGGCAACACCGCAGCGTAGCGCTTCTCCCACATCCGCAGGGTGTGGGTGGACAGGCCGGTCATCTTCGCGACCATTCCCACCCGGTACTTTGCTTCGTCGGCCACTCTGATGCCCAGGAACTGTCTAAGGCCTGTCTATCCTTCCCGATCTCGCTGTTCAAGGTCCATATTCGAAAAAACCCCTCCGGACGCTTGACGGTTCTTTATCCGGCGGTAGATACCTCGACAAGACCTAGACATAACTTAGACAGGTCAGAGGAGATTCAATGAACAATCGCAAGTATTTCTGGTTGAGCATCGTGGCGGCGGCAGCTCTTGGGGCTACCGGCTGCGGGGACAGCAACGACAACTCCGGCGGGAGCGGGGGCACGGCAGGCTCCGGCGGCACCGCGGGAAGCGGGGGCTCAGCCGGCGAAGGCGGCATGGGTGGCGCGCCGATGGGAGAGGCGACCGTATACGCAGCGCACTTGGCCCCCGAGGTCCCAGCGGCGGAAGACACGGCCGTCGCGATCTACGTCAATGGCGAAGAGGTCACTGCGCTTGGGACCATCTCGTACGGTGAGGCGACCGGTCGCGTGATGCTTCCGGCTCCAGCGACCTACGACATCGGCATCGGTCTTGCCGGTGGCGACGGTCCGCTTCTCGAGCTCACGGGCGTTGAGCTGAATGACGGCGATGACATCGCGGCTGTGGCGTACCGAACCAACGAAATGCTGCCGGTCAATGTCTTCACCTACAATCTATCGACCGAAGGCCTCGCGAGCGGCAGTGGCCGCGTCTTCGTGAGCCATGGCGCGAACGACTCGGCTCTCGATCCGGTGAACATCTCGCTGGGTGAGGACCCCGACTGCAGCACCCTCCTTCCGGACTTCGCATTTGGCACCACGGCACCGGGCGAGGGTGAGCCCAACCTCGACCTGGCGGCCGACACCTACCCTATCGGCTTCGACGTGGCAGACGATGAGTGCCCCGAGGTAGGTCCCGTTGGCGTGCCCGTCACCGCGGATGTGACCAGCATTGTCGTGGCTGTCGACGAGAACACCGCCGACGGTGAGCTCGACCCCCAGCTCTGGGCCATCGTCGACGCCGGCGACCCCATCGCGCTCATCGAGAAATAAAACCGATCCTCTTCCCACAACCACCCCCAAATCGCGCATAGCGCAGGGGCCGCTTCTTTTCGGAGAAGCGGCCCCATTCTTTTTGAGAAGAGGTCGTGGTAGGACGGCGAGCACGGTGTTCTCTCGGAAATCAACTCACGCCCCGTGGCTCCTGCTCGCCCTCGAGGTGCTCGCCGTCATGGGATGTACCGGCGACGAAGAGCCGCCCACGATTGTCGAGCCGCCGCCTGCGCCAAGCAAGTTCCGCGACCCGTACGAGCACACCCCCTCGCGATTCGGGATCGTACCGCTTCATGCCGGGTTCAGCCCGGATCCCCGCGTCGTCGCAGGTGAGGCGTTAGGCCAAATTCCGGCCAGGTCGCTTCATCGCAGGTGCAAAGGCTGGATTTCGGAGACCCCCGATTATCTGCTCGAGGCCGATACAGCCTTCTTTCAACTCTACGTGCTCGTGCGCTCGGCCTCCGACTCGCTGCTCGTCGTTCGCAAACCCGACGGCTCTGTGCACTGCAACAACAATCGGCAGGGCACGAAGGATCCGACCATCCGCACGAACTTTCCGATCGGCACGAGCCAGGTCTGGGTGGGCGTCAAAGACGAGGGTGGCAGCGCGACCTACCGGCTCGGATTCTCCGAGGTCGAGTGGAGGCCGTCGTCGATGCCGCTGCCGGACCCGCGTTAGGACTCGCGCCGTCGCCACAGGGCGAGGCGCTCTTTGCCCTCGCGGCCAGGGTGTGAGCGCGCAGCTTGATGGACTTCGACCTCCTCGAACGCCGCCTCGACGAGGCTTCGCACGAGCTCGGTGTTGATCGGCCAGGGTGGGCCCTCGCGATCTGAGATCGGGTCCTCGAACGGAAAGATTAGCGTGGCGAGCGTCCCCGAGGGCTTGACCAGCCGGGCCATCGTTTCGGCCCAGCTGCTGCGCCGATCCGGATCCAAGGCACAGAAGAACGTGTAGTCCCAGACGAAGTCGAAACCGCCGCCGCCGTCATAGGAAAAGAAGTCCGTGACCTCGTAGACCACCTTTCCGGGAAGATCGGGGTGCGCCTCCATGAACGCAGCGCGCGCCTCCTCGGACAAGTCGATCCCGATCACTTCACGGTCTGCTCGGGCGAGAGTTCCGAGATCGTAGCCGGTGCCGCAACCGGGAACCAAGACGCGTCCGGCGGGCACCCGTCCGGCTGCGATCAGCTCGACGAGCGCGGGCGGCGACATGCCCGCATCCCACGGGGTCCTTCCTGCTCTCCATGCTTCTTGCCAGTCGACCGGGGCCATCTACTCGATTAAACCTATGGCGCGCGCAGCCTTCTTTGCAACGGGGAGGACGGCATCGAATGCGGCAGCGTTGCACGCGAGAATGCCGCTGCGGTTGCGCATGTCGGTCCCACCGTAGTGATACGGGTTGCCTGCCATGTCGGTGAAGCGTCCGCCTGCTGCCCGGAGGACGGCTTCGGGGCCACATGCATCCCACATGCTCGACTTGTCGGAGATGTGTAGATAGACGTCCGCCTGCCGTTCGGCGATGAGCCCCGCCTTCAGCCCGACGGAGCCAGTTTGCTTCTCTTCTTTGATACCGAGCTTCGAAACGACACGATCGACGGCGCGATTACGGTGTGAGCGCGAAACGACGAGCCGCAGCTTCTGCGGGTCGGCGACCTCGCTTACTCGCAGCTCGCGGCTGACTCCATGTTGTTCGAGGGTGGCCCCTTGGCCAACGATGCCGGCGTAGAGCTTGTCGGTGACGGGCTGGTACACGACGCCGAGCACGGAGGCGCCATCGATGGCTAGGCCCATCATCACGGCAAACTCGCCGTTGCGCGCGACGAACTCCTTCGTGCCGTCGACCGGGTCTACGTACCAGCAGCGGCCTGAAAGAAGGGCATCGCTCCGGTCCGGTGACTCTTCCGCGACGATTCCGTCACCTGGAAACGCTTTGTCAAGCTCATTGACGATGAATGCGTTGGCGCGTGTGTCAGCCTCCGTGACCGGGTCTGCTTTGGCTTTGTACGCGACGCTGAAGTTTGTCGCGTAGACGTCCATCAAGATGGCGCCGGCGCCGCGCGCGATTCGGGCGGCCTCCGCGATCTCTCCGCTCAGCATGTTCGGCCTGTATCACGGTCGCGTGCCGGCGCCAGCTCAGCGGTGGATGCTTTCGAGCAAACGTCGGAGCACGGCCGCCACTTCGTCGACGCCCCCGAGCAATGCCGCGGACGTCGGAGGCGTTCCGCGCTGTTCGCGAGACTGGACGAAGGCCCCAACGCCGTGCTGAGCCGCAAGCTCGATGGCGGGGAAGTCCGTGAGGTCGTCGCCGATGAATAGAACGGAGCGCGCGCCGCTCCGTTCGAGGATCTCGCGGAGCGCCAGTCCCTTGTCGTTCGCGACGACTTCGGCTTCGCGCAGTGCTTTGCCGCGCCGGACATGAAGTCCGAGGCTCTGCGCGAGCGCGTCGGCTTCGTCCATCAGACGCTCTGCCCGCTCCGGGTCCCGCATTGCGATTCCCCGAACGTGCACGGCCACAGCCTGCGGCTTGTGCTCGATGAATGCCCCGTGTGCATGTGCGTCGACCCATTCCTTGAATCGCTCGAGCGCGCTTCGCTGCGGCTCACTCAAGCTCCTTTCGCTTGGCACCTCACTCGGCCCTAGGACGACCCCGCCGTGCTCGAGCGCGCGCCAGACGCCCTCGAGTTGCTCCATGCGCCGAAGGGAGGGGAGGTCGCGGCCGGTCACCAGGGCGAGCTCGATGTCGGGCGCTGCGCTCAACGCCTCGAGGGTAGCCAGTGTTTCCTTTGGAATCTGGGCGGTATCGGGATCCCGAACGATGGGGGAGATCGTGCCATCGACGTCGAGCGCGACGAGAAGTGGCCGCTCGAGGTGGAGGAGGCGCTCGATCAGATCATCGACGCTCACGCGCCCTCCAGCGCGCGGACGTATTCGTCCGCCCAGCGGTGCACGTCTAGCCGCAGAACCTCTGCGCGCAAGGAGCGCATGCGCCGTCTCTTTTCGCTCGGTTTCATGTTGAGCGCGCGATGGATGGCGCTCGCAGTGGACTCCACATCATAGGGATTCACCAGGATCGCCCCTTTGAGGTATTTGGCCGCGCCGGCAAACTCACTCAAGACGAGTACGCCGTCATCATCGGTTCGCGCTGCCACATACTCGTGCGCAACCAGGTTCATCCCGTCGCGGAGCGGAGTAACCAGAGCAAGATCGGCCGCGCGATAGTGCGCAAAGAGCGCTCTTTGACTGAGGTTGCGATAAAGATAGTGAATCGGCACACGGCCGGTGTCGGCGTATCGGCCGTTGATGTCGCCCACCATCCGGTCGATCTCCTGCTTGAGATCCGCGTAGGCCTTCACGTCGGTACGGCTAGGCACCATCACCTGGATCAGCGCGCAGCGCGCACGCGCCGTCTTGTCCTTCTTCAACAAGCGTTCGAAGGCGGCCAAGCGGTCGGGAATGCCCTTGGTGTAGTCCAGCCGGTCCACTCCGAGGATGATCTTGCGATTGCCCATCGCTTGCTTGATGCGCTCTACCTCGCGGCCGATATCAGGGTCGATAGACAGCGCTTCGAGCTCGTCTACGGGGATTCCAATCGGCGCTGCGACCGTTTCGACTTTGCGGCCTCGGTACTGGACGGCGCCTCGGGTCACGGGATGCGCGGTGAACCGCTCCACGCATTGCACGAAGTGCTCGGCGTATTCCGCGAGGTGGAAACCGAGAACATCTGCCCCGAGGAGCCCTTCGAGAATTTCCTCGCGCCACGGTAGGATTCCAAAGGTGTCGGGCGGGGGCCACGGGATGTGGCAGAACCATCCAATCCGCGCTTTCGGGCGGCTTGCGCGCAGCAAGCTCGGTACGAGCATCAGGTGGTAGTCCTGAATCCAGAAAAGATCTCCCGGGCCGCTCGTCGAGAGGGCCGTGTCGGCAAACTCCCGGTTCGCGTTGAGGTAGCTCGCCCACGGCGCCTCACCCACCTGGATCGTCGGCTCGAAGCCATGCAGCAAGGGCCAGAGCACCGCGTTCGAGACCCCTTCGTAAAAACCGCGCTGATCGCCGCGCTTGAGGGACACGTGGGCGAGGTCATAGGCGAGGTGTGGCGCCGGGACCGTCACTGAATCGAAGTCCTTCGCTGGTTTTGCGCTTACCCACACGCCACCGCGTTTTTGCAGCACCGGGTCGAGCGCCGTGACCAATCCGCCGGCTGCGCGCACCCAGCGCTCACGTCCCCGGCTGGCCTCGTGCCGATAGGGGCCGCGGTTCGATACGACCACCAGCTTTCGGCTCTTTCTCGCCATCGGCCTGCATTGTAGTCTGCCCACGGTGATGGACCCAGCCCAGTTTCTTCAAGGACGCTCCCGAGAAACCCAGATCCGTCGCGACGCGCGCGGGCGATGGTTCAACGGCGAGGACCGCATCAGCCACCCGAATCTCGTACGTTCGTTCGACGCCTGGGTCGATCGTGCCGAGGACGGGCGCTTCTGCCTGAGCAACTCGATCAACTGGGCGTACGTCGAGATCGACGGGCCCGCGTACTTCGTCAAGGACGTGGAAGCCTCCGATGACGAGATCCGACTCTTGCTTTCCGGCGACTGGAGCGAGGCGCTCGATCCCAGGTCGCTTCGCCAGGGGCCCGAGGGTGCCCTCTGGTGTGCCGTCCGGGGAGGGCGCTGCCCGGCGCGATTCGACAATCACGCTCTCAGCAAGATGAGCGACCTGATCGGTGAGGACGACGTCGGGGTCTACGTATCCATCGCGGGCGCGAAGGTTCGCCCACCTGAGATCGCCGATCCGCTTTCACTTGGCCTCGAAAAGCGCTAAGGCCTGCGCGTGTCTCGCCGAGAGGTCATCGCCACACTCATCGTGGTTGCCATCGCGTTCCCGCTCCTGTTCTTCTTCACGGGTGCGATCGTCGACTCGCGTGCGCGAGCTCGGGAGGCCCCTTTTCGGGCCCTGCTCGGTAACGCCCGCTTCGAGTCGCTGATGGATGGCGCCGGCGGCGTGCCGCACTATCTCGGCGCATCGCTTCGCGCCCCGGACTTCACCCTTCCAATGCAAGGGGGGGGTGAGTGGAAGCTCTCCGATCACCGCGGGAAGGTGATCGTGTTGAACTTTTGGACGGTGACCTGCCGTCCCTGCATTCAGGAGATGCCGACCATCGAGCTCTTGGCAGAGATCGTCGAGCCTTGGGGCGACGTCGAAGTCGTGGCCGTATCGACGGATCGCAATTGGGACGAGGTGGAGACGATCATCGCGCGCAACACACGCATCACGAGCCTGCTCGACGCCGACCGCGAGGTCGTGAACGGTAGGTTCGGTACGAGGCTCTTCCCGGAGACCTGGATCATCGACGCTGATGGTGTGATCCGGTTTCGCTACGACGGCGCGCTCGATTGGTCGGACCCCGTCGCGCTCGACTTGATCCGCGCGTACCGCTGAGCGCGTCAGGCCTCCGCGAGGAGGTAGCGCGAGACCCAGACGCCAAACCCGACGAACAAGAGGTCGAAGGCGGTCAGGATGCGCATCCAGCCGAGGACCTCGGTGACCGTCGCGCCTGCAAAGAGCTCGCGTGTGGCAACGGCGGCGGCCAACAGCGCCGGCGCGACGAGTGGGAACACCAACACACTGAGCATCAAGTCGCGCGCACGGGTGCGTATCCCGACGGCCGAAAACAACGTGGCAGTAGAGACGAAGCCCACGGAGCCGAGAAATACCAGTCCGAGGAGCGGTAGCACGATGCCGCTCGGCTCGATCTGAAAGAACACGAGGCACAGAGGGACCAACAAAAGCTCGATCACGAACAGCAACGCGAGCGCGCTTATCGTTTTGCCCACGTAGATGGCTGCCCGGGGAATCGGGGCGAGCAAGAGGCCGAAAACGGCGTCGTTCTCGCGTTCGAGCGCCCAGCTTCGGCCAATCAGGAGAATCCCGCAGAACAGGATCGAGATCCAAAGCACGCCAGGCGCAACGTTGGGGGCGCTGACTGGGTCGGTGTAGAAGGCGAGCGACCCGAGGGTGACTACCAACACCGCGAAGAGGCCGGTCGAGGTCAAGATCTCCTTGGTGCGGATCTCGAGCTGCAGGTCCTTCAGGGCGACCAACCACGCGGCGCGCAGCAGGCTCATGCGCTCGGCTCCACGATTCGCCCGCGGTCCATCTGAAGCACACGGTCGGCAACGGCACCCGCGAATTTTGCTTCGTGCGTCACGATGATGACGATGGCGCCTCGCTGCTTCTCCTGCTCGATGAGCCCGACGAACGAGTCGGTCGACTTGACGTCCAGGCCGGTCGCCGGCTCGTCCATCAAGAGCAGCCGAGGCTCATGCAGCAATCCCCGCGCGATCGAGATGCGTTGCGCCTGCCCGCGAGAATAGGTGCGAAGCGGGCGATCCCAATATTCGCGGGCCCCAAGCGTCTGCCCGAGGTCCTCTGCACGCTTGTCCGCGTATGGGATGCCCTGGAGCTTTGCGGCCAATACGAGGTTCTCCCGTCCGCTGAGCCCGGGGTAGAGCTGCAATTGGTGAGCGATGAAGCCGATGCGGCCGCGCAACTCGTCGGCGTATCCGGGCCCGTATTTGCCGTAGCGGATCTCGCCTTTGGTCGGGTGTGCCAGGAGCGCGAGGAGCCAGAGCAACGTCGATTTGCCGGAGCCGTTGGCGCCTTGGATCACGGTGACGGAGCCGGCTCCGAAGCGCAGGTCCACGCCCGCAAGCGCAAGCGTCGGCCCGTAGGACTTCGCGAGGCCCGTGACCCCCACCTCTTCAAAATCGAGCTTCACCGGTCCGCACTCTAGAACAAGTCTCGCACAATGCCGTCAAGTTTCAGTTCAAGAGCGGTTTCGATCTCGCGCTCGCGGCCCAAGAGTGGGGACTTCCCGGCGCGACGCTCGGTATCGGCAAGGCAGATCCCCTCGATTGTTCGAAGGCCGAGCATGAGCGACTCCCGGATGATCTCGTCCGGACCGAGCGTTTCGGCTTCGGTCACGAGTGTGGTCTGCGTCAGATAGCGGCGCGGATTGGGGTCGTTCCGCCAGCGTTCGGCCCGCCCGGGGCCATGGTCGAGGCAACCGACCGCTGCGGCGCCGAGACCGACGTATGCGCCACCGCGCCAATAGTGAAGGTTGTGGCGCGACTCCTCTCCTTCCGCCGCGTAGTTCGACACCTCGTAGTGCGTCCATCCGAGGTCGGCGAAGCGGGCCTCGGCGAGCTCGAACAATGATGCATACTGCTCTTCGGACGCGACGCGGAGCTTTCCCGCACGATGAAGCGATCCGAACATCGTCTTCTCCTCGATGGTCAGCGCATAGGCCGAAACGTGGCGGACTCCAGTGTCGGCAATGCGCGCGATGTCCTCTGCAAGCTCGATGTCACTTTGGCCCGGCATGCCAAACATCAAGTCGGCGCTAACGCGTGCCATCTCGGCGACCGCCTCGCGGAGCGTAGCGATAGCGCGATCGGCGTCGTGTAGTCTCCCTAGAAAAGCGAGATGTGAGTCACGTAGCGATTGGACGCCGATCGAAAGCCGGCCGACGCCTGCTTCGCGAAGAAGGGCCGCGTTCTCTCGGGTGAGCGAGCTCGGGTTGCACTCGACCGTCACTTCGAGGTCATCGACCTCCGTATCGAACGCGGCGCGGATGGCCGCGAGGGCACGCCCCAGCTCGGCAGGTTTCCAAAGCGAGGGTGTTCCCCCACCAAAGAAGATCGACTTCAACCTGCGGCCCTGCAGATCGTCCGTGCGCGCCTCCAATTCCCGCAGCAGGGCGTCCGTGTACGCCTGGTGGGGAAGCTCCGCGACGCGCAGCGGCTCGGTCGCGAAGTCGCAATAGGGGCACTTTCGCGCGCACCACGGGAAGTGGATGTACACGGAGGTCTCTGAGGGTCGGATTGACATGCGGCGCTGCGGTCGGAAGGTATACTCCCTTTTTTCTGGAGCGGTCCCCCATGGCCTTGCCGGTATTTCCATCGCTCAAAGTAACCGCCGACGCCCTCGTCCCGATGGGGGCGTTTGCCGAAGCGCAGGCGGCGTTCCTCAAGCCGGACCCGGCACTCGTCACTCAGCTCACGAGTCTGCTCCGCGACAAGAACGCGGGCGTCGTCGCGCACTTCTACATGGATCCCGAGCTTCAAGGGGTCCTCGCATCCTGCGACTGGCCGCACATTCACGTGTCCGACTCGTTGGCCATGGCTGATCGTGCCATCGCGATGGCAGAGCACGGGGTCGGCACCGTGGCCGTGCTCGGAGTCGACTTCATGAGTGAGAACGTGCGCGCGATGCTCGATGCTTCGGGGTATCAGCAGGTTCCGGTATATCGCGTGACGGCCGACCCGATCGGGTGCTCGCTCGCGGAGTCTGCCGAGACGGATGCCTATGGGGCTTACCTCTCCGAGGCTTCGCGAACGCCGCGCTCGCTGCACGTCGTGTACATCAACACGAGCTTGGTGACGAAAGCCAAAGCGCATGCGCTCGTGCCTACCATCACCTGTACTTCGTCGAACGTCGTGCAGACGGTGCTGCAAGCCGCGGCGCAAATCCCCGACGTGCAGATTTGGTTCGGACCCGACACATACATGGGCGACAACCTCGCGCACATGTTTGCGAGTCTTGCCGAGATGCCGGACGAGCAGATCCGTCAGATCCATCCCGCGCACGACCAAGCGTCCGTACGCGCGCTGCTTCCTCGCTTTCATTACTTCGAGCAGGGCACATGCATCGTGCATCACATGTTCGGGGCGGAGGTCGTGGACCTAGTTCGCAAGCACTACGCCGACGTCTTCGTGACCGCGCATTTGGAGGTCCCCGGAGAGATGTTCGAGCTCGGCCTCCAGGCGCAACGAGAGGGGAACGGCGTGGTCGGCTCCACGTCGAACATCCTGGCGTTCGTGCTCGGCAAGGTGGACGAAGCGATCGCGCGCGGTGAGCCAGCGAATCTACGCTTCATCCTCGGCACCGAAGCGGGCATGATCACGCCCATCGTCCGGCAGGTGCAGGAGAAGCTTCGTGACTACGCGTCGGAAGGCGGAGCTGAAATCAGCGCAGAGATCATCTTCCCCGTCGCCAGCGAAGCGATTGCGCAGGATCCCACGAGCGAGCTCGCGGTATTGCCGGGGGTTGCTGGCGGAGAGGGTTGCTCCACGGCGGGCGGCTGCGCGACCTGCCCCTACATGAAGATGAACTCACTTCGAGCCCTCATCGGGCTTCTCGAGCGACTCGGAATCGAGCCTGCCTCGACCCTCGTGCCGTTCGAGCCTCGCAAGTACGTCCAGCAGATCCGCGGGCGAACAGCCGCCGACCTCGGGGGCGAGCCCATCCTCCATATGAGGGGTTTTCAGCGCAGAGGGGAGCTTTCTGAGGGCTTGGTGCAGGACGTTCTGAGCCGTTCCAAGGCGTCTTGACCCTGCGCAGAGCGTCCTTATCTTGGCCCCGCCGCTAGACCCATGGACGCGAATGTCGAAGCCTGACTACTACGAAGTTCTCGAAGTCACCCGCGAAGTCACGACCGTGGAGCTGAAGAAGGCCTATCGAAAGAAGGCCCTCGAGTATCACCCCGACCGCAATCCCGACAACCCGGAGGCGGAGGAGAAGTTCAAGATCTGCGCCGAGGCGTACTCGGTCTTGAGCGATCCGCAGAAGCGGCAGGTCTACGACCGGTATGGGCACGCGGGCCTCGGTGGAGGCGGCGGCCCGGGCTTCGGAGACGTCGGCGACATCTTCAGCCAGTTCCAAGACATCTTTGGAGACCTGTTTGGTGGCGGGGGCGGTTTCGGCTTTGGCGGCTTTGGGGGCAGGCGGCGACGTGACCCCAATGCGCCTACGCGAGGCGCGGATGTTCGCACGGATCTGAGCTTGTCCTTGCGCGAGGCAGCCTTTGGCACGACCAGAGAGATCGATTTGTCTCACCCGACGCCTTGCGAAGCGTGTAGCGGCTCCGGCGCCAAAGGCGGTGAGCTCGAGAGCTGTGGCACCTGTGGCGGCCGCGGTCAGGTCGCCCGAGCGCAGGGCGCTTTCGTGATGACGACCACCTGTCCGGCGTGTCGGGGCCGCGGGACTGAAGCCAAAGAAGCCTGCGACGAGTGCGATGGCGCCGGTCAAGTCGGTTCCGAGCGCGTGGTGAAGATCAACGTTCCGGGCGGTGTCGACAGCGGGCAGAGCCTGCGCTTGAGCGGCCGCGGCCAAGAGGGCACGCGTGGTGGTCCGGCAGGCGACCTCTATGTCACCGTTCACGTCGAGCGCGACGAGGATTTCGAGCGCGACGGCTTCAATCTCATTCACCGGCTCGCCGTCACGTATCCACAGGCGGCGCTCGGTGCCAAGGTCGACGTGCCTGCGCTCGAGGAAGACGAGGACGTCGTCCAGACGATCAAGGTGCCTTCGGGGACCCAAAATGGGGAGACCTTGGTCATTCGGGGCGCTGGTGTCCCTCGCCTGAACGGTCGTGGGCGTGGTGATTTGATCTGCGTCGTCGAGGTCGAAGTGCCCAAAAAGCTTTCGCGTGAGCAAAAGCGGCTCCTCAAGGAGCTCGATCGCACGTTCGAATAGTCGACGGTTCCACTGGAGATCCGGCGCGCTCCGGGTGTAGGCTACTCGTCTTCCCATGCAGCCACTCTCCGGACTCGACTCCTCATTCCTTTTTCTCGAAGACCCGCACCAGCCGATGCACGTCGGGAGTGTCCTGGTGTTCGAGGGGTCCATGAACTTCGACGCGTTTCGCCAGACGATGGCCTCGCGCGTGCACCTGGTGCCGCGGCTTCGCCAGCGGCTCGTCATGGTTCCATTCGGAATCGGCAAGCCATATTGGGTCGAGGACCCGGCGTTCAACCTCGACATGCACCTCCAGCACGTCGCGCTCCCAAACCCCGGCAACTGGAGAGAGCTTCGAGGGCTAGCGGCGCGCATCTTCAGCATGCCACTCGATCGCACACGACCGCTTTGGGAGATGACGTTCGTCGAAGGGCTCGACAAGATCCCGCAGGTGCCTCCGGGCTCCGTCGCCATCATCAACAAGATTCATCACGCCGCCATCGATGGTGTCTCTGGGGCCGACATGATGGGCATCCTCCTCGACATGACCAAGGAGCCGAGGGAGTTCATCACGCCGCCGCCGCGCACGGTGCCACCGATGCCCAATGAGCTCGAGGTACTGGCGCACACGGCGCGCAAGATCATGGGGAAGCCCACCGAGCTCAAGCGCTTCGCGGGCGAGGTCCGCGAAGCGATTCGCGCCACGGCCAAAGTGCAGAAAGGGGGGGTCGAGCCTCCTCCCAGCCCCATGACGGCTCCGACGACGCCGTTCAATCATACGATCACGGGCCAGCGCATCTGGAACACGGCGCTTCTCGAGCTCGATCGGGTGAAGGCGATCCGCAAGATCGCCGGGTGTACGTTGAACGACGTCGTGCTCGCGATTTGCGCGGGCGCGTTGCGACGTTACCTCGAAGAGAAGGGCGAGCTCCCGGAGGAGCCACTGGTCGCCATGGTGCCCGTTTCCACGCGCGGGGAAGACGAGCACGCACAGATGGGCAACAAAGTGTCCGCGATGTTCCTCGACCTCGCGACGCATATCGCGGACCCGGTCGAGCGCTTGGACGCGATCAAAGAGCACAGCCAGGGTGGCAAGGCGTTTGAAAGGGCGGGCGCCTCCCGCGCTTTCGTCGATCTCTACGAGTTCATCCCGTTTGGCCTGGCGACGCGCATGACGCAGCTCTACTCGCGCTTTCGCGTTGCCGAGATGCACAATCCGATCTTCAACTGCGTGATAACGAATGTGCCGGGCGCTCAGATGGACCTCTACATGGCCGGCCACAAGCTCCTCGCGACCATGGGCATGGCGCCGCTCGTCGATGGGATGGGGCTCCTGATCACGGTGCTGAGTTACAACGGAGTCTTGTCAATCAGCCCGACTTCATGCCCTGCGGTCATGCCAGACCTAGATGACTTCACCCGCTATCTTCGCGAAGCGGCCAACGAGCTCGAGTCGGCGGTCATCCCGGATCGGGAGTCGATCGCGCCGCCAAATGCCGAGCACGCGCAGGCCGTCGCGGACCTAACCGCCGCATTCGTCGAGCGGATGCGCTCGACGCTCGAACAGGCGCCGAAGGACCGCTCGCTCGGGGAAGGGACATTCCACCTCCGAATCACCGGCGCTGCGGACAGGAGCTGGATGATCGATCTCAGTGATCGGAGCGTGATTGAGGGCAACGGACGGCCGGCAGATGCAACGCTGACCATTCGCGATGCGCATCTCGCCCAGATCCTGGAGGGCAAGCTCGACCCGCAAATCGCTTTCGTGCAGGGCAAGCTTCGCGTTGACGGCGACGTCAACAGGGCCATCGAGTTCGGCGCGTTGCTGCCTAAGGTGATCGCCTAATTAGCGAAGCGCACTAAAGCGCTGCGGCGCGCCGGTGCCCGGAAGCTGCGCGCGGAGCTCAGGCAGCTGCTCGTCGGCGAGCCATTGGTAGACACCGTAGGTCTGTAGTACACGCCGGGTGTACCGGCGCGTTTCATCGTATGGAATCTCCTCGATGAACATGTCGAGCGGGCGCTCCGAGTCCTCGACGAGCCAGCGCCGCACCGCGCCTTCGCCGGCATTGTAGGCGGCGGGCACCAGGGCAGGGTTTTCGTTCAGCCGATCCCACAGCCATGCCATGTAACGAGCGCCGATCTTGAGGTTCACCTCGGGCTTCGTCAGAGTGCGTGGCGTCGCTCTCTCGCCAACCTCCGGCGCGAAACGCTTGGCGGTTGGCATGATCAGCTGCACCAACCCGTAGGCTTTGGCCCAGGAAACCGCCTCTGGATCGAACGAGCTCTCCTCGCGTGCGATGGCGCGAACGAACGACGGCGGGATCGCTTCGTCTTCGGCGATCTTCTCGATCAATGGCGCGAACGCCTGCGGGTAGGTCGCTTCCCAGATCAACCGACCTTCACCCTTGGGCAGCAAACCCTCGAAGTCTTCGAAGTGTGCGCGAATCACGTGGCTGAGCCTCGTTTGCGCGCCAGCATGCTGGAGCAAGACCGCGCCGACCACCGCCATCTCCGGGTCGACGTCTTCACCGACCATGCGAAGCGCGGCCATTTCGGAAGACGCAGAGCTCACCTCGTTCACGATCAAGAGCTCGATCATGCGATCGAACGCCGGATCATCGAACTCGTCGCGCCAAGCGAACACCATGCGCGTGGGTTCCTCGCTGGTGCGCATCTCGCGCAGGATGGCGTTGGCGCGCTCGGGGACGATCTCGCCAAGTCGCCAGAGCGACTGCTGAGCGTAGTAGCGGAGCGGCCAGCGTGTTGCGATCTCTTCGTAGGCCGCGACCGCGTCGATTCGGCGTCCCATGAGGAACAAGGTCCTCGCACGCCAATACTCTCCGCGCCCTGTGAGGCCTTCTTCCTGCTCGTCGCCACCGCGCGCGATCAGATCGTCGAACCTGTCATGCGCAGCCTCGAGGTTGCCGTCGCGAAGCTCGATCCAGCCGAGCTTGAACAGGGCGCGAGGCCACATGTCGCCGTCGGGGTACTTGCGTGGGACGGAAGCCAGCCGTGCCTTGGCGGAGGCTTCTTTGCCATTTTCGAGCTCGGCCAGGGCCGCGCGGTAACTCGCGTCGTCGGCGAGCCGGTGTGCGGGCGCCTCCGCCTCGAGCTTTGCAAACTGTCGAACCGACTCATCCCATTGACCGATGCGGCCGTAGGCGCGGGCCGCGTGGTAGCGCGCCCATGCCCGGGTATCGAGATCCACGTGGCGAGTGCAGTTATCCGCAACCTCGCGCATCACCGGCGCCCCGCGAGCTCGCTCACGCGCCTGCAACAACGCGCGCCCCTGCTTGTAGCGGGCCTTGCACCAGATCGTGCTGCCCTTCTTGAGGTGCTGGACCAGTTTGCCGAAGAGGCGCTCGGCCTCGTGGTAACGCTTGGCGTCGTAGAGTGCAGCAGCCTTGTCGAGGCCCTGCTGCATGCGTGGCTTGACCGGCTGCGGTTTGGTGTTCGTGGTTGGTATCGGGCCGTCGACCCGGAGAGTCAGGTGCGCGTTCGAGTCGGAAGCGCCGCTGCGCATCTCGATGGAGCGCGTCTTCTTTTCCGCGAGCTGCGCGTGTCGGATCTTGGCCGAATGCGCGAGCGGGTGATTGAAGGAGCCGAGCGTATCCAGATGAGCGAGCGCGATCTCGTTGTAGCCCTCGCTCAGGGCGGCGCTGGCCGCGAGCCAATGAAGCCGTCCTTTGTCGCGGGCGCCGGCGCTCGGAAGTGCCGCTTCGGCGAGCTCACGTGCCCGCGCGGGGTTCTGCTTGTCGAGCTGCTTGCGGACCTGCATCACGATCGACCTATCGGGCAGCTCGACGATGGCTGGATCGAGGACCTTGGGCGGCGGAGCAGGCTCTGCTGCGGCGACCTTCGGCTGGGACGCGCCTGGCGGCGGCCACACTTCGCGACGCACGTTCGTCTGCTGGTGGCACGCCACCACCAGCCCAATGCACGCAGCGAAGGGCCAAATCCTCTTCATCTAGCGAAGGCTAGTGAGTTGGGCTGAAGGCGGCAAGTTCACGTGATAAGGAGCTTCCGAGTGAGCTACAGCCTCGAAATCGGCGTCCGCTACCTGCGCTCGAAGAAGCGGGCCACAGTCTCGATGATCACCCTAATCTCGATCGTAGGCGTCGCGCTCGGGGTGGCCGCGCTGCTGGCAGTGCTTTCGATCACGACGGGCTTCGAGCAGGCGTTCAAGGACAAGGTCCTCGGGGTCAACGCGCATGTTCTCATTTTGAAGTACGGCCGTGAGTTTCGAGACTACCGGGACGTCCTCGCGACCGTGGGCGAGATGCCCGAAGTCGACGGCCTTGCGCCCTTTTCCATCAACGAGATGATGCTCACCAAAGGCGAACGGCGCGCGGTCGTCCTGGTGAAAGGCGTGACCCCGTCCGGGGTTCGCAACGTGCTCGACCTCCCGCAACAGATGATCTCGGGCGGTCTCGAAGGCCTTCGTCGCCCAGGGTCGGTCCCCACGGTCGCGCCGAAGGCCACGACCGACGACACCTGGCAGTGGCTCCGCGACATCCGAGACGGCAAACCCCAAAAAGTTGCCGAGCCCGAAGGAGGGGTCGAAGACGCGGGCGTTTCGGAGAGAGAGGAGCCCCAGGGTCGGACGACGTTCTGGGAAGATGAGAAGCAACGACGCGAGGCGCGGCGGGAGGCGGCGCGACGCGCTAGGAAGCCGAGCGTTGGGGCGGTGGCGAAGCCCGACGAGATCGAAGCGATGCTGAGCGGGCTCGATGACGACGCGCTCGCGCTGCCCGATGATCCGGAGTGGGAAGCCGGGCTCATGCAGGGTGGTGCCCAGGAGCCCATCGACACCTTGCCAGGGATCATCGTGGGCAAGGCACTGGCTGAGGACCTCGGCTTGGAGATCGACGATCGCGTGACGCTGATCTCTCCTCTTGCAGCACTCGGGCTTGCGCTCACCGAGCCGCGAGGCAGCGCGACCCGTTCGCGCGAGTTCCGGGTGATCGGCGTGTTCCAAGCGGGCTTTCAGGAATACGACTCTGGGCTGGTCTATACCGATCTATTCGAGGCGCAGCGGCTTTTCGACGAGGGCGACAACGTCACGGGCGTCGAGCTTCGCGTGCACGACCTAGACACCTCGTACGAGCTCGCTCGCCGCATCGAGCAAGACCTCGGTGGCGCGTTTCACTCCCTCGACTGGTCGGAGCTCAATCGCAATCTCTTCACCGCCCTCGAGGTGCAGAAGATCGCGCTCACCTTGGTGATCGCCACCATCATCTTCGTCGCGGCGTTCAACGTGATCGCGACCTTGATCATGATCGTGCTCGAGAAGAAGCGCGAAATCGCGATCTTGAAGGCGATGGGCGCAACCGACGCAACCGTGCTGGGCGTGTTCATGGTGCAGGGCGTCGTCGTCGGCGTCATCGGGACGCTCGCGGGAGTGCTCGTCGGCGGCGGGATCGTCACCTACCTGGACAAGATCCGCTTTCCACTCGATCCGAAGGTGTATCTCATCGACCATCTGCCGGTCGTCCTGAACCCGACCGTGTTTCTAGTGACGATTGCCATCGCGCTCCTGATCTGCACCGTGTCGACCATCGCGCCCTCGTGGTGGGCGGCGCGCATGTTGCCTGTGGACGGCCTGCGCTACGAGTAAGAAAAGGGTTCAGTCAGTCGACCCGAGTGCTAGGATACGTGACCATGAAGACTTGCTATGGCATGGGTATATTGGGCTTCGCTCTCCTGATGTTGTCGCCTGGATGCGGGAGCGACGGAACCTCCGAAGCAGCAAAGACCAGCGCCAGCCTCGGCTGCAGCGATGGGACGCTCGACCCGAGCTCGACGCACATCGATCTCGAGCACGACGGTGTGTCCCGCAGCTACGAGCTCTACGTTCCGCCCGCGTACGATGGAAGCACGCCCGTGCCCGTGGTCCTCAACTTCCACGGCTTCACTTCGAGTGGTCTCGCCCAACAGGAGAACGCCAGCATGGACGAGACGGCTGCGCGCGAGGGCTTCATCGTCGTGTACCCCAACGGCCTCGACAACTCGTGGAACGCGGGCGTCTGCTGCGGGCGGTCGGCCGATACGAACGTCGATGACGTCGGTTTCGCGCGCGCTCTCATCGAAGACCTCGGCGAGCGCGGCTGCATCGACACAGCGCGCGTTTACGCCACCGGCATGTCGAACGGGGGGTTCCTCTCGCACCGCTTGGCATGCGAAGCGGCCGACGTCATCGCGGCGGCAGCGCCGGTGGCAGCGGTTCTCGGAATCGACGAGACAGCTTGCAACCCGGCGCGACCGATTCCGATCATGCAGTTCAACGGGACGGCGGATCCGCTCGTCCGCTACGACGGGGGCGGCCTCGAGGATTCGCTGAGCGCTCAAGAATCCATCGACGGCTGGATCGCACGCGACGGCTGCACCGGCGAGCCCGAGGTCAGCTACCAAAACGGAGCGGCGACCTGTGAGACCGTCGGCGATTGCGAGGGCGGTGCAAGCGTCACCCTCTGCTCCATCGAAGGCGCCGGACACTGCTGGCCCGGCCAGCCCTGTCGGCTCGGCTTCGCCGGCGAGCCTACCTTCGACATCGACGCCAACGAGGCGATGTGGGGGCTCTTCTCGACAGTGAAGCTCCCCTAATCGCTTGGATTTCGGTCACCCC
>Ga0111160_1011_pt1 | contig 33578 bp, 37 predicted proteins | sample DeeMarSeWOR28_12_FD_80265 | JGI IMG/M metagenome (GOLD analysis project Ga0111160, IMG submission 80265) | Myxococcales bacterium SG8_38_1
CCGCTAGCCTTGGCCGCTCGGTCCTTCGCGTCGACACTGCGGTCAGCGCCGCACTGAGCGTGGTTCAGGATCGGCTCGCCTCCCGGCAAGCTCGTTGACAGAGCGAGGACTGCAGCGCCAACATGCCCCCTGGCTATGTCGGTTCTCGCGTCACTCCTCGTCCGCGACCAGGTGATCCCCGTCGAACGGGTTCAGCAGGCGATCCAAGAGCAGGTGATGCGAACCGGCAACCTCGACACCGTGCTCCTCGAGCTCGGCTACCTCGTCGAAAACCAGATGAACGCCTACTGCGCCGCCGTCTACGGGCTCTTGCCCGCGACCCGCGATGAGGTGATGAAGGTGCCGCTCAGCACGATTCGCGTGCTGCCGCGCGAGTTTGCCGTGCGGCACCGATTGATCCCGGTGGCACGCACCGAGGATGCCGTGGTGCTGGCCGTCGACCGTCCGCTCCCCGATGCGACGCTTCGGGAGATCGCCATCGAGCTCGGCATCGACCCGGTGCAGCGCATCATTTGCTCGGTCCGCGTCGAGGCCGGCCTCGCACTCCACTACGACATCGAGATGACGACCCGCATGCGGCACCTCGCCGAGCGCCTGGACGCTGCCGAGCCCGGACCGATTCCCTACGTCGCTCCGTTCGAGGGGGTAGGCAAACGCAGCTCGCTCCCGCCCAAGAAGGAGATCTCCGGATCGTTTCCGAGGGTGGATTCCTCGATTCCCGCGCCGGTGGGAATCGCGGACACGGAGCCGCCGCCCCAGATCCTGCCGCAGATCGGGTCGTCGGTTCCGGCAGGAACCTTTCGAGACTCCCGCCCCGGTACCCCCTCGCGAAGACGTTCCGAGCCCACGGGCGGGGTTCTCAACGCCAGCCGATACAGCCTTCCGCCGCGACCGCCAGAGCTGCTTGGCCGGCCTTCGGCCCGCCGCCATGTTTCCCATGCAACCACCGAGCCTCCCTCGAAGCGCCGTCCGCGGTCTTCGGCCCCCCCCGGGTCGGCGTCGGGGTGGCGGCCGGCGCCAGCGCCATCATCGACGCCCCGTCATTCTGTCCCGTCCGACGCTCGACGGGAGAACGACGGTAGCGCCCTTTCGCACGATGTCGTTTCGCTCGGGCGGGGAGCGCCCATATCGGCCCCACCAAATGCTCACCTCGAACCAGCCGGGCGCCGTTGGGAGCCCGCGCCGCCCCCAACGCTTTCTGAAGACTCCCTGCCGAGTATCATCGTCGACGTCGGTGATGATGTGGAAGCCCTCGTCGCCGAGCTTCGCGACGCCGGGCCCGAGGATGAGCGCGTGATCTTGCCTGTCCTCGGTGTGGGGGAAGCCGCGCTGCCGGCGCTCGCCCGAGAGTTCCCCGGCAACCTGTGGTTTGATCGCAACGAGCCTCACGCGCGAGTCCCGGCTGGGCGGGATCTCTCTCCGGTCGCCCGCGCGTTCGTTGCGTTTGGGCAGCGATCCGTGGCGTACTTGATCCCACTGCTCGAGCATGAGGACGCCGATCGACGGTACTATGCAACCATCCTTGCTTCGGAGTTCGTCCATCCGGATCTGGTTCAACCGGTCGGGCGGCGGATCTTCGACTCCGACCCGGGGGTTCGCAGCAATGCCTATCGCGCATTGAGCGTCCTCTACGCCTGCGAGGTCGAGTTCATGCAGCTCATCGAACGGCTCCGGGCTTCAGCGCGAGACGGTCGCAAGCTCGCTCCACAGGTGATTTCCGTCGAGGCGCTCGGGCGCCTCCGAGACGTCGATTCGTTCGAGTTTTTCGTGTCTTTGCTCGATAGCCCCGAGGATCGAGTCATCCGCGCGGCACACGCCAGCCTCGTGCGGCTCAGCTGCCAGGATTTTGGCACCAACAAGAAGAAGTGGACTACGTGGTACGACAAGCATGGTCGCCGGCACCGCGTCGAATGGCTCATCGACGGCCTCATGCATCCGGACGAACGACTCCGCCGTCGTGCGAGCGACGAGCTCAAGCACCTCACTCAGGAGTACTTCGGCTACGATCCGGGCCTCTCCAAGAAAGAGCGCGAAGCCGTGCAGAAGAAGTATCGGACCTGGTGGCAGAGCGTGGGTTTCCGAATGTTCGTTGACTCGGAAGGCGACGATCCTGGTCAGGTCCACGGCCGGTGATAGACTGCGGCCGCGCCAGGTAGGCGCGCTCGAACCGTGCGAATCCCGAGGCTTCTGACAATCCTGGGTCCCGCGGCCGTCCTCTACGTATTGGCGGCCCGGGCCTCTTCGAACACCGCTTCCTCTCCCGAGTGGCTGGTGACGGGGCTTTCGCTCGGCCTCGCGCTGACGCCGATCGCGGTGCTTGGGGCCCGCCCGGGAAGAAGGGTTTCGGCGCTGGCGTGGATGGGCGTGAGCCTGGCGGTCGCGCTCGCCTCGGCCGGCACGACCTCGTCGCTCTTGAACCGAACACATGATTTGGCCTGGCTCGTCGCGGCGCTTCTGATGTTGGACCTGGCCCTGCCCAGGCAATCGAGCCCGCTCGTGCGATACGGAGCGCTCGCGGGCTTCGCCTCGGCTTCGATCATGGCGGCCGCTCTCGCTCGGTCGGGCCTTTTGCCCGAGCATACGTTCGGGGTGATCGTCGTGGCAGGGGTCTTGGCGATTGGCGCGCTCCACCAAGTGGTGCTGGTTGGACGTGGGCACGCCGTCGAAGGCGCGCTCTCCGGCATCGCCATCGTGAGCCTGGCTGTCGGCCTCGCGTACGCTTGGTTTGGGCCCTTCTCGGGTGCCTTGGCGACGACGGTGGAGTTCGCGGTGGCGTGGTTGCTCTGGCTGGGACACCTCGCTTGGGTCGACCCGCGGTGGCGGTCTCTCCGGCGAGTCGGCGTGCCGGCGGTCGTGGGGTGCGCGACTTCGTTCATCGTGGCGTACGCCTTGGCGCCCTCCGAGCCGCTCGCTCGCTGGGAGCTCGGCATCCTCGCGTTGGGTTCGGGGCTCATCTGGTGGTTGAGCTTCTCGCTTACCCGACGGCTTTCGCAGCGTTCCGTGTGGACGACCTCGGGGCGGCTGGCTGACGCGGTGGCGGAGGCGCGGCGGAACCTCGTCGGCAGCACCACCATCGAAACCATCGCAACGAGCGTTCTCGAGCCATTGCAGGCCGCAGGCGGCGACGACTCATCCGCGCCGGAGCTCTACTCGTTCGAGCCGCCTCTGCGGGTTCGTTTGGAGGCCGGCAGGCGTACTTCGATTCGGTCCGGGGACGCGCCGCCGGCGATCGCCAAGGCCTGCCTCGACGGCGATCCGCGATCGGTGCTCGATCTCGTGACGCTTCGACCCAGAGTCGTGCGCGAACCACCCCTTCGCGAGCTCGTGAACGTCATGCAGAACCGTTCCGTCGGCGCGATCCTTCGTTGCGTGCAGTTCGATCACCTCGAAGGGGTCGTGCTCCTCCCACTCGCCGACCGATCCGAGCCCCTCTCCCGCATCGAGCTCGACGAGCTAGTGCGTCTCGGCGATGCGTTGGGAGGCGCCTTGTCGTCAGCGCTCGCGCAGCGGCGCGCGGAGAGTCACATTCATCAGCTCTCCGAGCTTCGGCGAGATGCGGAAGAACGAATCACCTCGCTCGAAGGAGAGGTCGATCAGCTCCGTGGCCAGTGCGACGTGCTAGGCCGCGGTCTCGCCGAGGATCAAACCCTTCACGTTGCCTACAGCCCCTCGATGAGGCGAGTTCAAACTCGTGCGATTGAGCTCGCACCGACAGAGGACCCGATCTTACTCATTGCCGCTGCAGGCTCCCCAGTGTTGCCGGTCTCCCGGTTCATTCACGATCGCGGACCGAGGTGGAACGCTCCGTTCGTGGTGGCGGACTGTTCCGCGTCGGCGCCAGAGAACGTGATGAGCCTCCTCTTCGGTTCCGAGGAAAGCCGTGTTGGCTGGTTTCACTCCGCGACGGGCGGCACGCTGTTGTTGCGCGACTTGCCGGCGCTTCCAGCCGCCGCCCAAGAGCGTCTCGCTTCGGCGCTACGAGAGCATTCGAGCGCGGTCGCGCAGGACGATGCGAAACCAACGCCCCCACGCATCATCGCTACGTCGCGCCGCCCGCTCGAGCAGCTCCGCGGCCAAGCCGCGCTAGTGCCGAACCTCGACACGTGTTTCCTCGGCGCCGAGCTTCGCATCCCGTGCTTGCGGGAGCGGCGTGAAGACGTCCCCTCGTTGGCGTTGTTGGCGATCGACCGGGCGTGCCGCGTTCTCGGGCGCGATCCAGTGGGAATCGACCAGTCCACCATGGGCGCGCTCGTCGATCATGACTGGCCGGGAGACGTGGCCGAGCTCGAGCTCGTGATCGAGCTTTCGGTCGCCAGAGCCGTGGGCACGACCATCATGCCCGAGGACCTTCCGCCTCTCGCGTGGCCGCCTACTGACGAGCTCGAGTCGCTCGATGGCAGCTACGTCGAGGTGGAACGCCGACTCCTCGAGCGCGCCCTTCGTCGCTCCGGTGGCAACAAGAGTGAGGCCGCGCGGCGCCTTGGCCTCAAACGCACCACGTTCCTCGACAAGCTGCGGCGGTACGGCCTCGAGCAGCGCGAGTCCGAGGAAATCGGCGGCACGGCGGTAGGATGAAGCCCATTCTGCTTTGGGATGTCATGGGCCAGCATTCTTCGGCCTGCCGTTCCAAGATCTGATCCGAAAGCTCGAGCCGGGCGCTTGGGTCGATTTCGAGCTCGGCCGCCGAACCGAGCCGGAGTTCCTCAACGAGTTCTTTGCCGATCGACGCGAGTTCGACCACCGCGGATTCTTGCGCGCCGTCCGTGACGCGTACCGTTGGCTTCCTGGCATGGAAACGATGCTGGCCGAGCTGCGCGAGGCCGGGCACCCCATGCACGCATTTTCGAACTATCCCGTGTGGTACCGAATGATCGAAGAGCGTTTGCGTGTCTCGCGCTTCGCCGACTGGACCTTCGTGTCGTGCCTCATGGGCCTACGAAAGCCGGATCCCGCCGCGTACTCGCACGTGCTGCGCGAGCTGGGGGCTTCCGGCGAACAGTGCATCTTCATCGACGACCGTGGGAGCAACTGCAAAGCGGCTGCCGACGCCGGCATCCATGCGATCCGTTTCGAGGGCGTCGACGCGCTCCGTGATGCGCTCCGCAGCGCCGGCGCTGGCTGACTACTCGGGGTGGTTCTTCGCCCACCAGCGTTGGTAGTGCTGCTGAGCCGACACGAACTGGTTGCGGTCCGCCGTCTCTGAAAGTGGTTGTAGAAAGCGCGTCAGCCGCCAGAGCTCGCGCGAGGCGAGGAGGCGGATGTTCGCGCGGCTGTCACCGAGCCCTTCGATCAGCCACAGAATCCGGATCTCGTGTCCCCGTTCGGACAGCCATCGCAGCCAGGGGTCGCGAGAGAAACCAAAGTCGTGCGCGGTGAGCACTCGAAGGCCGACACGGGAAGCGGTGCCGATGCCACGATTGGCATCCGCCAGAAGGTCGACGAACAGAGCGGCGGAAGCCTCGTCGCGAAGCTGGGTCAGCGCCGAGATCGCGCGGCGTCTGGTCGGAATGGGTTGGGCGATGTCCGAAGCGTACTTGCGAAGCTCGCCGAGCGCGCTTCGGTACAGAGGCTGGTGCTGGTAGGCGCTCAGGAGATGAAGCGCAACACGTCGGCACTCGCGATCTTCGTCCAGCGCGACCTGCGCCAGCGGCTCGATGAGCTCTGCGTTCGAGTACACGCTGCACATGATCGTCGCGTAGTAGCGGGCCTGCGTGTCCGAGCTCCGCATCAGTCGCGACAGGTAGGGAATCGCTTCCGCTTCGAACGTCGCGAGGGCGGCGGCGCTGGCCGAGATCTCCTCGGGACGCGGCAAACGCGAGTCGGTGGTCATGGAAGGGCGCCAGAGTGGGCCCGGGAAGCTTCGAGCGATCTCCTCGAGCGCGAAGTTGCCGAGCGGCAGCAGTCGTCGAACCACCGGAGCGATCTCCTCCGGGCCGAGCGTGATGAGCCGGTCGACCAGTAAGCGAGCACGCTCAGCCGGTGTCTCGCTGGGGTTGGGATGTCTCTGCGATCCAGGTTCCCCTTGAGGGCGATGCGAAGTGTGGTCGTCACGGGGAGCCCTGGCGCGCACGTGGGAACCCGGCTCCTCGTCGCTCCAGGCGCGATCCGCGGGAACCACTCCCGCGGGAAGTGGGCGTTTCGGCTTCTGCCCGACCATGGAACCCTTATACCAGCAAGGGCGCCGCTTTGGTGTTCCCGGGTAGTCTTCGACTATTTTTGCGGGCAAACTTCGTAGCCATGTACCGGATGATCGTACGAGAGCTCGGGGGCCCGGCCGCGCTCGAGCGCGAAGATACAGCAGACGTTTCGCCAGGCCCGGGCGAAGTCGCCATCGCCGTCGAGGCGATTGGTTGCAACTTCTTCGACACGTTGATCACCCTAGGCAAGTACCAGGTGAAGCCCGATTTGCCGTTCGCACCAGGAGCAGAGGTGGCCGGCACGTTGTCCGAGCTCGGTGATGGCGTGAAGGGTTTCTCGGTTGGCGACCGAGTGACTGCGCTTCTCGCCTATGGCGGGTTTGCGTCCCGGGTGATCGCCCCGTCCGAGCGGGTCTTCCCCATGCCTGAAGGAATGAGCTTCCAAGATGGCGCCGCTCTTGGTCTCGTCTACCAGACGTCGTACGTCGCGCTCGTACCACGCGCGCAGCTGAGAGCTGGGGAGACGCTCCTCGTGCACGCGGCGGCGGGCGGCGTCGGGCTCGCGGCGGTGCAGATCGGCGTTGCCTTGGGCGCTCGTGTGATCGGAACCGCGGGGAGCCCGGACAAGCTCGAGCTCGTGAAGCAAAGCGGCGCCGACGCCGTGATCAACTATCGTGAGGAGGACTTCGTCGAGCGGGTTCTAGAGCTCACGGGTGGTCGTGGCGCGGACGTGATTTACGATCCCGTCGGCGGCGATACTTTTGATGGCTCGATGAAGTGCATTGCATTCAACGGCCGCCTCCTCGTGGTCGGATTTGCAAGCGGGACAATCCCCTCCGCCAAGATGAACCGGGTGCTCCTCAAGAACATCTCGCTCGTCGGGCTTCACTGGGGGCTCTACTTCGACAAGGACCCGGCCGTCATCCGGGACGCCCAGCGCGCGATCTTCGACCTTCACGCCCGAGGCAAGATCTCACCCGTGATTTCAGCGACCTACCCGCTATCAGATGCCGCGGCGGCACTCGACGCGCTCGGCACGCGGCAAACCACCGGGAAGGTCGTTCTGGTCCCCTAGTCTTGCGCGGCCGCGAGAGCGGATCCGCAGCGCTCGACGACGGCATCGATGACTCCATGATGGGTACCGAGCGGCCCTGCCAATACGAACCGTACGCCCTGGTGCGATTCTGCTGCCTCCGCCACCAAGCGTGGAAGGTCTTCCCGTACGTGGCGCCCCGGCGCCAACATGAAGGGGTGTGCGACGATGATCGAGGCGCCCTGCTCGACGCAACGCGCAAAGCCTTGGGCGATCGTCGGTTCGGCAATCTCCATGTGTGCGGGTTCGACGATGGCACCTTCGCCGATGCGAGCCTTCACCTGGCTCACGACATCGTTCAACAGCGCGTTGGCTTCTTTGCGGCGGCTGCCGTGGTCGATCAGGAGAAACGCCTGCATCGGACGGATCTGGGACTGCATCGGAAGCATGTCAACCTAGACGTAGGCGGACAAGGCCCGCTCGACCGAGCCCAGGTACGAACCACCGAAGAGATTGACATGCACGAGAAGTGGATAGAGCTGATAGAGGGGCACCCGACGTTCGGCCCCCGCCGAGAGCGGCATCGCTTCGTGGTAGGCCGAGAATACGCGCTCGTTGAAGCCGCCGAATAGGCGCATCATGGCGAGATCCATTTCGCGGTGGCCGCCGTACACCGCCGGGTCGACCACAGAAGGCGCGCCGTGCTCGTCGACATGGAGGTTGCCGCCCCAAAGGTCTCCGTGAAGCCGCGATGGCGGTTCCGCGGGCCCCACAAGATCCGGGAGGGCGTTTCGAAGTGCGTCGAATCCAGCCCGTATTCCGTCGCCGATTAGACCCCGCTCCGACGCGAGCCGTAGTTGCGGCTCCAGACGTGACTGCCAGTAGAACGTCGGCCAGTCGTCCGCCGGCGTGTTCGCTTGCGCGAGACGCCCGATGAAGTTGTCGTGGTCAAGCCCGAACGAAGGCGCTCCAAACTCGTGAAGCGCGGCGAGCGACCGACCGAGCTCCTCGTCGAAGCCAGTGCGGCGCCTCGACGGCGACAGGAGCTCGAGTGCGAGAAACGCAGGCTCCGCATCGGATACGGCGAGCACCCGGGGCACCCGAATCGCTCCGGCCTCGTCCAACCAGCGGAGCCCTCGGGCTTCCGCTTCGAACATTCCAGAGGGCGGGTTGGGGTGCGTCTTGACGAACACTCGTGTTCCATCGCTGAGCGATACCTCCGCCGCATCGTTGATGCTCCCGCCGCCGATGCTCGTCGTCCTCGTCACCCGATGACCGAGTGTTTGCTCGAGGGCGTCGCGGAGCTCAGGGGTCATAGCCCGTGACGATTCCGAATGTGCTCGAGCAAGCCCCGGCAGGCTGCTTCGCAGACGTCGATCACCTGCTCGAACCCGTCGCCGCCGCCGTAGTAGGGGTCGGGGACTTCGGCGTCCTGCGGCGAGTCGGGGTCGTAGCTCCGCAAGAGCGCGACCTTGCGCTTCGCATCGTCGGTGGGCGCGAGCTGGTAAAGGTCGCTGTGGTTCGAGCGATCCATCGCGATGACGTAGTCGAAACGCTCGAAGTCTTCGAGAACCACCTTTCGGGCGCGGCCGCGAACATCGAGGCCCCGGCGTGTACCAGCCGCGCGTGCCCGGCGATCGGGAGGTTCACCGACGTGCCAGGCACCGGTGCCAGCGCTGTCGATCTCGATCTCCGCGGCGAGCTCGGCTTTCGTGACGAGTTGCCGCATGGCGGCTTCGGCCGTTGGTGAGCGGCAAATGTTCCCGAGACAAACGAAGCAAATTCGAACCGGCATGGCTATGGCGTGAGTAGCACCTTGCCGACGTTTTGGCCTGCCTCGATGTATGCGTGCGCCTCGCTCGCATGCTCGAGCGGAAACGCCCGATCGACCTGTGGTTTGACAGCGCCTTCTTCGTAGAGCTTCAGCAGGGCCGCGAACGCTTCGTTCATCATCTCCTGTTCTTCCCACAGGTGCCCCATGTTGACGCCAGATACACCCTTGTTCTCATGCATGAGCTTGACCGGCGTCCACCAGGGCATATGGCTGAGCTCCCCGAGAACATGGGTGATTCGTCGCTTGCCGAACTTCGCCATGTTTGCCCAGCCGAACGGAATCAGCACGCCTCCCGGACGAAGCAGGGAGTAGCCCTTCTTCCAGTCGCTTCCGCCTAGGGCGTCGAGCACGACGTGCACGCCACGCCCATCGGTGAGTCGATTGATCACCTCCGCGTAGTCGACGCTGTGATAGTCGATTGGGTGATCGCATCCGTTCGCGCGAGCATACTCGTGTTTGCCCCTCGACGCGGTGCCGTAGGTCGTTACACCGCCGACCGAACGGCAGAGCTGGGTGACTGCAGTGCCGACGCCACCTGCGGCTTGGTGAATCAAGACGTGATCCCCAACTCTCACGCGGAAGACGTTGAAGAGCATGTGATACGCCGTGAGGTACGTGACCGGCAGTGCCGCGCCCTCCTCGAAGCTCATTTGATCGGGCATCACGTAGCTCTGGCTAGCGTCGATACAGACGGTGTCGGCATAGCCGCCGAACCGGGTGGTCGCCAAGACGCGCTCGCCCTCGCGTCGATCGCTCACGCCTGCGCCAACAGCATCGATGACCCCTGACACCTCGTACCCGACGACCATCGGGGGGGGCGGCGCGTCCTGGTAGAGGCCTTGGCGGGCCATGATTTCAGCGAAATTGATCCCCGAGGCTCGAACTCGGATCCGTACTTGGCCCGGACCTGGAGTCGGGTCTTCGTTCTCCCGCAGCTCTAAGACATCGGGCTTGCCAAATTTTGAAATCCAGACTGCCTTCATGCCGAACGGGTAACGCAGGCGGGAACGATGTCAAGCATGCCCACGGCATGTTAGGATCCCGGCATGGACGTGGTTCTTGCGCCGGACATCTACGTGAACGCATCGGTTGCGTTGGGATCGCCTCCCGAGCGTGTGGTCCAACGTGCGTTCGCCGCCCCCGGCAAACCGAAGACTTCAGCGTGGGTCATGGAGCGGGTGCACTCGATGCTCCATGCGCTTCCCGAGTTCAAGGACGACGCGGTCGAACGGCAGATGAAGACGATTCGTGGCCTAGTCGAGGTCGTCGAGAAGGGCGATCACTTCATCGAGGATTGGATCGAAGCGTTGGTCGCGCTCGCGAAAGCTGCAGGGGTAGGGCGGGTTCTGACCGATCACCCCGACCTCCTCGGGTCGGAGGACGCTGACGGCATAGAGTTCGTCTCGTCTGACCGTTGGCTCGTCGAGCAAGCAACGCCGCCACCGCCCCCGGTGGTATAAATCGGGCTCGCCTGCTACACGTGGGCTCCGATGACCGACTCGTTTCTCCCGCAAAAGGACGAAATCAAGCGGCGCCTCGAAGGGCGCTACGTCGGTGCTGTCCCTCACAACCGAGCGTTGAACCTGCGCGTCGCCGACTACCGCCCCGAACATTTGTCGCTCGCGCTTCCCTACCGCGAGGACCTGGTCGGCAACCCCGAAACGGGGGTCCTTCACGGAGGCTGCATCACCAGCCTGATCGACGCCACCTGCGGGGGCGCGGTGATCATGTCCCTGGTTGCGCCACGGCGCATCGCGACCCTCGATCTTCGAATCGACTACGTGCGCCCCGCACTGCCTCATCAAGAGGTGATCTGCGACGCCCATTGCTACAAGGTTACCCGGCACGTCGCCTTCGTTCGCGCGACCGCACACCATGGCGACAACGCGAGCCCAATCGCGACGGCCTCGGGCACGTTCGTCGTCTTTCGCGACATCCGGCGAGACGCAGATGAGGGCTCCGAATGAGGCTCCGCGACGCAGTTACCGCGGTTCGGGAAAGTGGCGACTTCGGACCGCTTCAAGAGGCGATACCCTACGCCCGCTTCATGGGCATCACGGCAGAGCTCGCCGACGGCGACGTGCGGGGACGAATGAAGTATTCGGAGCACCTGGTTGGCAACGCCAATGTGCCGGCCCTTCATGGGGGCACGCTCGGCGCGCTGATGGAGTCGACCGCGATCTTCAAGCTCCTGTGGCACGGCGAGACGGAAGCGGTTCCCAAGACGATCAACATCACGGTCGAATACCTCAGAGGGGCACGACCGCAGGACGTGTTTGCGAAGGCGGTGTTCACGCGGCACGGACGCCGCGTCGCGAACGTGCGGGTGTTCGCGTACCAAGACGACCCCGACGAGCCCGTCGCCGTGGCCACTGCGCATTTCCTCCTCGTTCAAGATTGAGGCTCCCATGACGCGGATACCGATTCACGGCCTCACCAACGCCGAGCTCGACGAACGGGCGCGAGAAATATTGCCGCGTGGGCGGGGCTTCGCGAGGCGTATCCATCGCCAAGTCATGCTCGAGGGCCGCTACGAGCCGCTCGTCTTCGGCCTCGGAGCTGAGGCTCGTGAAGCCTGGGCCAACGCGTTCTCCTTCGAGCTTCCCGAGGTGGTCAGGGTCGAGTCCGACGAGGGCGAGCGGGGGGCGACCTCGAAGATGGTACTTCGGCTCCGCGACGGCCTCGAGGCGGAGTCAGTCTGCATCCCGATGGGGCGCGGCCGCTATACGCTGTGCGTGTCGAGCCAGGTAGGCTGCAAGATGGGTTGCACGTTCTGCGAAACCGGCCGCATGGGGTTGCTGCGGCATCTCACGACGGATGAGATCATCGCGCAGGTGCTCGTCGCCCGGCATAGGCTCGAATGGCCGATCCGGAACATCGTGTTCATGGGGATGGGCGAGGCGCTCGACAACGCTGAGAACGTGATTCACGCGATCCGAGTGTTGAACGACGAGGCAGGCCTAGCGATCAGCCAGGAACGTCTGACGATCTGCACCGTCGGTCACGTAGATGGCATTCGCCTGCTCGAGAGGCAGGGATTCAAGCGACTCAATCTTTCGATCAGCCTGAATGCGGCCGACGATTCGCTGCGAAGCAAGATCATGCCGATCAACCGCCGCACGAATCTCGCGAAGCTCCAAAGCACGCTAGTCAGCTATCGGCCGCGCCGCAACTTCGCGCTCGGCGTGAACTACTGCTTGCTGCCCGGCATCAACGACACCGAAGCCGACGCTCGCGCCGTAGCAGAGTTCTGCAAGCCGCTGGAGCGCGTGCTGGTGAACTTGATCCCGTATAACCCCGGCACACGGCCGCTGACCCGCGCGCCCGAAGCAGACGAGGTCGACCAGTTCATCGCCTGGCTACGCGCAGAGGGCGTCCCCGTGCGCGAGCGAGTGACGAAGGGCAGAAGCGTGATGGCGGCATGCGGCCAACTGGGGAACCCGGAGGCGCGCAGGGCGCGTGCCGTGACGGGCGCGAACCAAGCCGCCACGACCCGCGCGGTTCTAGGCTCTCCGAGCTGAGCTCTGCTCGCTGAGTCCGTCGAGCAGCCCCCGTCCCCCCTATTTCTCGCGCTTTTTCTTCCCTCTGTACCGCACCCGAAGCGGTGTCCCTCGGAAGCCGAAGCGTTTGCGGATTTGGTTTTCCACATAGCGTTGGTAGCTGAAGTGCACATCCTTCGGGTGGTTGCACATGATCACGAATGTCGGGGGTGCGATGCTGGCTTGTGTGATGTAGTAGAGGCGGACGGAGCGGTGGTGCATCGTGGGGGGAGGGTGGCGCTCGATTACCTCTTCGAAGAAGCGATTGAGCTCGGCCGTCGTGATGCGCTTTCGGTGCTCGGTCACCGCGTCGGCCACGCGGCCGAGCAACGCGGTCACGCCCCGCCCCTCGAGTGCGCTCACCGTGACCATCGGCGCCCAGGGCACGAACGCCAAGACTTCGCGGGTGCGGTCCATGGCCTTCTTCTGGGCCTCCCGACTCAACAGGTCGACCTTATTCAACGCGAGAATTAGCGCCCTCCCGCGGTCGTTGGCGAGGCCCGCGATCTTCGCGTCTTGCTCGCCGACTCCCGCCTCGGCGTCGATCATCAGAACGACGACGTGGCTTCGCTCGATCGATCGGATCGCCTGGAGGACACTGAGCCCTTCGACCCCCTTCTTCTTGACGCTCCGCTTTCGCCGGATGCCGGCCGTGTCGATCAAGATGAAGCGTTTGTCGCCGCGCTCGACGAGCGTGTCGATGCTGTCGACCGTCGTGCCTGGCCGCTTGTCGACGAGCTGCCGTTCCTCACCGCAGAGCTGGTTCACCAACGAGCTCTTGCCTGCGTTCGGCCGTCCGATGATCGCGACTCTCGGAACATCGAGCTCCGGCTCGGGGATCTCGACCACCTCGGGTAGCCGTTCGGCGATCGCCTCTTCGAGATCGCCTATTCCGCGCCCGTGCAATGCCGAGATTGGAAGGATCGACTCGATACCGAGCTCGTAATACGAGACCGCATCGTGCGCCCTCGATTGGGAGTCGGCCTTGTTGGCAACGAAGACTACAGGCTTGCCAGCGTCCCGTAGGAGCGCAATCGCCTCCCGATCCGCGGGCAGCGGATCGACCGTGGCGTCGACCACGCAGACGACGACATCACATTCCTCGAGCGCCAACCGCACTTGGCTCGCGATGCCGGTCTTCATCGGGTCGTCACTATCCGGGTCGAAGCCTCCGGTGTCGATCAAGACGAACTCCCGGCCGAGGACGAACGCGTCGGCATAAGAACGGTCCCGCGTGACCCCCGGGATGTCTTCGACGATCGCGATATGCTGTCCCGCAAGGCGGTTGAACAGCGTGCTCTTGCCGACGTTGGGGCGCCCGACGATCGCGACGAGCGGCCTGTTGACGACCGACCCTGCGGGCCGCCGAGCTTGTGGTCTGCGGCGGCTCATCCGCGTTCCTCTTTGATCGCGAGTTGCCGCGCCTTGACCGGGTCGCGCGTCCAACCAGGTACGACCTTCACCCAGAGTCGCAGGTACACTTTGCGTTCGAGGAGTGCCTCGATTTGCTCGCGCGCCTCGGTGCTTATCTTCTTGATGTTTTCGCCACGGCTCCCGATGACGATCGCTTTGTGGCTTTGTTTCTCGACGACCAGTGTGCCTTCGATTCGTACCAGCTTCTCGTCTTCCTCATAGCGGTCGAGCTCGCAGGCGATGCCGTACGGTACCTCTTGGCGGGTATTCAGCATCGCAGCTTCACGAACCAACTCGCTCACGAAAAAACGTTCGGGCCGGTCAGTCAGGAAGTCCGGATCGTAGAGCAGGCCTTCGGGCAGCGTCGCTCGGATCTCGCGGAGCAGCGCGTCGAGATTGGTTCCTCGGGTCGCCGAGATCGGTACGATGGCTTCGAACGCGCGCTTCTCCTGGTACGCCTCGATGAACGCGAAGAGGCGCTCCTTGGCTTTGAGCCTGTCAACCTTGTTGATCGCGAGTACGACCGGCACGTTCGCCGCTTCGAGCGCTTCGAGCGCAGCGATGTCCTTTTCATGCACGGCCGTCCGGGCGTCTGCCTTGGGCACCTCCGTCACGAACACGATCGTGTCGCAGTCGAGCAACCCTTGCTTGGCGCTATCGATCAGCACGTGACCGAGCGCGCCCTTTGGCCTCTCGAGCCCAGGGGTGTCCACGAACGCGATCTGCGTAGGCGGATCCGCGCTTGCGTACACACCGAGTACGCAGGAGCGCGTCGTACCCGGTCGCGGCGTCGCGATCACCAGCTTCTGGCCGAGGATCGCGTTGAGCAGTGTCGACTTCCCGACGTTGGGGCGTCCGACGATCGCGCAACGACCTGAGCGTGGCTCTTCTGCCTGATTTTCCGGGTCCACCATGGGGGCCGGAGCATAGCCTCGGATCGTGCCGGCAGCATGGCCTACCTCTGGGGTCTGAGCTATGCTCGGCCCGCTCATGCGCAAAACCACTTCTCTTTGGCTCTCATTCGCTTTCTTTTCCTCGTTCGCTCTGGCTGCCTGTACCGGTGGTGTCGGCACGACATGCTTTCAAGATGACGAATGCGACAGCGGTCTGATCTGCTGCCACATTGGCAGCAAGTTCACCCAAGGCAGCTGCCAAACCAAGCTCGTATGTGACGACATGCAGGGCGGTACTGGCGGTGCAGGCGGCGTCGGTGGCGCTGGCGGTGTAGGCGGCGCCGGTGGTCTTGGTGGACAAGGCGGTTCGGCCGGCGCTGGCGGTGAAGGTGGCGTAGCGGGGAGCGGTGCCACCGGCGGCGCGGCTGGCATGGGCGGCGCGGCCGGCATGGGCGGCTCCGCCGGCGTGGGCGGTTCCGCAGGCACAGGAGGCGCCTGAGCCAAATGAGACCGCTCGCGCTTGCATTGCTCCTCGTTAGCATCGCGGCGCAAGCGGACGCGCAGTCCACCGCGGAGCCCGTCGAAGCGCCCAGCCTTCCCACCGACGACGAGCTCGAGATCTTCCTCGCCGAACCCACGACGACACCTGAGCAGGCGTATTGGATGGGCGCGCGACTCTTCGGGGCACGGCGCTACGAGGAAGCAGAACAGGCGTGGCTTCACGCCTACTCGCTCGGCCGTGATCCAAAGCTTCTCGTTGCGGTGGCGGATACACGCCAGCGCCGCGACGATGCGCCCGGCACGGTGGCCATGCTCGAGCAGTACCTCATCGAGCGGCCAGATGCGCCTGACCGCGCGTCGATCGAGGCTCGCATCGCGACCCTGCTGAAGAGCCCCGCCCGCCTGTTGGTGAAGTCGGCCGAGCCTGGGCACGCGATTCTGCTCGATGGAGTCCCCTCCGGACAGAAGACGCCCGCGACCTTGGAGGTCGAGCCGGGCGAGCACACCGTCCTCGTCGTCGGCGACGGGCGCCAGGTAGGCGAGCAAACCGTGCGCGTCGCATACGGCGAGCTCCGCGACCTCGATTTCACGCCGCAGACGCCGAGCACCGTCATCGTCGAGCAAGCCGACGAGGCCAAGCTTCAAACTCAGCTCGCCAAGGACAAAGAAGACGACACCATCCGGCGCGCCGTCATCGGCACCGGCAGCATCGCAGCCGCTGCGCTCGTCAGCGGGACGGTCCTCGGCTTTTTGGCAGTCCAAAGGGAGCAGGACTATCGCGACAACCCGACGGCGCAGACCGCCGACCAAGGCGACCGCTTGGCGCTCTTCGCAGACCTGTCCTTCGGCGTGGCTGCGCTCTCCGCGATCACGTCCTTCACGCTCTTCATGACACACAAAAACAAGCGCAAACGCGAAACCGCTCGCCTGCAGATCGGAACCCGCGGCGCGGGGGCGACCGCGACCCTTCGGTTCTGAGATGAGACGCGCTCGGCTCCCATTCATGCTGGCAACGGCGCTCGGCCTCGGAGGTTGCTCGCTGGTCGTAGACTTCGATCGCTCCCTCTTGCTCGACGGCGGCACGGATGCCTCCGTCGATGCGGGCAGCGACGCGGCTGCAGACGGTGTTGGCGATGCATCCGAAGACGGCGGGGCGGATGGGGGCTAACGACGCATCAGGTGCACTCGGGTTCTGAGCGAGCGCATCACCGCGAGTTGCGTCGCCGCAACGAAGCCGTGCGAGAAGTACGTGTTGCCCGCGATCAGCTTTCGGATGAGCTTTGGCGAGTCGGCCGGGTCGAACGTTGCCCAAGCGACGACCCCAGCTTCACCGCTTCGGTAGCGGTGCGTGTCGAATCGCCACTGGCCCCTGGACAACGTCCCCGAGACGCCATCCACGGCGATCACGGTCGGGGAGGGGCGTAGGATCATCTCGCCACCCACGTGGATCAGGGGGATTGGGATCTCCCATTCGAAGCGAGTGGCCTCGTCGGTGCGTTCGATCACCTCGGCGCAGGTGCCGTGCAGCAACGATTTGCCGAATTCCTCGGGATCGAGCATCACCCGCCGCACGCGCCCGACGCTCGTTCCCGCGCGTCCTACGACGGTGACCTTTTGCATCGTGTCCCCATCGATATCCATGAACACGAGGTCACCTCGTGCGAGTAGTGCGCGGAGCGCATTCATGTTCACGTAGGGCCGACTGAGCGGCCTCGCTCGGAACTTCCCGCTGATGTAGGTGCCGGCGCGCTTCTCTGCCTCGGCTTTGACTTCGAGAAGAGTCACCATCGCAACGGCGACGTTGATCGTACGATTGACGGCATTGCCCTCAGCAGAGAGCTGACGCGTGATGTAGTTCGCGTCACGCATGTCGAGCCGCGAAGAAAAAACGACCAGCGATTTCTTCGGACCTTCGGGGTAGACGCGCCACATCACGCGTCCGATTCCTAGATCTCCACCAATCGTGCGGATGTCGAAGCGATAGCCGCGCTGATCGTCTCCGGGATAGGTCGTCATCACGTTGTGTCCAGTCATCGAGAAAAGGCTGACGCCCCAGGTCCAATCGAAAGCCACCATCGAGTCGTTCGTCGACTTGATGTCGACCTCGGTGAGCGCGCTCATGAAGCGCGGATACTCGTTGGGCTTTCCGATTACGGCCGCGACGGTCTTCGCCGGGGCCTGGATCTGTGCAGCATAAATGACCGCGGGGAGATCGGTCTGCCGGTTCTGGAACTCGGTCAGGATCACGGGCCCTTGTGCCAGGTGGGGGGCGAGCAACTTGCGCTCTTGCGGGCTCAGCGTGCCGAGCTGCGCGACGGTGGCGTCTACCTTTCCCGTCTGGTTCTCGGCGAGCGCCGTTGTGCCCCAGGCGGTGAGAAGAACGAGGGTAACGAGGAACCTACGCATACCGATTGGACGACCTCGGTTGCCGGATGTTCAATCCGGCGGCAAAACCACCTCAGGGCCCGAAGATGCGCGAAAAGAGCCAGTGGACCGTGGGGGGAATCGCATTGTGGCTGATTGCCGCGATTCTCGCGACCCTCATCGTCTGCACGAGGATCGAACCCGACCCAGAGCCCCCGGGCACGGCAGACGAGGTCGAGCTCGAGATCATCGAATGAACGAACGCCTGGTTCGGCCGGGTTCCAGGGGCCTTCGTGGGAAGCGGAGACTCCGCTTGACCCTACGCGGTCGTCGCCCTTTACTTGCGCCATGCAGTTCTTCATCGACACCGCAGACATCGAAGAGATCCGTGATGCGGCCGCAATGGGCGTCATCGATGGTGTGACGACGAATCCTTCGCTCGTAGCCAAGACGGGGCGTCCGTTCAAAGACGTGCTCGTCGACATTTGCGAGGTGGTCGATGGACCGATCAGCGCAGAGGTCATCGCCACGGACTACGATGGCATGATCACGGAGGCCCGAAACCTAGCCGCGATGCACGAGAACATCGTCGTCAAGATCCCGCTCATCGCCGAGGGGCTGAAGGCGGTGCGCACGCTGACCGACGAGGGCATTCGTACGAACGTGACGCTTTGTTTCAGCGTCACCCAAGGGTTGCTCGCCGCCAAAGCAGGCGCGACCTACATCAGCCCATTCATCGGACGTGTTGACGACATCAGTGGAAGCGGAATGGAGATCGTTCAGCAGTTGGTCACCGTCTACGGAAACTACGGCCTCGACACAAAGGTTCTCGCGGCCAGCATTCGTCATCCCGTCCATGTCGTGGAGGCGGCGCTGATCGGCGCCGATGTCGCAACGATCCCGTACAAAGTGATTCACCAACTCCTCAAGCATCCGTTGACTGACATCGGTCTCGAGCGGTTCCTGGCCGACGCCAAGAAGATCCCGAACGGCTGATCAACACCCCCTTCGCGACCCTCAGCGCGAGCCACCCATGCGGCCCAGAGTCCTCGTCGTCTACAAGAAAAGCACGTATCAGCGGTACGTGGGCCGCGCCCAAGAGCGCCTCGAAGAGCTCATCGAGCACAGTGACATCTCTGTAGAAGGCCTGCTGCGAGAGCACGAGATCCACCAGGAGACTCTCAAGCGCGCGAAGCAGGCGCTTCGCGATCTCGGTGCCCGCGCCGTTCTGCGGTACAGGCCCGAGCCGATGCCCGAGGAGGGGACCTGGGATCTCATCGTTACCCTCGGAGGTGACGGTACCCTGCTGTGGGCTTCGCATTTGGCGGATTCGTCCACGCCAATGATCGCCATCAACAGCGCGCCGGACACGAGTGTCGGCTATTTTTGCGCCGGCGATGGGCACAACGTCGACGAGGTGCTCGCGGAAGCGCTCGCTGGCAGCTTGCGCTCGAGCAAGCTCGCCCGGATGCGGGTCGAGGTCGGCGATCGGCTGATTTCGACGCGTGTCTTGAACGATGCGCTCTATTGCCACGAGAGCCCCGCGGCGACGTCGCGGTACATCCTCGAGCACGGGGGCAATCAAGAGCGTCAAATGTCGAGCGGTGTCTGGGTGGGTCCTGCCGCGGGTTCGACGGCTGCCATTCGTTCAGCGGGCGGCAAGGTGCTTGCGATTGGATCACAAAGGCTCCAGTTCGTCGTTCGCGAGCCGTACCGGGGCGTCGACCACAAGTACGACCTGATCAAAGGCATGGTCGCTCAGGGCGAGGATCTGCGAATCACTAGCCGAATGACCAAGGGGCGTCTTTTTCTCGACGGAACACAGAAGGTGCACGCTGTTGGAATCGGAGATCGGGTCCGCATGACCTTGTCCGATGAGCCGCTGACGCTACTGGGTCTCAAGAGGCGGTCCGAGGGCTCCGCCAGCGCCCTCGCATTGAAGTAAATTGACCCCCCGGAGACGGCGGCGTTAATTGGTGATTGTGCCCCATTTCCGCAGCCACGTCGCACTGACGGTTTGGCCCATGGCCGTGCTTTTCGGTTTCGGGCTCTCTCAGATGTGGCCCGCCCTGCGGGGCGCGCCGTCGTATGCCGCGTCTTCGCCGGCAAGCTGGTTTTCGCTCATCGCCTGGACGCTCGTCGTCCTGCTCTGCCTCGGCGCATACGCGCACGGCTGGGGCCGCCTCGTGCTTGCCGACGGAGAAGGGGCTGCTCCTTACCGGTCCGCCGGTTGCATTCGACTGCAGAAATTTGCGGGAGCTATTGCGTGGGCGTTCATCGCTGGGCACTTGGTCGTCCTCTGGGTCATGACCTTCCGGGTCGGACCGGTCGCATTGAGCCACTACGAGCTTCTGCGCGAGCTTCTCTCTCGCCCCGTCGTGCTCGCCCTCTACATGCTCGGCCTGGCAGCGCTCGGTCTCTACCTCTCTCAAGGAATCTCCGCCTCTCTTCGTGCCTGGGGTTTCGGAACCAGGCCCGAAAGTTCACGGTGGTTGGAGGTCGGTTGTACCGTGGCCTCCGCAATCATGATCCTGATGGCAGTCAACATCCTCAGTCATTTCGCAACTGGGCGCGCGTATTGGTCGGCCTCTTCGTCCGCCGCGCCCGGCGTGGGTCAGTCTCCCAAGCCCATGGATGAGGGCGCGCCATGAGTGCGGCCCGGATCTATGCAATCGCGCTCAACACCTATCGGGAAGCCGTTCGCGACAAAGTACTCTTTGGCGTACTGGTCCTCGCCGCCGCCGTCCTCGCGCTGACGCTGGCGTTGGCAGAGCTTTCGCTCGACCAGCACATGCGCGTCGTAACCGACCTCGGACTCGCTTCGATTTCGATATTCTCCGTCATCATTGCGATCTTTCTGGGCTCTTCGCTGCTCTACAAAGAGATCGAACGCAAGACCTTGTACGTCATTCTGCCGAAGCCGATCGCCCGATTCGAGTTCCTGCTCGGGAAGTATGTCGGCATCGTCGTGACCTGCGCGGTGTTCATCGCGATCATGGGCGCGATCCAACTCTTCGTGACCGCGATTCAAGCGGGCGCATCGACTACGCTCGTAGTTGCGGTCCCGGTGGCGCTCGCCATAGCCTTGGGGGTCGGCTTCGCGCTAGCCAAAGATCGCACGCTGGTGGTTCCAATCTGGTCGCTCGCAGCCCTCGGAGCCGCCGTCTGGGTTTGTTCGACCGTGGACGTGGAGCTCTTTCGCCTCCTCGCCTCACTCGTGCTCAACGTCGGGGAGGTGTTCATCTTGGCCGCCGTTGCCCTCCTGTTCTCCTCGTTCTCGACGCCATTTCTCACGGGCGCGTTCACTTTCGGCGTATGGCTTGTTGGACGCTCGGCGCACGACATGGTCGCCATGAAGACGCGGGTCCTGAGTCCGAGGGTGCAGAACCTGTTGAGTTGGCTTGCCGAGGTAGTGCCGAACTTCAACCTCTTCGTCCCGGGTCGTACCACGCTGGTCGGGAGCTCGAATGGTGCTGGAGAGCCGCTTACCTATGTCGTCACGTCGCTCGGTTATGCGATTCTCTATGCGGGCGTAACGCTCGCCATCGCCGCCTTCATCTTCCGTCGACGAGACTTCCTGTGAGCTCGCCTCGCCCCCATCCGGCTCTCCTCGCGGGGCTCGGCGTAGTTGTATTGGCCGGCATCATGCTTGGCAGGGCAGTAACGCAGGCACGGGCCGAGCTCGAGGTGGCTGAGGCTTACCAGCAAGAAGGACAGCTTGCGCGGGCCACTGAGCACTACCGTCGATCTCTTCGTTGGTGGTTTCCGTTCAGCCCGTTTCGCGACGAGGCCGTCTCCGGCCTCGAATCGATCGCCATTTCGCTCGAACACGCCGAAGACCGAGCCGGAGCGTTGCTGGCGTGGCGCTCTCTTCTCGGCGGTGTCGCCGCGTCACGTTTCATGTATTCGGGCGCGAACCGGGCTGCGGAGCGCGCCAAAGACGAGATCGCCCGCTTGCTCGTGCTCGAAGAAGGCGCTGCGATCGACGCCAACCTCAGCCGAGAGAAGCTTGCTGCCGAGCATCGGCGCCTCCTCGACCGCGAGGCGGCGCCGCACCCGTTCTGGGGAACCCTCCTCTTGCTCGGGTTCGCTGCGTGGATCGGCTCTCTCGTACTCTTGATCGACCGCGGCTTCGATCCGTCCGGAAAGCTGCTCTGGCCGGCCGCACGTGCTCCGCTCAGCGCTGCTCTCGCGGGGCTGCTTTCGTTCGTCGTCGGTTTGTTCTTCGCCTGAAGTTGCCCGAAGCCGGGGCACGGGGTAACAGGGCGACGTGGACACAATCGAGATCGTCGGCGGAAACCGCCTCACTGGATCTGTGCGGATCAGTGGGGCGAAGAACGCCGCACTGCCCATCATGACGGCGGCGCTTCTAGCTGATGGCGAGCATGTGTTCCGCAACGTACCCAACTTGCGCGACGTCCACACCATGACGCGGCTTCTCGGGCGCCTCGGCGTCGACGCTTCGTACCAGGACGGCCGCGTTCACGTGTCCGCGTCTGGTTCCATCGAGCCAACGGCGCCGTACGATCTCGTCAAGCAGATGCGCGCGTCCGTGCTGGTGCTCGGTCCGCTCGTGGCGCGCTGCGGCCACGCCATCGTTTCGATGCCTGGTGGATGCGCCATCGGCGCCCGTCCGATCGATCAGCACCTCAAGGGGCTCGAAGCGATGGGCGCGGACGTCGAGCTCCATCATGGCTACGTGGAGGTGAAGGTGCCGGGTGGCAGGCTCAAGGGCTCGGACGTAGCGCTCGATTTTCCAACGCACACCGGCACTGAGAATCTCATGTGCGCCGCGGTGCTCGCGAAGGGCCGGACCACGCTCACGAACTGCGCGCGTGAGCCTGAGGTCGAGGAGCTTGCTCGGGTTCTAAACAAGATGGGCGCACGTATCGAGGGCGCGGGCACCTCCGTGATATCGATCGAGGGTGTCGATTCCCTCAACCCGGTCGACCATGCGATCATCCCGGATCGTATCGAGGCGGGCACTTTCATGGTCGCGTCGGCGGCCACCGCAGGCGATCTCCTGCTCGAGGGTATCGGTTTCGAACCGCTGGAGGCGGTGATCAGCAAGCTTCGGGAGACAGGCTCCGTGGTCGAACGCGAGGGAGACGGGATCCGTGTCGTGGGGTCGGAGGTCATTCGTCCGACCGACATCATCACGCAACCCCATCCGGGTTTTCCGACCGACATGCAGGCGCAGCTGATGATGCTGATGTGCCTCGCCAATGGCACGAGCCGGATCACCGAGACGGTGTTCGAGAACCGCTTCATGCACGTTTCCGAGCTCAACCGCATGGGCGCCGAGATCCACGTCAACGGTCGCACCGCCACCGTCCATGGGGTTCGAAGGCTCGAAGGCGCCGAGGTGATGGCCACCGATCTGCGCGCGAGCGCGTCGTTGGTGCTGGCCGGCCTGGTCGCGGAGGGCACCACCCACGTTCGGCGGGTGTATCACCTCGATCGAGGCTATGAGCACATCGAAGAGAAGCTGGCGCCGCTTGGCGCCAACATCAAACGAGTAGCTGGCCATGCGTAAACGCAAACGAGACAAGATCGTCATTGCCGTTCCGAAAGGGCGCGTCCTCGAGCAGCTCGGAGCCCGGCTCGAAAGAGCGGGCATTCCCACCGAGGCACTCACCGCCAACAGCCGCAGGCTCGTTCGCGACGACGAGGCGTCCGGTCTCAGCTACTTGCTTCTGAAGCCCGATGACGTGCCAACCTACGTCGAATATGGTGCCGCCGATCTCGGTATCGTCGGGCGCGATGTCCTGATGGAGCGCGAGTACGACGTGTTGGCCCCGGTCGACTTGGACATCGGCAAGTGCCGCATGATGGTTTGCGGGCTGCCCAAGGAGAGTCTCGCGGGGAAGCGTGAACGTCCGCTCCGGGTCGCCACGAAGTTCCCGGGCATCGCCGAGCGCCACTTCCGTTCGAAGGGGACACCGGTCGAGCTGATCTTCTGCCAGGGCTCGGTCGAGCTCGCCCCGCTGACGGGTCTCGCGGACGTGATCGTCGATTTGGTGGAAACCGGCGAGACCTTGAAACAGAACGGTCTGGTGACCCTCGAAAAGATCGCGGACATCAGCTCCGTGGTCATCGCAAATCGCGCGGGACTGAAGCTTCGTCGAACGGCGATCGAACCAATCCTGGACGCGCTCCGCAAGTAGCCCGATGCCGCGCCTTCGCACCAAGACTCCGCGTGAGTGGACCGAGGTAGTCTTGAACGACTTCGATTCGTTCCTCGTCGATCATGCCGCGTGCGAGCGGAAGGCATCTGCGACGGCCCTCAAGCTCGTCTCCCACTATTCGGATCGCACGACGCTGGTTCGCGAGTTGATCCCCTTCGCACAAGAAGAGCTCGAGCACTATGCACAGGTCATGGAGATCATCCTCGATCGGGGCTTGGCGACTCGCGCCGACGAGAAGGACCCTTACGTCGGCGCGCTGATGAAGCTGATCAAACGTGGGCCGGAGCAGTATTTCCTCGATCGACTCTTGATCCTCGGGGTGATCGAAGCGCGAGGCTGCGAACGGTTTGGCTTGTTGGCCGATGCACTCGAGCCCGGGCCGCTCAAGGACTTCTACACCGAAATCACGCGGAGCGAGGCGAGGCACCACGGACTCTTCGTGAGATTGGCAAAGGAGTACTTCAATCCCGATGCCGTGCAGACCCGCCTCGACGAGTTGCTGGACGCCGAAGCGAAGATCGTGGAACAGCTCCCGTTTAGGGCGGCGGTACACTAGCGTTCTCAGGGCCAGCGCGAGTGTCAGCGTGCGGCGACATGCGCGTTGCCGAGCACTGGGCTTCGAGGGTTCACACCAGCTTTCGGTAGATCACTCGGATCTCCCGAAAACCCATTGCGTCGTGTGCGTGCCTCGCGCCCTCGTTCCCCGACCAGGTTGCGGACTCGACGACCTGGCAACCTGCGTCGACGAAACGTCGCTCGAGCTCTTCGAGCAGCAGCTTGCCCACCCCCGTGCAGCGCTCACCCTCCTCCACGTACCAGTCCTCGATGACGCCGCGTCGCGGCAGCACCCGTCGTGACTCTGTCGTGACCCGCCCGGTGATGTACCCGACTGGCCGGCCGTTCGATTCCGCCAGCAGAACGTGTGCGTTCCGGTCGCACATGAGCGCTCGCAGGTCGTCCACCAGGATCCGGTCGTAGTCGCGATAGGCGATGAGCGGAAGGTCTTCCTGGGCGACGACCTGGTCGCGATGGGCTTCGTAGAGTCCCTTGTGGAAGCGGAACAGCGTGTCGTGGTCCTCGTCGCGCGCGTCCCGCACGTGAATCGCCGGCGGCATGCCCGAGACCCTAGGCGCTTCGGCCGGCGCTGGGTAGCCTTATCGCACCCGGATCGATGGGCGGATGCGGCCGAATGTCTTCCGACCGATGCCCGGCACGCGCATGATGTCTTCGACCCGACGAAACCTACGTTTCTCGCGCTCGGCGATAATGGCCTGAGCCCGTGAGGGCCCGATCCCAGGCAGCTTCACGAGCTCGTCCACGCCCGCCTCGTTGATGTTAATGCGCTCATCCTGCGCTTCGGTCGGCGGGCCCTCCGCCGGCGGAGAGATCCCGCCAACCGCGCTTGCAAGGCCAGGAGCCGCGAACATGAGCGCCGCCAAGATCGCGGCGACAAAGCGTGTGCTCATGCCGCCCGTTCCCGAGCGCTCGCATCGCGAGGTTGGTAGTCGCGGATTTGGAGCTTTCCGTTGACCGGCATTGCATCCAGCCGAACGCTGAGGCTCCCGTCGCGGTTGACGAAAGCCGCGCCCACGCGGACCCAGAATTGGCGGCCGTCCTTGTCGCGCTCCACGATCGTGTACGCGATTTTCACTTTGTTGTCTTCGAGCATCTGTCCTCCTGCTTGGGGTTCATCGGGTGCTCGTTGCACGAGCAGTGCCAGCCGTCGGCGCAGTCGTCCCGGCAAGCTATGCACAGCGATTTGGCGGACGGGGACCCTTGCGACGGCGGCCGCCAGGCTCCACTATCCCGCGCAGCAAGTTGGAAGGAGTCAGATGAGGATTTCACTTTCCGAGGGTACTTGGGACAAGTCCACGGCCGACATCGTCGCGATTGCAGTCGGGTCGGGAAAGATCAGGCTTGGGCGAGCGCTAAGCCGGATTGAAGCCGTCACCGGCAAGGGCAGCATCAAGCCACTGGCGGCGGACGAGCGATTCGAAGGGAAGCGCCCCCAAACGCTCAAGGTCGCGGCCGGCGGCAAGGCAAAGGCCCGTTGGCTCTTGTTGGTCGGCATCGGCGAGGAGAAGGACGCCGAGAAAATCGCCTGGAAGATGGGCCGCGCAGTTGCCGCGGTCGCACGCGCGCAGAAGAGCGCCGCGATCGAGCTTCCAGAAGTCACGCCCGACTCCGTTCGAGCCGTGACGCAGGGACTCGTTAGTGGCAGCTATCGCTACATCCAGTACAAGACGGACAAGGCAGAGAAGGCATCTCTCCAGTCTGCTGCGATCCTCGGCGCGCCCAAGGGAAAGCGTGGCCTGGCCGCCGCGATCCGCAGCGGCAAGGCCGTCGCCGAGAGCGTCAATTTCGCGCGCGACCTCGTCAACGCACCGCCCAATGATCTGAATCCGGTGACCCTCGCACGGGCGGCGACACGCGAATCGAAAAAGCTAGGGCTCTCATGTCGCATCTTCAACAAGGCGCGGATCGAAAAGGAAGGAATGAACCTCCTGCTCGCGGTGAATAAGGGAAGCGCGATCGAGCCTCGTGTCATTCACGTCGTCTACAAGCCGGCGCGCCCGAAGAAGAAGATCGTCTTCGTCGGCAAGGGCCTCACCTTCGATTCCGGCGGCCTCTGCATCAAACCTGGGCCCTCGATGGTCGACATGAAGTGCGACATGGCGGGCTCCGCTGCGACGCTCGGCATCGTCTTTGCCGCCGCTCGCCTCAAGCTACCGGTCGAGGTGCACGCGGTGGTCGGCTCCACCGAAAACATGACCGGTTCCAAGGCGTACCGGCCAGGCGACATCTACAAGTCACTCGAAGGCAAGACGGTCGAGGTGATCAACACCGACGCCGAGGGCCGCTTGGTCCTGGCCGACGTGCTCACCTGGGCAGCGCGCAAGCTCAAGCCCGACTACATGATCGACCACGCGACGCTCACCGGCGCCTGCATGGTTGCGCTTGGTCCTTACCGAGCGGCGCTTTACACCGATGACGACGAGCTTGCGTCCGCGTACCTCGAGGCGGCGGGCGCAGAGGGCGAGTCGTTCTGGCGCATGCCACTCGACTCGGAGCTTCGCTCGATGCTCAAGAGCCCCATCGCCGACCTCAAACACGTCGGCGGCCGCTACGGCGGCTCGATCACGGCCGCGCTGTTCCTCAAGGAGTTCACCGAGAAGACCACCTGGATGCATCTCGACATCGCAGGCCCTGCGTTCCTAGAGCGCCCGCACCGACGGATGCCAAAGGGGGGGACGGGATTTGGTGTGGCCACGGGGGTGAGGTTCCTGGAGGGGCTGCAGTAAACCCCTTCGTAGACCTGATGGCATGCCCGGTAGCGCGAGCCCATAGGGCGAAGCCCGGCGCCAAGGCGCCGCCAAGGCAAAACAAACCGATCGCGTTACCGGCTACAGACGGTAAGGGAACGTGACCTTGAAGCTCGACTGCTTGAAGCGGGGCACACGCGCTCGCTTCACGGCGCTTTCGATGCAAGCGCCAACCGGCGTTCCCTTGAACGGACCGGAGGCGACTCTGGCACCCGTCGCGCGGCCGGTCTTGCCGCTGAATGTCACGTCGACCGTGGCCGTGCCGCCAGCGTCTGCGCGGCACGACTTGACCGCTCCGCTCACGCCCTGAAGCGCGACCTTGACGTCGTTGCGCGACGGCGCGTCGGGAAGGCTCGAGCTGCTCGCGGAGCTAGACGAGCTCGATTGCTTGGGTTTCGACGGGGATGACGAGCCGCCTACGACCTCATCCATCAGCGCGTCGAGGTTGTTGCCCCTGGGCTTCGACGGTGCGGCTTCCTTCGAGGCAGACGCAGTTCGCGGCCGCCTCTGGGTCGAGCTCGCGGAGCTTCGCTTCCGCGCCGTGGGCCGCTCTTGGGCGCGCGACGCCTCGGGCTCTTCGAGCGTTGCCGCCGCAACCGGCTCTTCAGGTTCGATATCGACCACTGCGGCTTCTTGCTCGGGTTCCGCGGGCGCCTCTGCCGTCGCGGCAACTGAGCTCGTGCTCGGAGTCGAATCCGAAGGCTGTTGCTGGACGGCCGGCGCGGCGATCTCGAGCGCGTCTTCCTCCGAGCCGCCAAGCGCCATTCCAAAGAACACGGCTCCGCCGAAGATGGCGATCGCCGCGACTGCGGCGCCTGCGATCCAGAGCCAACGCTTGCCGTCATCCGTTTCGAGCGGGGTCGGGCCGAGCAGCGGCGCGCCGAGCGTGCCGCTTGCGCCAGTGCCTATGGCGAGCAAATCATCGACGGCTTGTGAGGGCGCCGACTTTGTACCGGGCGTCGTCGACTTCGCGAGCGCGCGAATGTCGATCAGCCCGGAGCCTTCGCCCGCCGCCCGCGGGCCCGCTGGCCCTCCCGGCGAAATTGCGGAGTGGCTCACCATGGCGGCAGCCGGCTCTGCGGGTGATCCACCACGCGAAGCCAGTTGCTGTAGATTGCTGAGCGAGAACAATACGGAGTTCTCGTTGCGCTGACCGGTCATCTTCTGCGGGGCAGCCGCTCCCATGGCGCCACCGCCCATGGCAGCGTCCATGGTACCGAGCGCGCCACCTGGAGCATCGGGCCCGCTCGCGGCAAGAGGCGAGCTTTCGGTGTCGGTCGGGGTAGGGGCCTCGTCGAAGCCGGCGAACATACTGCTGTTCGTATCGATCTCGCTGGTCGGCTCCCGGCCTCCCTCGCCGAAGAGATCGCCGCCGGTGCCGAACGCCGAGGTGTCGTCGTTACCCGAAGTCGCGCCATTCGAGCCAGCCCCCGCGCCACCGAAGATCTGGGCGAGCTCGGGGACGTCGCTGGCGACCTTCCAGTCATCGAAGCCCTCTTTCCACACGTACGAATCGAGCCCGACCGCGCCCTTGGCGAAGAGTTGGCTCAGCTCGATGGGAGGAAGAGGTCCCTTCTGCTCCCCGTCTACCACGATGTACCAGGTCGCTTCGCCTGCCGGTTCTTGCGGTCCATTGGCGTCTGCGAATGGGTGCGCGCCGGTTTGGTCCCCCCGGACCTCGAGCACCGACGAGCATTTCTTGCAGCGAATCTTGAAAATTTTCCCAGCGACTTTTTCGTCGGCGATCGAGTATTTCGCCCCGCAGCTATCGCAAACGATCTTCATCTGTAGCCCCCGTCTTCCACCGACTCATCAGAGATCAACCTGTGCCGGATCGAAGATTCCCCTGTAGGACCGCGATCATAGCGGTCCTGTACTGTCACGAGCAAGAAGTCCACGAAGGTTGTCCCCGGCAGCTTGGACCCCAATCCCACCCAATCCTTGGGTTCTTTCAGTTGACGACGACCAGCTCGGAGCCGTCGTGCCCGCAGAACAGGTGGGCGGCCTGGTGCCGTACCCCACATTCAGGGCAGATCTTGTTGGCGTCGAGTCGCAGCGGCGGCCGCGTCGCGCTGGCCGCGCCGAAGAGGCCATATGGCATCAATTCATCGGCATCTTCGGGGCAAAAGCTGGCGTCTGAGGCATAGCCGCGGCGGCAGGTAGGACAGATCATCCCTTGCGAAAAGGGCCCTGAGGAGCGGCCGTCGGTCAGCGGTGCGCCGTCCCGAACGCAGAAGCGGTTCTGCGGCGGGTACTCCCCCAGGCACACCGGGCAGCTCCGGACTGGCGAGCTTTCGGCCCCCGCGGCCTTAGCCGAGGCTCCCGCCGGCACGCCTTCGGAAGGCCGGTGGCTCGGCGCCGCGGATGCGGAGTCGGGCCCCGCCCCATTGCGGCGGCGGGCCCATAGGAGCACGACGAGCACGACACCCAGGGTTGCCAGAACAGCGAGTGACCAAGTCATCTCCCGAATTGTGCCGGATCGCGAAAGCTGCGGGCCACAAAAAAGCCCGGGAGGCAGGGCCACCCGGGCTTCTTCGTTCTGATTTCGGCGGGTTGTGAGCTTAGAGGCTCTTCACCGCGTCGGTGAGGGCGGGGACCGCGTCGAACAGATCGGCGACGAGGAAGTAATCGGCGATCTGCGCGATCGGCGCTTCCTTGTCCTTGTTGATCGCGACGATCGTCTTGCTGCCCTTCATGCCGGCCAAGTGCTGGATGGCGCCGGAGATGCCGATCGCGACATAGAGCTTCGGCGCGACGACCTTGCCGGTCTGACCGACCTGAAGCTCGGCAGCGACGTAGCCCGCGTCACATGCCGCGCGCGACGCGCCCATGGCGGCGCCGAGCGCATCGACCAACGGTTCGATGATGTTGGTGAAGTTCTCCGCGCTCTTGAGAGCCCGGCCACCGGAGACGACGATGTCGGCCTCGCTGAGATCCGGACGCTCGCTCTTCACGACCTCGACCCCGAGGAACTCCACCTTGTCGGCCACTGGGTCGCTCTGCACGGCGATGTCTTCGGCTGGGCTCGCGCCACCCGAGGCTGCCGCCGCTTCGAACTCCGATTGACGCACGGTGACGACCTGCTTGGCGCTCGTGATTTCGACCGTGCCCTTGACGTTGCCCGCGTACATCGGACGCGTGTACGAGAGCTTGCCGCCGTCGATGTTGACGGCCGCGATGTCGGACGCCACCCCTGCGTCGAGCTTGGCTGCAACGCGCGGGAGCAAGTCCTTGCCGTACGCGCTCGCGCAAGCGATGAGGACGTCGTAGCCCTTGCCCGCCTCCGCAACGGTCGCCGCATACTTCTCGCAAGTGTAGCCGCCGGCGATCTCCGCCTTGAGCACCTTGCCTGCGCCGTAGCCGGCGAGCTCGTCGGCGGCAGCACCCGCGCCTTCGCCGATCGAGAGGATGTCGAATGAGCCGCCGGTCCCTTCCGCGATTTGTTTCGCGGCCGTGACGGCACAAAGAGTGGTTTTGCGTGCCTTGCCCTCTAGGAGCTCCGCAACAACGAGAACATTAGCCATGTCTGATGCTTCCTTTCCGTGTCCTGAGGGTTAGATGACCTTGGCCGTGTTGTGGAGCTTGTCGACGAGGTCGGCGACGTCCTCGACAAACGTGGTCTCGCCCGAGCGCGCCGGCGGCAGCTCGAACTTGGTGTAGTTCAGGGTCTTGCCCGCATCGACGCCGAGGTCCGCAACGGACGTATTGTCGATCGGCTTCTTCTTGGCCTGCATGATGCCCTTGAGCGAGGCGTAGCGGCCGCCCACCTCGAGCTTCGCGTACTGATGGCTGTCGGGGGTCACTCCGTTCTTCACCGAGTCGGTCTGAAGGATTCGGTCGGAGGTCGTGAATACCGCAGGGCCGCTGACCTTGACCGTCGCCACGCCGGTGTCGAGCTCGCGCTTGACCTCGAGGGTCTTGCCGTCGTCGCCTGTCTTGATGCTCATCGCGCTATTGATAATCGGCCAGCCGAGCTTCTCCGCAAGCACCGTGCCAGCGACGTTCGAATCGCCGTCGGCGGCCTGCTTGCCCATCACGACGAGGTCCGGGCTCTCCTTGTCGACGATCGCCTTGAGGATGGCGGCGACCACGCCCGAGTCGAGCGAGCCATCTTCGGACTCGACGAGGATGCCGCGCTCGGCGCCTTTCGCGAGACCCTCGCGGATGATCCGCTGAGTGTGCTCGTCGTTTGGCCCGATCGACACCAGGACGACCTCACCAACACGGGCGTTTTTCTCCGCGGCGTTCTCGGTCAATCGCAGTGCGGCTTCGAGGCTCCAGTCGTCGAATGGATTCATTTTCCACTCGAGTCCTTCGGATGTGACGGCACTGCCGTCGCCGCTCACTTTGAGCTTGCTTGCGTTGTCCGGATCCGCAACGCGCTTGATGGGTACGAGGATCTTCACGCTTCCTCCTCAGGGGGCCGTTCAGGCCGATAAATGCTGAAAAACGCAGGCGATCTAGGCGCGTTTTGCTGGGCTGTCAAGGAGCCCTGTACAGGACAGCTCGCGTGCATGTGATAGAAGCCCGCGATGGCAGGAGACACGAGCGCTACCCGCTATGCCCTCGTGACCGGCGCCAGCAGTGGCATCGGGCTCGAAACGGCCAGGGGCTTGAAGGCAAAGTTCGACGTGGTGGGCATCGTAGGCCGCAACTCCGGGCGGCTCGCTTCGGCTGCTGAGAACCTGAGCGAGGGCGGCGGGCGGATCGAGACGTTCCAGTCCGACTTTTGCTCGCTCGCCGACGTGCAGCGCCTCGCTGATGAGGTCAAGGAGCGCTTCGATTCCCTGAGCGTCCTGGTGAACAACGCCGGCGTCTGGCACCGCGAGCGCACGGTGTCGAAGGACGGGTACGAAGAGACCTTCGCGGTGAATCACCTCGCCCACTTCCTGCTGACCAACGAGCTCAAGGAGTTGCTCGTGAGCGCTGCGCCGGCCCGCGTGGTCAATGTTTCCTCGTCGATGCACGTGCGTCCGAACTCGCTCAATTGGGACGACCTGATGTTCGAAAAGGACTTCCGCGGATTCTGGGCGTACGGCCATTCGAAGCTGGCAAACGTTCTCTTCTCGAACGAGCTCGCGCGGCGGTGGAACGATCTCGGCATCACGTCGAATGCCCTCAACCCGGGCAACGTTCGGAGCCGCATCACACGCAACAACGTCTTTCTCAACTTCCTACATCGTTCTGCGCTCGCTCGGCTGATCATCATGAGCGAGGCCGAAGGTGCCCGGACCTCGATCTACGTGGCGACCGCTCCCGAGCTCGAGGGCGTGACGGGGCGCTACTTCGACAAGCAGCGCGAGGTGCGCCCAAGCAAGGTCTCGCGCGACCCCGAGGCGGCGAAGCGTCTGTGGGATGTGAGTGAGGGCCTGGTTTATTCGGCGCTCCGTTGAAAACGAGCCTGCGGGTTACTTCTGCGCAACATCTCGTCGACGATCAGGTCAAACCGAGCGCCGGGGTACCTGGCCGCGATCGTGCGCGTGGGTTAGCGTTACCTCCAATGCAGACTCGTCTCGCTTTGTTCGTCGCGGCCACGGCCGCCATCGTGCTCCACGGGTGCGGGAGTAGCAGTACCTTCGAGGGCAGTTGCTCGTCGAACACCGATTGCGCGGAGACCGAGCGCTGCGCCAAGGGCACCTGTGGCGATTCGCCGGGTATCTGCCAGGAGCGGCCCACGACATGTCCGACCTCCGAGTCCTATGTTTGCGGCTGCGACGGCAAGACCTACCTGAATGACTGTGAAGCGCAGCTGGCCGGGGCCGTGCTCGCGTCCACGGGTGCCTGCCCATGCGACGCTGCTCGCGAATGCATGGACGATGAGTACTGCGAATCGAGCGCGAGCTGCTCGGGAGCGGGATTCTGCGCGCTCAAACCCCAAGCCTGTGAGGCTGCGGACGTCGAACTCGTTTGCGGTTGCGACGGGGACACCTACGACAACCAGTGCCTGGCCGAGCAAGCGGGCGTCCGCATCTCTGCACGAGCGTCTTGCGAATGCGCCGATAACGAAGACTGCGACGCGAATGAGTTTTGCAACGCCGACACCTGCGACGGCCCCGGCTTCTGCGAAGAGCGCCCTTCCTCGTGCACGCCAGAAAACGACCCCGTCACCGGATGCGATGATCTTCGCTATGAGAGCGAATGCGCCGCCCACCTAGAGGGTGTGCGCCTACGTCCCGATAGCTGAGCCGCTCAGCGCGTTCGCAAGCCTTCGAGGAAGAGGCTCGCGCAATGAGCAGCGGCTTTGCGGAGAGAGGCGGGATCCGCTTCTCCGAGCGCCCATGTCAGCAAAATCGCATCGAGCGCGCCGAACAGGCTCCGCGCGACCACGCGGGAGTTTATGTCCTTGCGGAATG
>Ga0111160_1019_pt1 | contig 32857 bp, 37 predicted proteins | sample DeeMarSeWOR28_12_FD_80265 | JGI IMG/M metagenome (GOLD analysis project Ga0111160, IMG submission 80265) | Myxococcales bacterium SG8_38_1
TGCTAGTGGCCGTGTTGGCTGCACCGGGCTGCACGGAGCCTGAGGCGCCGAAGGAGCGCATCGAGATCGCGGCCGCCCACCGGGCGTGCGAGGAAGGCGAAGCCTGTGGCGTCGTCGAAACCAGCTGCCAATCGCAGGGCTGTGAATGCGGGGTCGCCGTCAACGAGGCGTACCTCATCGACTACCAGGAGGAGCTTGCCGGGTGTCGTGGTCAAACGGAGCTCCGGACATGCGACTTCCAATGCGAGAAGCCCTTCGGCCGCTGCTTCAAGGGCGCCTGCGTGCTCACCAGCGAGCCGCCGGAGCTCTTCCGCCGCGGACGGAGCGTTCAAGCGGTCTGCGAGAAGAGCCGTGGCACGTATCTGGGATGTCCGGAGTGCCCTCCCAATACGCGATGCAAGTCATGCGCCCCTTGTGACTGCCCGTCGAGTCACCGTTGGACGAGGCAAGGTTGCCAGGCGGTGGTGAAGACCGAGGCTCGCGACATCCGGATTGAAACCCGTCCACCTCGCATCACCCTCGACGACAAGGTGAAGACCCGCGTCCACAACGACGGGAAGCGCACGATCTGGTTGAAGACCGTTTGTGGCACGCCTTTCTACCGCGCCCGCAAGAAAGAAGACGCGTGGGAGAAGAGCTACGAGCCATTCCACGCGACGAAGTGCCGGCTCGGTGCCATCGAAATCCATCCGGGCAAGAGCCGCCCATTCGTCATCAGCAATCTCGACCATTTCGCCGAGCCATCGGGCGATGCGCTGAACCCGGGAACATATCGCTTCGAAGTGACGTACACCGACGGAGACAAGAGCTTCGGGCACAGTGCCGTGGTCTATTCGGCAGAGTTCGATTTGATCGCACAGGTGTCGAGCCGCTAGGCGTCGTCGACTTCGAGGAAGCAGACGCTGAACCAGTTGCGTTCGTCGCTCCAATGTTTGGTGAGGCGGAAGCCGGCTTGCCGAGCCATGTCCTCGAATTGGTGCAGGTCGTATTTGTGCGAGTACTCGGTGACGATGTGCTCGCCAGCGGCGAAATCGATTGTGGCATCGCCGATCCGCACCGACTGAGCACTCTCGCTGATGAGGCGCATCTCGATACGGCCCTCGGCGTCCAGATAGGGCGCATGGTGGCGGAAGGCGCCGACGTCGAAATTGGCGCCCGTCGCGTTGAGCCGGCGGAGAACGTTCAAGTTGAACGCTGCGGTTACCCCAAGTGCATCGTTGTACGCTTCCTCGATGACCGCTCGATCTTTCTTGCGATCGATCCCGACGAGCAGGCCCCCGCCCTGCCCGACGAGTTCTGCCACGCGCGCGAGGAACCGGACTGCCTCATCGTGGGTGAAGTTGCCGATGGTGCTTCCAGGAAAGAACGCCACCGTCCGTGCGCTCGGTCGATGGGGCCGCGGCAGCCGGAGCGGTTGCGTGTAGTCGGCGCACACCGCGATGACTTCCAAGCTTGCGTAGCGGTCGGCGAGCTCCACCGCCGAGGCTTCGAGTGCGCTCCGGCTGATGTCGATCAGCACGCACCCAGCCGGATCGACCAGCGCATCGAGAAGCTTTCGCGTCTTGAGACCTACGCCGGATCCAAACTCGACGAGGGTCGCGTGCGAGCCGATCGTAGTGGCCATCTGGTGGACGAAGCGGCTCATGATGCCGAGCTCCGTACGCGTGGGGTAGTACTCCGGAAGCTCGGTGATGACCTCGAAGAGTCGCGCACCCAGTGTGTCGTAGAAATACTTGCACGGCAGGCTCTTCTCGCGACGGCGGAGCCCAGCAAGCGCCTCGGCACGGAGATCGCCGAGGTCGGGGTGTAGGTCGATGAGGCGAACACGCTCTTCGGTGCTCGATGGATCAAATGCAATCACGGATTCAGCCGTCGTCCTTGGCAAGTCGGATACCCGTGAGCTGCCAGCGGGCATTCGAGGGAAAGAAGTTGCGATAGGTCTTTCGGGCGTGCCCCGCGGGCGTCGCACAGCTGCTGCCGCGCAACACGTACTGGTTGCACATGAATTTGCCGTTGTATTCGCCGATCGCGCCGTCGGGAGGGCGATACCCGGGGTACGCTGCGTAGCTGGACCGGGTCCATTGCCACGCCGCGCCGTATAAGGTCGGGCCGCTCGGGTGAACCGACACTGCCCGTCCGCACAAGGGCGCTGGCTCCGGCTCGGCGGTGGTGGCCTCCCATTCCTGTTCGGTCGGAAGTCGAGCGCCGGCCCAACGCGCGTAGGCGTCCGCTTCGTAGTAGCTCAGGTGCAAGACGGGCAGGCTCGTCGCGAGCGGACGCCTTCCGTAGAGGGAGAAGTCCGTCCAGCCATCGGCCTCTTCCCGCCAGTAAAGTGGGGCGCGCCAGCCCTGGGCCTGCACCACCTGCCAACCCTCGCTGAGCCACAGCTCGGGCCGTTGGTAGCCACCATCACGGATGAACTCGAGATACTCGCCGCTGGTCACGAGGCGCTGCGCGATTCGAAACGGGTGAAGCAGCGTATCGTGCGCCGGGCCCTCGTTGTCGAAGCTGTAGCCTCCGGGCTGGCTACCGATCTGGACTATGCCGCCCTCGTGCCGGGTCCATCGGAGCTCTTGCACGGCCGGCGGATCAGACCCGCGCACTGGCGCGGACGCGTACGCGGGCTCGAGCGGGTTGCGCGACAGGAGGTGCTTGATGTCTGTCAGGAGGAGCTCTTGGTGTTGCTGCTCATGATGAAGCCCCACCTCGACGCAGGTCGCCAGCTCGTCGTTCAAACCTCGCCCGAAGAGCTCCAACATGGCCGCATCGACGCGCGCGCGATACTCACTGATTTCGTCATGCCCAGGTCGCGTCAGCAGCCCTCGCGACGGTCGGTCGAACTGCTCGCCAACCCCGTTGTAGTAGCTGTTGAACAGCACCGCATAAGGTTGCGGCGAGAGCCCTTCGACACCGGCGGGCTTCAGCACGAACGTTTCGAAGAACCAAGTCGTGTGCGCGCGATGCCACTTGGTCGGGCTCGCGTCGGGCATGCTTTGGGCTGCCTGGTCCTCGGGAGAGAGAGGAGCAGCTAGCGCTTCGGTCGCAGCGCGCACGCGCACGAAATCCGTTGCGAGCTGTTCTCCTGGCATCTGACCATCCATAGCTACCACGTCGAACGGGTCAAGAGCGTCAGTGTTACCAAAAAACGATGGTTTCGTCACCAGCGGGCGGCGATGCAGGACTGCGGCAAGTTCGAACAGCGTTTTACAAGGTCAAAGGCTGTCGTAGTAGTGACGAGCGTCTTCGGCGGTACGCCGAATGCCCTCATGCGTATCGACCATGGGCTCGTACTCCAAGTCCTCGCGCGCGCGATCGATGGAGAAGTACGTGTCTCGCACGCAAAGATCGACGTCTACCAAGCTGAAGGGAGGCTTCGGTTTCCCAAACACTTGAAACACGCGCTCGCCAGCGGTGGCCAAGCCGCGCGCTACGAGTCGCGGAAGCCGAATTGAACGGGCGTTTATCCCGACGTGACGAACCAGCGTTTGGCTGAAGGCGCCCGTGTTGATCGGGTCGCCATCGGTGACGAAGTAGGCTTGCCCGCACACGGGGGAGCCGGCGACCAAACGCTCGGCGGCACGAATCTGCGCGTCCACCAGGTTGTCGATGTATGTGTAGTCCATCCGGCTCGAGCCATCGCCGAACATCACTAACGGAGCGCCCTGCTTCAATGAAGCCATGAGCGGGCCGATCAAAGTCTTGCGCTCGCCTGGGCCGTAGATGCCACCTGGTCGGATCGCGGCAGTCAGCAAGCCAGACGCACCGTTGGCTCGAAGCACCACTTGCTCTGACTCGACCTTGGTCGTGGAATACAGATCCCGAGCGGCGCTGTAGGAGTCGCTTTCTCTTTCCCCCGTGCGTTGATCTTCGGGCACCGTGACGATCGAGCTCGTGTGGACCAAGCGCCGCACACCTTGCTGCTGCGCCAGACGGATGACGTTCCGAGTGCCTTCGACATTGACGCCGCGAACGATCTCACCAAACGCCCGGGGTGCGTAGGTCAAAGTCGCGATCATCGCCGCCGTGTGGAAAACCGTGTCCACGCCCTCGAGCGCGGGGCGCAGCTCGTCCGGCTTGCGAACGTCACCGCAGAACCACCGCAACTTCGGGTCTTCGAAGGGCGCGGCCGCGATGTCGAAGCCATGAACCACACAGCCGCGCGCGAGCAGCGCGCGCACGAGGTTGCTACCGACGAAACCAGCGCTGCCGGTCACCAAGCAAGTCGAGCCATCCAACGGGCGAATTCGTTCCATTGGGCCGGCACCTTGGCAAACCCAGAAACGTGGCGCAACCGAAGCGTCAGGGCGCCGCAGGCAGCGACGCGCTCGCGTGCAGAAGCCGAACCGACGCTTCTTTCCAACCGTAAGTCACCGCGGAGCAAACCTCGAAGCGCGCCCTGCTGATCCACCAGCGACCGTCGACACGGGTGTACGCGTCGTCGTAGTAACCACCCACGACACTCACGGTCTTTACCTCGGTGTTCATCAGGTGGTAGACGAGCCCCCACTTGCCGGTGGCGTCATCCGGACCAAGCACCTCGATGTTGGGTGGGCCTCCATGGTGCATCTCGACGATCTGCGTTTGGCACGCGACATTCTTGAAGACTTCGTAGAGATCGTCACGATGATGCACGAGCCCGACGGGACCGTCGTAGTGAATCTCGACGGGTCCTTCGAGGAAGCAATCACGTACCCCCTCGACATCCTTGTTGTCGCAGCAGTACCAGTAGCGCGCTTTGAGTGCCTTGATTGCCTCGATGGCTTCGAGACGGGCGATACGGGATGCGAGGTCGTTCATGAGCCAACCCTGCTACGATGGAGGCGGCGGAGTCAACGTGTCCCTCCCCTGCGGAACGCCCAGTACGGCGCGAAGCACCCGCTGCTCCACCGTGCGCTCTAGACGGGTCGGCACCGGGATTCTCAGGATCAGGTTCACGGTCTTCGTGTCGACGAACTGGTAGGTGATACGGGGATCGACGAGCGGGGGATTCAGGCCATGCCGGCGATAGCGCAGTGCGATGGGCCTTCGAACGTCATCGATGAAGTCTGCGCACGCATCGTTTGCTGCCCGGAGCGCTCGGCGTTCGATCGCAGCGAGATCGGCGCTCCGATCGACCGGAATGGTCAGGAGGTGGAGCATGTACTCGCCGGTGAGACTCTCGTTGAGCACCGGCTCGGTCATGAAGAGGCTGTTCGGAATGCTGATCGTTCGACCGGTTCGTTGGTGTCCCTGCGCAACTTCTAGCACCGTCGTGCTCAGGAGGCCGGGGTCGATCACGTCACCGCGAATCCCGCCGACGTTGATGCGATCGCCAACCTGGAAAGCGTTCGAGCTCAGTCGGTAGACGGCGCCCTGCATGCAGGCGATGGTCTCTTTGGTGGCCCAGACGACCGCCATGGCAAGCACGACGAAGGAGACCGCGAGCGCTTGCAGCTCCGCCGCCCAAATGGTGAACAGGCCGAACGCGAGGATGACGTAGGAGAACGCGCGAACCTGCGAAGTCCACCGAAGCTGGAGCGTGTCTCGAGTGGGAAGCCTCCCTCGGACGAAGCGCAGGATAATGTACCGAATGCCGAAGACCGTGACGAACAAGACGAGCGTCGAGATGATGTGCCGAAGCAAGATGCGATCGGGGATCAACTGGAGGAGCTCTTCCTGCATCTTGCCTCACCTGGCCTTCGCCGCCGCGCCAGCCATTGCAGTCGCATCTCGGCTGGGCGCGTCGATCATGATTGGGGTAGGCTCTGACATCTAGGCTCCAAATTCCGTCCGTTCGTACGCTTTTGGGCAATCGAGGTCAAATCGTCGTGCTCATCGAATCCGAATTCCAGAATGTCACACGCGGTAAGCAAACCTGGCGGTACCACGACGCTGGCCGGGGCCATCCCGTAGTGGTCTTCCACGGGTTTCCCGACACCCCGCACTCGTATGCCAGCATCGCGCAAGCGCTCAACCAAGCCGGCTACCGCACGATTCTTCCCTACCTGCGTGGCTATCATCCCGACACCATCGTGCCCGGCCGCAGGTACGACGCGCGCAGCCTCGCGGAGGACGTCATCGGGCTCCTCGACGCGCTCCGGCTCCAGTCAGCCGCGTTGGTAGGGCATGACTGGGGCGCATGGCTTCTCTACGGGGCAGCCGCGCTCGCACCCGAGCGTGTGGATGCGATCGTCCCGATTGCGATTCCGCATCCAAACACGTTAAAGCCGAAGAACCCGCTCGAAGCCGTGGGTGCGTTGTTCATGGCGAGGCACTTTCTCTATTTCCAGATGCCCTGGTGTGAAGCGGGGACACGCCGGAACGAGTTCGCCTACGTCGAAACCCTCTATCGACGTTGGGCGCCCAACTGGAAAGGGCCCGAACGGGACGCAGCCCTCGCTCGCGCGAAAGAGGCGTTTTCCGACCCCGCCGTGTTGAAGGGCTCCATCGACTGGTACCGCGGGATCCTCGCGAAGCCAGAGCCCCCCCTGCTCGGGATGAGCAAGCCACTCCGAACGAGCGGCCTGATGGTCGCCGGCGGGAAGGACTTCGGCGGTCACCTCGGCCCCTACAAAAAGTCCCAAGCTCTCTTCGAACGAGGCGCCGAGATCCTCGTCATGCCCGACGCCGGACACTGGCCCCACCGCGAAGACGAACCCAAGTTCACCGACGCCCTCATCCGCTTCCTGGGGGACACGATCCCCTCCTAAAAATCCCCTCGTTTCAGGCGCTTACGAACCCAACCGCGAAAACACGAGCGAGCCGGCTGAAAAATGGTTGACAGACTCAACCAAGTGGTTGCATGCTTCAACTAATGGAGGCTCTCATGGACAAGGAGCGAGTACACGAAATTGTGAAGTCGGGTTATGCGGCCGTCGCGCGCCAAAGCGGTGGCTGCTGCGGCCCGGCTGTAGAACAGGTAGCGAGTTGTTGCGGCGGCGCCCCCGCTGACCCACATGCCGAGACGGCCACTCGAATTGGATACTCAGAAGCCGACATCACCGGGCGAGACAGTCGTCGACCTCGGCTCGGGCGCGGGCTTCGACGCTCTGCTTTCGGCGGAGAAGCTCGGACCAGACGGAAGATTCATCGGTGTCGATATGACGCCCGAGATGCTTGAGCGCGCACGAACCAACGCGGTCAATGCGGGTCATGCCCGCACGGTCGAGTTCCGCGAAGGCTTGATCGAGAACTTGCCCGTCGCGTCGGCCAGCGCGGACGTCGTGATTTCCAACTGTGTAATCAACCTCAGCCCCGACAAAGCACAGGTCTTCCGAGAAGCGTATAGAGTCCTCAAGCCTGGAGGGCGACTCGCGGTGAGTGACATCGTGTTGAGCCAGCCGCTGCCGGAGAACATCGCACAAATGGCTGCCACCTGGATCGCATGCGTTGGCGGCGCTTCGACCGAGGAGGAGTACCTCGGATACATACGCGCCGCGGGGTTCGACGAGATTCAATACACGCGGACACCGGCAGCACCACTGCTGACGCCGAGTCTCCAGGACCCGATGTGGAGAGCTGCGGTCGAGCTCATTGGCGAGGAGCGTATCAACGAGCTCGCGGACACCGTCTTTAGCTACTCGATCACCGCCGAGAAGAAATGATGTCCGTTGTCGACGACGTCATCTCATTCTGCCGCATGTTCTCTTCGTTTGAACGCGAAGAGATCTGCTGCGGAACTGTGAGCTCGGCTCAGTGCGTGCTTCTGCAAACCCTGCTCGAAGGCGAGTGGGACGTGTCCAGTCTGGCTTCGCACACGCGGGTGACCAAGGGTGCGATGACCCGGCTCGTCGACGGGCTGGAGGCGCGCGACTGGGTCACGCGTGCGAAGGCTGAAGACGACGCACGCCGCGTGCTCGTCGGCCTCACCGCCGGCGGCCGAAAGGAAGCGAAGCGACTCAACGCGCTCACGGAACGGAGCATCGCCACCGTGTTCGAACGGATTCCGAAAGAGGATCGCGACACGGTCATCCGCAGTGTTCGGCTGCTGCGGAAGGCAGCAGAGGAGACACGACGGCAGCTGGATTGCTGTTAGCTGCGTGTTTTCGCGGTTGGTTTCGTAAGCGGCTGAAAAAAGAGAGGTTTTGGAGGGGGAGCGTGTCCCCCTATTCGATTCTGAGCTTGCCTTGCGCGTGTTGGGTGCGGAGGACCTTCTTGTCAAACTTGCCAACGCTGGTTTTCGGGATCTCGTCGATGAAGGTCCAGCGCTCGGGGAGCCACCACTTCGCGACCTTGTCTTCCAGATAGGCGCGCAAGGCGTCCGGCGTAATCGCACTGCCCTGTTTACGCACCACGCATGCGAGTGGGCGTTCGTCCCACTTGTCGTCGGGGATGCCGATGACCGCAGCTTCGGCAACCTCAGGATGGGCGATAATCTCGTTCTCGAGCTCGACGGACGAGATCCATTCGCCCCCCGACTTGATCACGTCCTTGCTCCGATCGGTGATCTGCGCGTAGCCGCGCGGGTCGATGAACCCCACGTCGCCGGTGCGGAGCCAACCATCGTGAAATTTCTCGTCCGCTTCGACACCGTAGTAACTGCCCGTCACCCACGGCCCGCGCGCTTCAATCTCGCCGACCGATTCGCCGTCCCAAGGCAGCGGCGCGCCCGCGTCGTCGACGATCCTGAGCTCGATGCCCGCAACGGGGCGACCGGTTCGACCCCGATACGTCCACGCCTCTTCACCTTCGACATCGCGCGGAACCATTGCAACCGAACCGAGCGGGCTGGTCTCGGTCATGCCCCAAAGCTGGAGGATCGTGACGCCGTATTTCTCCTCGAATGCCTGCATCAGCGACTTCGGTACGGCGGAACCGCCACAAATCACTAGCCGGAACGACGAAAGATCGATGTCTCTCCCTTCCCCATAGTTGAGAACCCCGGTCCAAATACTGGGCACTGCCCCGGCGAACGTTGGTCGATGCCGCTCGATCATCGCGACGAGCGGCTCGGGCTGAAGGAATCGCGCTGGCTGAAGGAAATCCGTTCCGACCCACCAACCCGCATAGGGAAGCCCCCAGCAGTTCGCATGGAACATCGGCACGATCGTTAGAATCATGTCGCGCTCGTTGAGACCGGTGACCGCGCCCGAAGTGATGCCGAAGGAGTGAAGCACCGTAGAGCGGTGGCTGTAAACCACCCCCTTGGGGTCGCCGGTGGTGCCACTGGTGTATGCCATTGCGGCGGGTGCCCGTTCGTCGAGAACCGGCCACTCGATGCCAGGCGATTCAGCTGAGAGCAAGGTCTCGTACCGATGAAGCTTGGCGCGCGGTGCATCCCGAAGCTGCGAGTCGTCAGATCCGTCGCCCACCACGATGATGTGCTCCACCGTCCGGAGCTCTGCCGCGACCTTCCCAAGCAACGGAACCAACGTGTCGTCGACGATGATGACCTTGTCCTCGGCGTGATTGATCACGAACGCGAGTTGCTCGGGGAACAAGCGGATGTTGAGCGTATGCATGACCGCACCCATCGACGAGATCGCGAAATAGGCCTCGAGGTGCTCCTGAGTGTTCCAACAGAACGTCCCGACGCGGTCCTCCTGTTGGACGCCGAGGTTCCGTAGCGCCTTGGCGAGCTTCTCGGTCCGGTCGCCGACCTCGGCATACGTGGCGATCCGATCACCGCCTTCCCCAACCGTAATCACCCGGCTTTCCCGATACAGGCGCCTACCGTGCTCGAACAAATCCGAGATCAACAGCGGTCGATCCATCATCGTGGAAAAGCTCATTCTGCCTCGAACCCCACTTCCTTGTGTGTACCGTCACAGAACGGCTTGTTCTTCGACTGCCCGCATCTGCAAAGCGCCGCCCTAGTGCCCTTCCACGCCTTGCGACCACTCGCGGCCACGATCGTGAAGTTGCCATTGAGAAGCAGCGGCCCGTTTGGCGCCTTGCCCACCTTCAACGGTCCACCGGTTACCTCGAACCCGTCCCCCGAGTCGCCTACTGCGCCATAGTCGCTGAAGCCGGCGGCTTCGTGACTGTTGTCGCAGAACGGCTTGTTCTTCGACTGCCCGCATCTGCAAAGCGCCGCACGATAGCGAACGCCGGACATATCGGACGCCGCCCCGGCGACCTCGAGGTCGCCGCGGACGTACAGCGGACCATTGTACATCACCGACACGACGTTCTCCGGTTCGGCGCTCTCTCCCGGGCGGCCGTCCTTGCGCTCGTACGTCAGGGCGCCGCTTGGGCAACGTGAGACCACATCCGCGACGTCATCGGGGTCGACGAGATCGGGCTGGCACCATGGCTGGCGTCCCCCGACGAACAGCTCGTTCTTGGCCCGCCCACACTCGCCGATGTGAATGCAAAGTCTGCCGTCCCAATGTACGTCGGCAGTCGCGCCGGGGTAGTCGAAGATCTTTTTTTCGCTCACGGAGGTTCCTCCTCGTTTTCCAAAGTCGACGGGCAGCATCCCGAGCCCGGATTTTTACTACACGGACAGACGAACGACTACAGCGAACTGACACTGAATCGCTCGATCGCCCCCGTCGTGGTAAGCACCTGCGCAGATGGGACACCAACACCACCATCACAAGACCGGCGTCGAAGGCGCGGGGAATCGGCGCAGGCTCGCGATGGCCCTCGTGTTCACTGCCACCTACATGGTCGCCGAGATCGTCGGCGGCCTCGCGGCGAACTCCCTCGCTCTTTTGGCCGATGCGGGCCACATGTTCTCGGACGCCGCGGCACTAGGGCTTTCGCTGGTTGCCGTGATGCTCGCGCAGCGCCCTGCCACGTCGAATCGCACCTATGGTTTTCACCGCGCAGAGATCCTCGCCGCTCTCACCAACGGAGCCGCGCTGCTCGCTCTGGCGGTTCTCATTGCGCGGGAAGCGTGGGACCGCCTATCCGACCCGCCCGAAGTGCAAGGCGGGTTGATGCTTGCCGTGGCGTGCGGTGGCTTGGCGATCAACCTCATCAACTTGACGATCTTGAGCGGCGGCCGCCATCACAACCTCAACGTGCGCGGCGCATGGCTACACGTCATGGCGGACACGCTCGGCAGCGTGGGCGCGATTGCGGCAGGCGCTTCGATCTACTTCTTCGGGTGGCGATGGGCCGATCCGCTTGCGTCTTTCGTGATCGCCAGCTTGGTCATCTACTCGGCCGGGGGGCTCGTGCGCGAGACGCTCGACGTGCTCATGGAGGGTGTCCCCAAGGGCATCTCGATCGACGAGGTCACGGCCGCTCTCAATGGGATTCCTGGCGTGCGGGATGCGCACGACGTGCATGTCTGGTCCTTGACCAGCGGACGAAACATCGCCACGACCCACTTGGTCATTGCGGAAGGCGCGGACCACCAGGGCATCATCGATGCGGCCAATCGCACGCTCGCTAAGCGGTTCGCAATCGCCCACGCCACCATTCAGGTGGAGCACGACGAGCTCGCCAACAAGTGCAACCCTTGCGGCCCAGCCGCCGCAATCGGGTGACGATGGGTCAGTCGGACGAGGTCGTCCCGGATGCGCAGCGCGCGCAAATGCAGACCTTACCCTGCGCTTCGGCGGGAATGGACTGCAGTGCTGCGGTATCCATGGTCGCGGTCATGCACCAGCACGACTCCGGCGGACGACCCCCAGCTACCGCGCACTCGTTTGCCCCGCCACAAATCGGGCACCTCGTCGGGTCACTGGTGTCGATGGGCTGTCTCATTTGATCTCGCTCATGCGCTCGATTTGGTCGTACTGTTCTCGATAGAGGCGTTCGATGTAGCCGTGCATCTCGGTGAGGCGGACCACCTGCTTTTGCGGTGAAGCCTCCTTCTCGTTGGCCTCGCAAAGCTTGGCCAATTCTTCGACCGCTTCGAGCGAACTGGTGGCGCGGGTTGCTGAAACTGCAAGCAATGCGGTCATCGCGAGCGCCGGCAGCGCGACCATGAGCAGCCTCGACCACGTGCCGGGTGGCGTCCGCGCCACCATCCACGGCGTCATCATCACCAAGATGATCGCAGCCAAGCTTGCGAGCACCCAGGGCCCGTGACGACGCCAGACGTGCTTCCACGGGCCTGCACTCTCTTCGCTGCGCGCCTCGTTGCAAGGGTCGGAGTCCTTCAGGTAGCGGAGCTCGTCTTCGACGGCGTCGGCAAGTTCCTCGGCGAGCTCCACGTGAAGATCGACCTTGGAAAGATCTACGGCGCGGGCTTGGGAGCGCTTCTCGGGGGGCACCATCGAGAAACGATTGACGTAGACGGTCCTTCCGGAATCCCCCTTGTACGAATAGAAGACCGGCGCGTCCTCCGCCTGGCCAATGCTGGCCCACGAGAGGACCAGCATGAGGGCACAAATCCGCATTAGGCCTTCTTCGTGACCGAGATGAGGATCAGCATGCCTACGACCGCGCTGCAGAATGAACCTATGATGACGCCGATCTTCGCGGACACCAACAGAGCTCCCGAGAGGCCGAGCGATGCGATGAAAAGCGCCATGGTGAAGCCAATTCCGCCGAGGAACGCCGCTCCGCCGAGGATCGGCCAGGTCACGCCAGCCGGCCGCGTGGCCCACCCGAGCTTCACGGTGATCCAAGACGCACCGAAGATCCCGACCGACTTCCCGAAGAACAAACTACCGGCGATGGCGAGCCCGACCGGGGTACCGATGCTCTCGACCGCGACCGGTACGCCAGCGTTGGCCAAGGCGAACACCGGCATGATCGCGAACGCGGACCAAGGATGGAGTGAACGTTCAATTCGGGATAGCGGGGAGACCGCCTCGCGCGAGGCGAACGCCAAATCGGCCACCATCAGCTCCGCCTTGGCGAGCGAGGTCTCTTCGTTTCGCAGGGTTTCATCGGTGTGCCGCAAGAAGCCCATGAACTTCGGGCCACCCAACCAAGGCAGTGCAGGGGTCATCAGACCAAGCACGACGCCTGCAATCGTCGGGTGAATGCCGGACTTGAGCGTGCAAAGCCAAACTACCGCACCAGCGATCACGTACATCCCGATCCGCCGCACGCCTAGGCGATTCATGGAGGCGACGACGACCAACCCACCGGCGGCGCCGGCGAGCCACGTCATCTTGATCGTCGTCGTGTAGAACAGCGCGATGACGAGCACAGCGGCCAAGTCGTCCACGATTGCCAACGAAAGCATGAGGACCGTGACCCCGTGCGGGACCCGGCGCCCGAGCAAGGACAGGCAGCCCACGACGAACGCGATGTCCGTTGCCATCGGCACCGCCCAACCCCGTTCCCCTTCCCCACCTCCTTGGAAGGCAAGATAGATTGCGACGGGCACTACCACTCCGCCGATCGCTGCCGCGACGGGCAGCACCACCTTCTTCGGGTCGCTGAGCTCGCCGGTTACGAGCTCGCGCTTGATCTCTAGGCCGATCACGAAGAAGAAGATCGGCATCAACCCATCGTTGACCCAATACCAAAGCGGGTAAGCAAGCTCGAAGCCACCAACCGAGAAGCTGAACTCCTGATTCCAGAAGGCCGCGTATGCATCCGCGATCGGAGAGTTCGCAGCGATTAGAGCGATCGTCGTGCAAACGAGAAGCACGATGCCACTCGCTGATTCGATGTGCGTGAATGCAAGCAACGGGCGCTGAAGGCGTTGAATCGGGCGCTCGGGCAGTTGCGATAAGCGCGAGTACGACAACTCCGGATCGGCCATGGGCCACCGTTTATCGCGGAACGTGCTAGAAGGCCAGAATCCATGTGGATTAGAGAAACCATCGTTGCTTGGTTGTTCCTCGGAGTCAGCCTGGTAGGCGCGGTGTTCACGCTGAATGCGTTCGTCCCGGTGCGTCGAATCCCCGCTCTCTTCGTACCGAGTTTCTTTGGATCTTGGCTGACGGCAGAGCTCGCGCTTCATCACATCGTATGGCAGTCAATCGCCACGGTGCTGTTCGTGCAATTTGGCGCCCTCTCCATCTGGCCTGGCGTCGCGGGTATGGGCATCACCGTCGCTTCTTGGTTGGGCTTGCTCGTGCTCTTCCACGACGGGCGACGTACGCATCACGTATTCGACGACGCGCTCGCGGGTCTCCCAGACCTGGACCACGCGCGACGACTTCCATTGTCGAGATTGGTGATGCCGTTTCGTTTTTCGAGGCCGGGGGTCGACGTCACGCGCGACGTTCTGTATCGGGAGGCCTCCGGAAAGCGGTTGATGTTGGACGTCGTGATGCCGAACGAGCCGGGCCGGAACCGCCCCGCAATCATGCAAATCCACGGTGGCGCGTGGATCATCGGCGACAAACGAGAGCAAGGGTGGCCGCTGATCGGCCATCTCGCCGCCAATGGTTGGGTGTGTTTCAACGTCAACTACCGTCTAAGCCCCGCCGCCACGTGGCCCGAACACCTCGTCGACCTCAAGTACGCGCTCAAGTGGATCCGTGACCACGCGGACGAATACGGGGTCGATCCCGACTTCATCGCAGTGACTGGTGGCTCGGCGGGAGGACACCTGACCGCGATGATGGGGCTGACCGCGAACGATCCGGAATACCAGCCCGGGTTCGAGGATGCCGACACGAGCGTCCAAGCGGTAGTCCCGGTCTACGGCGTTTACGACTTCACCAACCGCTTTGGCACCATGGACGATCGGTTTCGCCGACGAATGCTCGAACCCCTAATCATGAAGGCGTTCGTCGACAAAGAGCCCGAGAAGTTCCACCGCGCATCGCCGATGGACCGGGTACATGCGGACGCGCCCCCATTTCTCATCGTGCACGGGGACCGAGACACACTCGCTCCCGTAGAAGACGCCAGGGTGTTTGCGCAATTGCTCGGAGAGGTTTCACGGGCTCCCGTGGTCTACACTGAGCTCCGCGGCGCCCAGCATGCGTTCGACATCTTCGCTTCACCCCGAACCGCGCGAATGCTCGACGGCACACTTCGGTTTCTGACCGCGATGCGGGAGCGCGCAAAAACTGCGAACACCGCTTCTCCCACCGAACGATTTTCGCCCATCGAAACACGTCAAGCGGCGAGAGCCGAGAACTCGTGACGACCCCGTCATCGCAGCGTTGCCCGTTGCCATGAATCCATCGGAATAGCGGAGCCAAAACGCGCGTTGCCTCCCAAGGGACGCCAACGGCCGATGCCGGCACGTGACTTGCACGCTGGAGCAAGTCTTGGGATCAAGGAGGCGTGATGAAAACGGTTCTCATTTTAGGCGCAGGCACAGCCGGCACCGCGATGGCGCACAAGCTCAGGCGGAAGCTCTCGAGCGAATGGGAGATCGCGGTCGTCGATCCTTCGACGACGCACCTCTACCAGCCGGGGTTGCTCTTCCTTCCGTTCGGCGATGAGACCGAAGCGCGCATCGTCCGGGACCGCGGCTCGACCCTCGGCAAGGGGATCACTTGGCACCAGACTGAAGTCAAGGCGATTGACACGGAACGCCGCCTGGTCGACGTCGCCGAGGGCGAACCGCTCTCCTATGACTTCCTGATCATCGCGTCGGGAACCGTGATCCGGCCGGACATGATCGAAGGAATGCTCGATGGCGGTTGGCGGAAATCGGTGTTCGATTTCTACACCCTCGAGGGAGCCAAGGCACTCCAGGAAGCATTGGCGAATTTCGAAGGCGGGCGACTCGTCGTGAACGTGGTCGAGATGCCGATCAAGTGTCCGGTTGCGCCGCTCGAGTTCACGTTCCTTGCCGATTGGTATCTCACCAAGCGGGGCATTCGCGACAAGACCGAGCTCGTGTACGCCACGCCGCTGGACGCGGCGTTTACGAAGCCGCTGGCCTCGAAGATGCTCGGCTACCTGCTCGAAGACAAGGGCGTCCAGGTCGAGACCGAGTTCATGACCGGTGAGGTGGATGCCGAGAAGAACGTGATTCGCTCGTACGACGAGCGGGAGGTCCCTTACGATCTACTGGTATCGATCCCGCCGCACACGGGCACGAGCTTTCTCGAAGACAGCGACCTCGGAGACGAGCTCGGGTTCGTTCCAACCGATCAACACACCCTCGCCGTAAGAGGCACAGACAGGGTCTTCTGCATCGGTGACGCGACCGACCTTCCTAGCTCGAAAGCCGGATCTGTCGCACATTTCCAAGTGGACTTGTTGAGCGAGAACCTCCTCCGGGTAATCGACGGCAAAGAGCTCGAGCCGACGTTCGACGGGCACTCCAATTGCTTCGTCGAGACCGGCCACGGCAAAGCCATGTTGATCGACTTCAACTACGACACGGAGCCACTGCCCGGGCACTTCCCGATCCCCCACATCGGTCCGCTTCCCTTGCTGAAGGAGGCTAGACGAAACCATTGGGCGAAACTCGCGTTCAAGTGGGTGTACTGGAACGGGCTTCTGCCCGCTCGTCCGATTCCGATCTCTCCAACGATGTCGTTGGCAGGAAAACAACTCACCGCCGCAGCGGAGGCAGGAGGCGCATGATGACAGTGGCAGTTCAAACCGATGCCGAAGGCTATCTCGCGAACAAAGATGACTGGTCTGAAGAGCTCGCGAACGAGCTTGCCAAAGAGCTCGGCATAGAGCTCAGCGACGACCATTGGAAAGTCCTCAACGCTGCGCGCGCCATCGAAAGCGAGTCGGGCGCGAGTCCAGGGCTTCGCAAGGTCAGCAAGCGCTCCGAAACACCGATCAAGGCGATCTACAAACTGTTCCCAGACGGACCGGCGAAGCTGATCGCGAAGATCGCCGGCATCCCCAAACCCAAGTCGTGTCTGTAACGGCAACCCGCAGGAGAATCCGATGACCAATTCAGGAACCGAGAAGAAGAGAAGCCTGAGCGTGATCTGCTCGAAGGGAAGCTTCGACATGGCCTACCCCGGGCTCATCCTCGCCAACGCAGCTCGCATGGCCGGCGTCGACGCACGGCTGTTCTTCACCTTCTGGGGGCTCGACATCGTCAACAAGAAGAAGATTGACCATCTTCACTTGAACCTCGTCGGAAACCCCTCCGCGCCAATCCCAGCGATGATCGCCGGGCTACCGGGCGTCGAGGCGTTGGCGACCGCGCAGATGCGCAAAGAGATGGAGCGTCTCGACATCCCGCCCATTCGAGAGTTCGTCGAAATGCTGGACGACGCTGGCGCCGATCTCTACGGCTGCCAGATGGCGCTCGACATGTTCAAGCTGACCAAAGATGACCTCGTGCCGCAGGTGAAGGACGTCCTCACGGCGATGGACTTCATGGACATGAGCGAAGGGGCGCAGATCATCTTCATCTAGCGACCGGCACCCAACGCTAGTCTTGAAGCTTGACGTCCAGAGTCTTCTTCCCGCCCTCGTACTCGAACCTACAGTCCTTGTAGAGCGGTGGGCCGAAGCGCTGCTGGGGCGCGTTCTTGGAAACACCCCATGGTTCTTTGGGCCTTCCAACGAACGAGGTGTTGAGCTCACCGTTCATGTCGAGGTCGTGCATGACCGAGATGGCGTACGTCGCGGGCTTGTACCCTTCGAACCGGCAGGTGGCCTTCTTGCCTTTGGGTTTGATGAGGAGCTGCTTCAATGCCTTGTCGATCTCGTCCGGGAAGCCATCCTCTTTTGCAAAAATGGCGCAACCGATCTCGCCGGTGTCGCTCTTCAAGCCAGTGACCTCGACGACGATCACATCGACGGATTCGTTCGTAGCAGGCCCTTCGGGATCCTCGGCCAGGGCGGGCGCCGCCGCTGCGAAGGTCACCGCCAGCACTGTCATCCACGCGCGTCGATTCATCTTGCTTCCTCCAGTCACTAGTACACCAGCTCGATCGGAATCGTTACGGGGCCGCCTCGGTAGTCGAACTTCGCATCCTTGTAGAGCGAGGGACCAGAGCGTTTTGACGCCGAGTTGTGTGAAACGCCCCAAGGCTCGGATGGACTCCCAATGGCATTGGTGTCGAGCTTGCCGTTCTGGTTGAGGTCGAGAAATACGGAGGCCGCATATTCGCCGAGGCCGGTCCGTTTGAATACACACTTCACCGTATCCCCTTCGACATCCACCCAGGTGCGGCGAAGCGCACGACGATGCTTTCGGGGAAAGCCTTTGTTCTCCCAGAACAGCGCGCAGGCCATCCGCCCTTCGGTGCTTCGAATCCCCGTGACTTCGAGCGTCAGAGTGTTGCGTGCCGCGGGGTCGTTGTCGACCTCCGCCTTCGAGGTTGGGGGTGATGTCCACGAGCCCACGAGCACGGCCACGACGATCGCCGTGCCGGCCACTTTATTCCACACCATCGAATGCTCTCCGGATTCCGGTCTCCCGCGCCGAGCTGTCTTCATGACGTATTGACGCGGGCTTGCGTCAAATGTTTAGACGAGCCGGGAGTTTTTGCCAAATCCTTTGAGGATCACCGCGTAGACTTGTGCGCGGCTCGCTCCTATTGTGCGGCTGCGATGCTCGAAGCGCGGCGCTCAAGTTGCTTCATTCGTGGGCTCGCGCTCTTGGCGTGGGGGTGTTCGAGTTGCCAGTCCAGCTCGGAAGCGCCGGGCAACGAATGGCCTACCTCGACAGGCGAGGAACAGGGTTTCGACTCGGCCGAGCTCGCCGCAGTCGTCGCACGGATCGACGACGAAAACCTACCCATCGACAGCGTGCAGATCGTGCGCAACGGCGTGATGATCCTCGACGCCTACTTCTAACCGTACCTCGGCGATCAGCCGAACGACATCGCTTCTGTCACGAAGAGCGTAACCTCGACCCTCATCGGCATCGCTGTAGATCGAGGGATGCTGGAGCTCGACCAAAGTGTGTTGGCGTTCTTTTCGGACATCGCCCCGGCGCCGGTCGGCGATGGTGAGCAGGGTCGTGCAGCAAACGACACATGAATTCGCCAAAGAGAATCTGTTCGCCCCGTTGGGCATCTCCGAATCGGTGTGGCCGGACGATCCTCAGGGCGTGAATCGTGGCTGGGGCGATCTACAACTTCATCCTCGAGACATGGCCCGTCTCGGTCTGCTGTTCCTGAATGAAGGCGAGTGGAACGGCCCGCAGATCGTATCGAGCGACTGGGTGCGAGAGGCAACGCGCTCTTCGATTGCCGCCGACGCCGACGGTACGGGGTATGTGTTTCAGTGCTGGATCCTGTCCGGGGATCTCGAAGGGCTCTACGAAGCCCGAGGCCGTGGCGGCCAAGCGATCATCGTGTGGCCCGACACCAAGATCGTCGCCGCGTTCACCGGCCGTGGCATCGACGTCCGGAACGACATCGCGCCCCTGCTTGCGGCCGCCATCCAGTCGAACGACGCACTCACACCAAACCCCGAGGCGCATGCGCGGCTCGAGGCAGCGATCGCAAAAGCCAAGGAGCCTCCCCCGGCCAAACCGATTCCCGATCTGCCGCCGATGGCCGCGGAGGTATCGGGCAAAGTCTACCGCCTCGAGCCGAATCAGTTCGATCTGCGGTGCATCTCGATCGACTTTCGATCGTCCGCGGACGTGGTCTTCACGCTGAGCGTGGGCGAGGGGACCTTCGTTCTCCCGGGCGGGATGGACGGAGTTCCGCGATTCTCCCTCCGATGCACAGGGCCTCACCCTGCTCTTCAGCGACCCCGCTAGGTACTTTTCCCCTCAGCTCGTTCCGGGCGTCCACAGTTCCTGCGAGTGAAGTGCTTGCAATTATGAGAGTTTGTTGAATCTTTATTTTCACCGTTGACAGCACGAACGGTCGTGCTATTTATTGTCCATGGGCAAAGGAGAAGACACCAAGCGAGCCATCGTCGACCAGGCACTCGCCCTGGCGAGCACCGTGGGCCTCGACAAGCTGACCATTGGGGCGCTCGCAGACGCGACGGGCATGAGCAAGAGCGGCCTCTTCGCGCACTTCAAGTCAAAGGAGCAACTCCAGCTCCAGGTGCTCGAAGAAGCGCGGCAGCGCTACCTCGATGTCGTGGTGAAGCCCGCCTTCCAACAGCCGCGGGGTGAGGCGCGACTCCGGGCGATCTTCGAGCGCACGCTCAAGAACTGGGAAGACGATCTCCCCGGAGGCTGCATCTTTCATGCGGTCGCAGCCGAGCTGGACGACCAGCCCGGTCCTGCCCGGGACTACCTGGTGTCAATCCAGCAGGATCAACGGCGGATGCTCGAACGAGCCGTGCGGATGGCCGTCGAGACCGGGGAGCTCCGAAGCGACCTGGATGTCGACCTGTTCGTGTTCCAACTGAGCTCGATCACGGGCGCCCATCACCACTTCGGACGCCTTCTCGGCGATCCCAACGCTGACGAGCTCGCTCAACGCGCATTCGAAGCGTTGTTGGCCCAAGCCCACTGAGGAGAATGAAGATGACCGCCGTTACTCACCACAGTTCGTTGCAGCATGACAAAAGCACGAACGTTCGTGCTAACAACTCTGCACCGATCTGGCTTCGCTCGGGCTTTGCCGGCGCAAGTCGCATCGCTCCAGGTCTCACCTCGGCATTGGCCGCGCGGCTCTTCCGAACGACGCGCCGCTCGTCTCCGCGACCGGGGGAGCGCGAGGTGCTCACGGATGCGCAGGGGTCGCGGATCGCAGGCATGCAGGTCTGGTCCTGGGGAGAGGGCCCGATCGTCTTGCTGGTCCACGGCTGGAACGGGCGGTCCACTCAGCTTGGAAGCTTGATCTCGCCGTTGCTCGCGCGCGGCTATCGAGTAGTCGCGTTCGACGCGCTCGGGCACGGAGACTCCGACGGGACGCAGAGCTCTCTACCCGAGTTTGCCAACTGCATTCGTCAGGTCGCCGATGAGCTCGGCGAGATATACGCCATCGTTGCGCACTCGCTCGGCGGCGCCGCGACCATGTTTGCCCTCGCGTATGGGCTCAAGGCGGAGCGCGCAGTGTTCATCTCGCCGCCTGCCGACCCACGCGAATTCTTGAAGGTCTTCGGTGCGGCGCTCGGCATCAACGATGACGTGCGTGCGCGCGTGAAGCACCGCCTGGAGCGCCGGCTCGGCGTGCCGATGGAAGAGATGCTGGCGCAAGCAATCGCGCCGAGGATGCAGATCCCCCTGATGGTTATTCACGACCGCGACGACAAGGAGGTTCCCTTCTCCGTCGGTCGCAGCATCGCCTGCCAGTGGCCCGATGCCGAGCTGACCGTCACCGAAGGTCTCGGACACCAGCGAATACTCGGCGATCCGAGCGTGACAGATACCGCCGTCCGTTTTGTCGATGCCGATATGCATCTGCAAAACGCGGCTTAGTGAGGACGAACGATAGAAAGGAAAGACCAATGACAACGCAAACCAGAGACCCCCAATTCGCAAACTACATCAACGAGATCGCAGAGTCGATCGAGTGGCCCGACGCGTCCTTCAGCGTTGGGCCATGGGAAGCGGTTGTGGCTGTCGTAGTCGCCCTCTACGAGGGCTTCGCCACGCCGGATCATGCAACCGTCATCCACGCACTGAACGGAATCGCGCTTTGAATTGGCTGGAGATCAAGGAGCCGGGACGGACCCAATGCAGACTGACACCAAGCTGCCGCCGTTCGTCCCGGCTTCGATGACCGGTTCACAGGACCATTGCTCGCGGCAATCGGTCGTGGCCATGCAGTCGACCAAGCAAACCCAACCACTGTCGAGCTCTGCGCACGATGAGCCTGAAGGGCAGTTGTTGGAGCCTCCACAGGACAGTGTGCAGACGCCTCCTGGAAATTCGACCCCCGACTGGCAGAGCCCTTTGTCGCACTCCGTTCCATCCATGCAAGAGCCGCCGACCAAGCTGCTCTCGTTGCCCGCCGTGCCGGCCGGTCGGCCATCGTCGCCGCAGCCGGCAGGTAGAACTAGGGCAAGCGCAACGGTCCAGAGGACGAAAGAAGACTTCATGGCGGTGGTGACGATAGATCAAGGCCATCGCTGGAACCAGCGCCCCAGCAGCCTCCTTTGCAACATTCATGTCACCTTTTGAGCTCAATAGGCCAACGCTGACCCATCGACTCAGGCTTCCTCGAAAGTGGCCACTGCCTCTCGGAACGCGTCCGGCACACGCATCTTCTCGCGGGTTTTCGGATTCACACACACACTCGTGAGTGTCGCCCTCGCGAGCACCTCACTGGCTTCATTGCGAATCACGAAAGCACTGGTAACGCTCGTGGTGCCGATTTTCGAAATTCGAGCCTCGATGTGGATCGTGTCCTCGAATTTCGCACTGCCGAGGTAGTCGCAGCTCGCGCTCGCGTAGAACATGTCCGTGCCGTTCTTCACCATCTCCTGCCACGGCATACCCATGGCACGCATGTAGGCGCTAAAGGCTTCGTCGCAGAACTCGAAGTAGTTCCCGAAATAGACGTGACCCTGAACGTCGGTGTCGCGGAATCGAACCCGCATCGCGTGCACGAACGGTCGCTTCACAAATGGGCCCTAAAATGCCTCGTGAGATGCTCCGCTGCCGAACCGATCCGCGCGGGCTCGTCGTAAAAGTCGATATGCCCCTTCGACTCTACCCACACTTGCTCCTTGAGACCGCCGAGTGCCGCAAAGAATTTCCGGGCGAGGTCGGGCGCAATCGCACTTTCCGAATGAACGACAATCGTCGGGACGGTGATGTCGTACGCCGATGCCTGCGCGTCCCAAGGGAGCGTGTGTTCTCTCGACATGAGGGCGAATTCGTTGACGTAGTTCGGCACGCACCCACGCTCGGTACCGTAGTATTCGAATGCTTCGGTGAGCGGCATGGCCACCTCGCCATCGCCCACCGTCGGAATCACCTTCGCCTCGCCCGTGTCTTCGAACTCCTCGCGAGCGGCGACAGCACGCTCCAGGGCCGACTCGTAGTCGTCACCCAGCCACTCGCGTTGCTGAGCGGCGTCGTGGAAGAAGCCGGCAACCGCGCCCCATGCCTTGACTCGATTGTCTCCGGCTACCGCCGGTGCAAGATAGCCAGCGCCCGCACAAATCCCAACGGCTCCAATGCGGCTCGGGTCAACCTCAGGTCGGCTGTCCAAAAAGCCCAAGGCGCCGCGGAAATCGTCGACCTTGCGACCGGGGTGCTCATATTGGCGCGGGGAGCCCTTGCTCTCTCCGAAATGACGATGGTCGAAGGTCAGCGTGACGAAACCGCGCGCCGCCATGGCGACCGCGTAATTGCCGGTCGCTTGCTCCTTAACGCTCGTCAGTGGCCCGGCAAAGACCAGAGCCGCAGTCGCACCCGAGCCCAAAGGCACGCGCAACACTCCGACTACATCGACCGAGTCGACTCGAAAGACGACCCGTTCTTCATGAACCACGACCTGCTCCATGGTGAACCCCCATTGAGCATCTAACGCGAGGCCCCCCGTGTCGACCCTTATCGAACCCAAGCGTCATTCTATCCCCGTTCTTGGACGGGTCAGGCTGGCTGCATCTCGGCAGTCGCTGCTGGCTCCGCACCGAGAGCGCGCATCGGCGTCGCCTCCGATGCCTTCCACTCGCAGAGCTCCGCGGTGCGGCCACCGCCCTCGCCCCCAGGGCGGATCCAAACGAAGGTCTGCTCCCCGAGGCGGATGGTGCACTCGGGATCGGCGAACGCTTTGGACCAGAAGCCGCCATTGTAGAAGGTGACGGGCCCGACCTGCTCGCATTGCGGCTGGTGCGTGTGGCCGAAGACGACGCGCTTGGCACCGGTGATCTTGAAGATCAGCTCGGCAAGCTGCTCGGTGAGCAGCGGGGTCTCGAAGACGGTGGGCCTAACGGACGAGGCGTACGCGGCGTACGGAAGCATCATGACCAACGCCGGAACGAACACCCAAAGCGGGCTGATCGGCCAGGCGATGTTGATGTGCAGCACCACTTGCCAAGAAAGAAACAGAACCACGAGCAGAAAGAATGCTCGGTCGAGCCAAAGCTCACGAGCGATCCGAAATGGGTTGTTCGTCGCCGAAGGAACGTGGAGCGCGTTGAGCTTTCTGACCATCGAAGGTGTCGCTTGCGACCGCGCCGCAATGGAGCGCACCTTGTCGTCGACGAGCAACGGATCGCGCATTGGGGGCAACCAATGGGTGCGGAGCGAGATCCACAGGGTGGCATATGCCCCCCAGAACCAGGTCCAGATGAGCAGAGGCTGCGTACGGAGCATGTACCGGAAGAAGAACCGTAGATACGAAACGGCACTCATGATGTAGTTCTCGGACTGGTGAGGATTGAAATACCCCATGCCGTTGAGCATGTAGCGGGCCGCCAAATCACCAAAGGGAATGCGAACACGTGGCTTGCCGCGCACTTCGACGAGCGGGTCGATCGGATCGCGAACGACGCAGTTCGGGTCGTACTGGTGCCCGTGGCTCACGTACGTGTCGCCACCGCTCAGGTAGAACCAATTGCAAAACACTACGCACTCTTCTTCGTCCTCTTCCCCGATCCCGGCGGGGAATGGGGCGCCGAGCGCATCGCACAGCATCCGTTGCACTGACGGCCAGTAGAGCTCGACATCGTGATTCCCAATGACGAATACGGCGCGGTGTCCCTTCGCGATGAACTCCCCCAAAGCTTCGAAGAAGCGGGGGTGGTCCGCGATGATCACCTTCATCTTGAACTGGCTCTTCCACTCCTCGCTTCCGAGCCCGCGGGAGCGTTCGAGCCATTCGATGTGCCGGTCTTTGTTCGGCACCGCGGTGACGCTGTCGAAGTCGAAGATATCACCGTTGAGTATGAGCTCGACGGGGCCTTCGGCCTTGCGCTCGATGTGCTCGAGGAATGCGGCGAAGTCCTCGTCGATGAAGAACTCGCGCCGCTTGTATGCCATCCAAAGGGGACGCACGTCGTCGGGCTCGTGCGCCTCGGTGAGGTGCATGTCGGAGACGACGAAAGTGTGCAGTCTGCGTTCCATCGAGTGAGCACCCTAGTCTGTCAGGCGCCGGTGCTGGGCTCCAGTTATCTAGGCCGAAGTCGCAGCCGCGATGGCTTTCACGTGGCTACGGCGGCCAATTACGAGATGGGCAAGGAGTATGAGCGTCAAACCGGTCGCGAAAATCGCGACGTACAGCGTCCCCAACCCCGGCCCCGCGTCCGTGAGGAAATTGGCGATCTGCTTCTGTCCCCACATGACGGGCATGAACGGCTCGACCGTCACGGGCGCTCTGGGATCGAGGTTGTGTCCGAAGGTATAGAGCTTGAAATACAGACGCCCAAAACCAAATATCCCAGCGTACGTAGTCAACACCAACAAGTCGATCATCGAGCCTACTTTGCCAATGACAGCAGTGCGCAGGGCCAAAATGATCATCCCTGCGAAGAGGAAGGGAATCCAATCGAGGTCGGTGAGCGATGCACGGTCGAGGGGCGCCATGCCGATGTAGTGATTGAGGACGTTGATCTCCTGCACGTCGTTACCGTCGTTGCCCCCGTCGATCTTGTACGAGTAGATGTACAGATCGAGGCCTTCCGGATACTGCGGCGCGCTCATGTTGATGTGCCACATCGGCGCCGTGAAGCTCAGCCCAACGAAGATCGTCAAGAGCGCGAGTGTGATGCGCGCCCACGGGAAGATTGGCTCGTCCAAGAACCGGTAGAATGCGTCTAGTGCCTTTGACATGTCGCCTCCTCTCAGGCCGTCACTTCCTAAACCACGTCTCCCCGACGCAGCTTCCACAGCGCGCTCAGCCATGCGAGCGTCCCGAGCACCGTGGGCCACACCACACCTAGCGCGTAGAGCCCCGTGCTTCCAATTTGATTGGCCAGGTAGAACCCCACCGGGCCGAGAACGCTGAGCTCGGGATCGGCCGATGACAATAGGGCCATGCGAATGCTCTGGACGGGGTTGAGGGCAGCCAGTGCGAAAACCACACGGGGCTCCAGTCGCCATTGCAGCATCATCCCGGCCAGTGCGAAATCCATCAAGGCTATGCCGGCAACCCAGATCAGCAGGAGATACATCGTCGCTCGAGCCGAGTTTTGCACCGTGGTCGACACCCAAAGCCCAAGACCACAAAACGACCAAATCAGCACCGAGCACAAGACGATGCAGTGGCCGATGAAGCTCCACGCAACATCTTGGCCGAACACCACGCGTCCAAAAACGCCGACGGCGATCATCAATACCGCCAGCGGCAGCAGCAGAACCAAAAACCGCACACTCGAAATCGCGGTGAAAAACGCGCCGCGTGAGATCGGCTGACTGAACAAGAGCTCGAGGGTGCCGTCATCACGCGCTTTGTTCACAACTTGGCCCGTCGCGATCAACGCCATCAACGGAAGGAGGACGAGCAGCGCGTGCACGTACGAGACGAGGACCCTGCCCGTTCCGGTAAAGCCGAAGACAGTCGACTCGCGCATGCCGACCAGCAAAAACACGCCGGCGAGCACCGCGTACACGACGATGCAGAAGAGGAGCCAGCGAGAACGGAGCACCTCCGCCAAATCGAGCTGGGCAACGGCCCAATAGGATCGAAGCTGGCGCCTCATGGGCCCCCGTGTTGATGGTGCGGTCGTGCGTTAACCTGCGCTTTGGCCCAATCGATGCCCTGCGCACCCGAAGTCTCGCGGGGTACCGCCGCAAGGCCGTAGCCCATTGGGGAATCGTCGACTGGGATGAAGCCGACCTCGGCTTTCGAGAGCCAACCATCGGCCATGTGGTTTCGGAAGTAGAGCGCATGAATCGGCGCATCGTGTGACGCCAAGTAGTCGAACAGGCAACCCGGGTCGTCGAAGTTCAGCACGTCGCCTTCGACGGTCTGCAACTGGGCGGCGGATCGTGGGTCGCCTACGTGCATCTTGCAATGAGCACATACTTCGCTGTCCCAAATCACGGAAACCGGACCTTCAGAAAGCGTCGGTTGATTGAAGCGCATGAAGGCGACCGTGATTGCGACGAGCGCAACTGCCAGGAGTAGAACCTTAAACACGTTTGGGGACATCGTCCTCGTCTCCCTGTGCATCGAGTTGTACGGCATCCGCGTCGCGCACGAGCAGATTGGCGACCCGTCCCTGCATGTCTTGCGACAAGGTCGCGACGAGCTCCAGCTTCTCCGCTCTCGTTGCCGTACGGCTCCACCAACCAGCAACACCCGGCGCAAAACCGAGTCGCCGCACGGCGTCGGTGTCGACCCCGTTCTTCATTTGCACGTCGATTGTGCTCAGCGTCATTCGGTCGAGGTAGGCTTCGGTGGGCCCGAAGTATGCCAGGCGGCCTTCCTCGAGCACCATCACCTGATCGACCAAGGTGCGGATCTCTTCGAGACGGTGCGAGCAGAGGATCAGCGTTGCGTCTTTGGTGCGCTCGGAAAGCAAGTGAAACAAGTCGCGGCGCGACTGTGTATCCAAGCTCGCGGTGGGCTCGTCGAGCACGTAGAGCGAAGCTTGGCTTGCGAGCGCGAGGGAAATCAGAGTCTTTTGCTTGGCTCCTCCGGACAGATTGCAGAAGGCCTGTCGCTCGACGGCCCCGAGATCGATTCCGACCTCTCGGCCGCACGCGATGACGCGGTCAGGTGCCATCTCTCGAACCCGCGTGATCGCTTTGATCACCTCGCCCACCGATGCGCTGAATTTCGGAGCGATCTGCGGAACATACGCAATTCGGTCGGACTGCTCGATGCCGCGCCTCTTCTCCCCGTCGAGCAGAAGCTCTCCCTCGCAACGAAGGAGACCAAGGATGATGCGAATCAGCGTCGACTTCCCCGAAGCGTTGGGGCCGATCAGCCCTATCTTCGCAGCAGTTGCGATGGAGAAATCGACGCCCCGAAGTGCTTCGATCCGTCCAAACCGCTTACGAATCGCTTTCCCATCAACGCGCATCGAGGTCCTTCCACTGCAGAGCGCCAATCCTCGGGCGGGGGTCGATCAAGGTGGTTTCGGGCGTCATCATGGGGAACAAGGAGCTGATCGCGTCGAGAAGCTCGAGTGTGATTGCCCCTCGAAAGAACTGAAGCTGAGGGTAAGTGCTCTCGAGCTGGCTGCTCAGGCGGCGAAGCTCGTAGGGGATATCACCGAATCCGTCGCTGTCCATGTCGTAGCCGGCGTAGTCGTCGAACGAGTTGCCATTCCAGTCGACCCCCAGGGCATTGCCACCACCCTCGACTTGAAGCTGGGAGTGATTGCTGACGAACGTGTTGCCGAAGAACGCGTTTCGCTTCTCGCTCGAGTGCATGAGCACTGCGACTTCCGAGTGGAAGAATGCGTTGTTCTCGAAAGTGTTGTAGTCGTCTGGCTCGAGCGGCGCGGTGTCCATGTAGACGCCCTTCGTGTTGGCGATGAAGGCGTTGTCGGAGACGGTCAAATTGCCGGACTCCTTGATGCCGAGTCCCATCCCGCCGGGACCTGAGGAACGCGCCAAAAGGTTCTCGCGCAATGTGACATTGCGGCTGTACATGATGAAAATACCGACCACGTTGTCGAGGTATTGATTGCCCTCGACGACATTGCCGTGGCTGTACATGAAGTGCGTCCCATAGCGGCTTCGAACGACCGAATTGTGCAGCAATCGGTTGTTGCTCGAATACCAGATGACCATGTCACGGCACCCGATGACCTGATTCCCACGGACCTCCGAGTCGCGTGTCTCCCAAAGGCGGATACCATCCCCGCGCAGACCAAGCGGGCCTTCGTCTGGACCTCGAACGACGTTGTCGATGATCGTCGCGCGGTTCGCCTTCTCGATGAGTAGCCCGAAGGCTGCGTTTCGCACGAGCACGCGTTCGACCCGCACGTCATCGGCGACCACGTGCACCGCAGCGTCGAGCGTGTCGAAACGGCCACCGCTGCCATCGACGGTCAGACCCAGCAGCGCGGAGCCATCCACTTCGATCTCGATGGTCGTTCCGTGGCCCGTCGAGAGAATCACCGCATCACGCGGTCCCCAGAGCGTCACGCGCTTTGTGACCGTGAGCGGACCCGGATACGAGCCTGAGTCGAGGCAGAGCGTGGCACCTTCCTCGGCGTCATCGATGACGGCCTGAAGATTGGCGCCCGCTTCGACGGCGACACAGCTGGCCGGCCTGGGTAACGACGCAAGCGCCGCCTCTTCGGAAAGAGACGGCGCTGCATCACGCGAACACGAGGTCGCGACGAGGAGAAGTAAGACGCACGTGCACGACCAGCCGCGAGCCAACAGCCCGCGACCGGCGCGCGCGGCGCTCAGCCTCAACTGGGTTCGACCAAGAGGTAGCCCGCCATCTCGAGATGGAGAGCGGAGCAGAACTCTGTGCAATAGAACGGGAATGTTCCCTCTTTGTCAGCCAAGAAGGTGATGTCGACGTGCTTGCCGGGCTCGAGGCTGCTGTGCACGTTGTACGAGCCAACGGTGAACCCATGGGTTGCATCGTGCGCCTGCTCGACGTTGGTGATGTGCAGATGCACCGTGTCGCCCTTCTTCACGCGGACGATGTCCGGTGTGAAGTGGCTTCGCACCGAGGTCATGTAGACGTGAACGTCCTTGCCCTTGCGCTCGATGCGCTCTTGCTTGGCCTTGACGGCGTTCGGATTGGGGGCGTCGGTGACGACATCGTAGCCAGCGGGCTTGTAGACGTCGACGGGCGACATCTTGTCAGCCTTGATCATCTGAGCGTAATGCGGCTCACCCAGTGGGAGCGGCATGTCGTAGATGAGCTGCATGGGCTCGCTGTCGATGTTGATCAACTGGAAGTTCTGCGGAAGCAGAGGGCCGACCTTGCTGAAGCGATCGAGCGCCCACTTGTTCATCGCGATCAAGTACTTGCCGTCGGGGCTGACCGTGTCGCCCTCGGCGGCCACGATGTGACCGACGTTGTAGTGGACCTTGACCTTCTCGAGGACCTTGAGGTCCTTGAGTGACCATTTGGCCACCGTCGACTCGATGAAAACGGAGGTGTAAGCGTTGCCCTTGTCGTCGTACTGGGTGTGAAGCGGACCAAGGCCGATCTCGACCTGACCGCGGATCACGTCGTTGAACGGAAGGATCGGCACGCCATATCGGTCCTTGCCTTCGTAGCTCTTTGCCTCGATGGCGCTCTTGAGCTTGTCGAAGCTGTAGACCGTCGCGTGGGTGTCGAGCTTGCCGGAGACGACGAGCTCCTTGCCGTCCGGCGTGACGTCCACACCGTGCGGGCTCTTGGGCTCGCCAACGAGGTGCAAGAGGCCCTCCGCATTGGTGGTTTCGAGCATGATGGTGGGCATGCCGGCGATGGTCGTGGTCTTCCCCGACTTCGCGACCTCGATGGCCTTGTTCAAGTTGATGATGTGCAGGTAGTCCATGTCGTTCTGCGACGCACCAGACTCCATCGGCGGGTTACCCTCCATGGTGCCGCCCCATGACATCTCCGTATTGAACGAGTTGATGAAGACCCAGCCCTCGCTGCCGAGCTTTCCGGAGTCGGCGAGGTCCTGCATGTAGGGCGGGAGCTCCATCGCGAACGACTTGCTCTTGTCGATGCGGCCCTTGTCGCGATCGAACTTCCAGAAGATGACCGCGCCGCGGTACTTGTCCTGGAATTGCTCGATCGGCGCGTAGCCACCTCCGAGCGGCGCCGGGTACTGACTCGACTCGACGACCCACTCGGTGTTCGGTGTGACGAAAGTCGCGCCGTGATCACTTTGGATGATCTCCGAGGTGACGATCTGCTTCGTGACGAAATCGTGAAGGTCGACCACCGCAATCCGTGCGTTCGCCTTGTCGTTCACGAAGATGTACTTGCCGTCGTACTCACCATTTGTCTCGGAAAGCGCCGGATGGTGCATGTCACCCCAGGTCATTTGTTTGCCAAAACGGCTGCCCTGGTCGAGGACCTGTTGGGACTGATCGCCGTAGCCGTACCCCTGCCAAGGCTCCGGCGTAAAGACGCCGACGTACTTCAGGATGCGCATGGACGGAACGCCGATGACGATCAGGTTGCCGCCATGACCGCCCGAAGCGAAGGTGATGTAGTCGTCCTTCTTGCCGGTGGGCATATACGTTTGAAGCGCCGCGCTCACGTCTGCTTCGGAGAGCCCCCGCTGCTTCATCAAATCCGCAGTGGAGCTCGCCGGTGCTTGCGACACCTGTGCGGCTTGCTGCGGACCACAGCCCACGACGACCATCGTGGACAACAGAACCCCGATACTTGATGCGCCAAACGCACCAACCCTGTTGAACCTCATCACAACTCCTCACTTCCCTCAGCGAAAGGGAACCAAACCTCGAGCGTGCCCCTCAGCGTAAGGGGCGCCGATTTCCCGGCAATCGCTTGCAATAAGTAAGCCAGGTCACTGTCGCTTGCAAGACTGGAGCGCCCGTTAGGAAACGCTTTTCGACGACGGCTACTGCCCGAGGCTGCGAATGTGCTTGACGAGCTCGGCGACCACCTCGGGCTTTGCGTCGAGATCTGGGTTCGCCGGCATCGTCGGGGCCTTACCGACGGCGGCGCCGCCATAGACGATGATCTTGCGCAGATGCTCATCGGTCACTTCCTTCTGCCAGTCAGCTGAAGTGAAATCGCGCGGTTTCGGATCGAGCGCGGCAGAGCCGTCTCCATCGCCTTTTCCGCCTGCACCATGGCATACCGTGCAGCGGCTAGCGTAGATCTCTTCCGCCTCGGCAACCGGGTCTGCCGCGGGCTCTGCAGCAGGTGCTGGAGTCGGCGCAGGCGCGGCGGCCTTCTCCTCCGCCGGAGCCGCATCCTTGGAGGTGCATCCCGCAAGTGCGACGAGCGATCCGATCAATAAACCAATGAGTTTCAAGCGCATAAACCCTCCTCGTTGAGGCGGAGTCTAGGCGCAGCAGCTGCCCGGGCAAGGTAGAGATTTGAGAAAAATCAGCGCCGAAATTCGTGCAAGCGCAATATTTGCGCGACTTGAACAAAGCCTAGAATTCGAATTCCTAGGCCGAAACCATCTGTCTATACTCCCGACGCGCTTGGAGGCGTTTTTCCACCTTGGGGAGGATCTGATGAGAGATTTGTTGAGTTTGATGGTCATTGGAGGGCTCGCTTGCGGGACCCTCGTACTCGGTTGCAAGAAGCAGGAAGCGACACCCGCGGCGCCTGCTACGGCGGAGGCTGCGCCCGTGAAAGAGGCGTCGAACATTCCCCCGCTGGACGAGACCAACATCGTCAGCATAGCGATTGGCTCGGAAGACCACACCACACTCGTCGCGGCGATCAAGGCAGCGGACTACGTGACCTCGGTCGCGGCGTCCGGTCCGCTCACCGTGTTCGCGCCGACCAACGAAGCGTTCGCGAAGTTGCCCGAGGGCACCGTGGAGAACCTGGTGAAGCCCGAAAACGTCGATACACTCCGTCAGATCTTGCAGTACCACGTCACCACGTCCGCGCTCGACAAGAGCTGGCTGAAGGACGGACAGACTCTCGGCATGGCAAACGGCAAGAAGACCACGATACACGTCGAAGGCGAAACCGTGAAGATCAACGACGCGACGATTCTCGCATCGATTCCCGCATCGAACGGGATGGTGCATGTCGTCGACACCGTTCTCCTGCCGCCTGAGGGGTAGGCTCGCGCGATGGCGCCTTCCTCGACTTGGTTTCGCTTCGAGTCTGCGTGCCTGCTCGCAGGCGGCCAGGGCGGTGCTGGAGGCGGCAGGGGCGCCGGTGAGCGAGAGCGCGTGGAAGATTGAGCCGTCACCCGGTCAGTACGACACCGCCTACCTCGACGCGACACAAGAGCGGCTCAATTGGTTCGCCGAACCCCCGGAATGGGCGATCGAGGACGACGACCTTCCGTTTGAGCAGCACCCCGTCTGGTCGTTCAACTACTTCGCACCTGCGGTGATGGCGGCCTTGACAACTTCTTCGACTACGCGGGGGAACATGCTTACCTGCAGGACCATTTTGCCGACGCATGGGTCGAGGTGGTGAAGCGTTTCAAGAATCATCCGGCCGTGCTGGGATACGACATCCTGAACGAGCCTTCGCCGGGCTCGGTGTACGCCGTGGGCGACATCACGATCACGCAACCCGACGGGGAGGCCGCGGAGTTCGACCGCACGCTCTTCACGGAGTTCTACGAACGCATGATCGCGGCGATTCGAAACGCTGGCATCCCGCGCTCGCTCTCGTACAACCCGGAGGGCTGATTGCTCTCTGCTTGCGACGAGGCCTCGGGCTGCACCTCGAGCTGG
>Ga0111160_1042_pt1 | contig 31795 bp, 26 predicted proteins | sample DeeMarSeWOR28_12_FD_80265 | JGI IMG/M metagenome (GOLD analysis project Ga0111160, IMG submission 80265) | Myxococcales bacterium SG8_38_1
GTGGTTGAGCACGGCCCAAGCTGCGCCCATATTGAAAACGCCCGGCAGCGATTGCAGCGCCCCGGGCATGGGCCAGCAGCGAATGGACAAGCCGCCAACCAGGAAGAAGGGTAGCGCCGAAGCGGAAGAAGCGCCCGAACCAGTTCAGGTTGACTGCGCGCACACCGTCGCGACTGCGGGCGTCTACTTTCGGTTGCCTGTCTGGAAGAAAGACGGATCGATGGTTTGGCAGAAGCTAAGGGGCCACCCGTCACTAGGGGCCCAGGTCGATGCCTTGACCGGAAGCGCTATCGGAGGGTGCGATGGTGATCCCCTCGAAGTGGTTCGGACCGTGATCGCTCACTTGCCAGAGGCCGTCCTAGCGAAGTGCACGAAGGCGGATGCGGACCCTGTTGAGATCTCGCGAAAGGTTGAACGCCATCTGCCGCCGCCGGATGGCACGGATGAAGGTCTGCGGAGTCAGATGATCGCCCGGCGCATGGCCCTACTCGAAGCGCACCCGGACGTTGAACACGTCGAGGGGAACACGTGGCGCGGGCGCGAGGCCGACCTGGACCGCTTCGCAGTGGACCTGGAAGCGGTGGATCGGGGGAACGGCGACCTTCTGGACCAGCGCGAGTGGAGGGAGATTCGTCAAAGGGTGGTAATCGCCATCCTGCGCGGGCTTGGCTACCCGAAGCCGGAGAACCTGTATCGCCCCGCTGATCGCAAACCCTGGACGATCCCAAAGGCGCGGCCCAAGTAGCCGGGGCAAAAGGTCCAGCAGGGGGTCCAGCAGCGCGACGGGCGTTCCGGCTGGCGCCATTTTAGCCTGATTTTTCCGGTGGTCGGGACATGATTCGAACATGCGACCTGCGCCTTGTAAGGGCGCCACTCTACCGCTGAGTTACCCGACCGATCTAGGTCGACGAGCATGGGGGACGGCTTGCGCTGCCGCAAGCCCCAAGGCTTCGCTTATTGGCGGGCGCCGGGGGCGTCGACCGTGGGGTCGGGAAGGTCATCTTCGGCCGGCGAGTCGGGCGTGATGAGCTCGCCTTCACGGTACTCCGCGGGGCGCATCTGATGCTCGCCAAAGAGGGCGTCGGGATCGCTCAGCGCGAGGGCCTCGCGCAAGACCTCGTCCATGTGCTCGACGAGCACGATGCGGAGCGCGTTGAGCACGCGCTTGGGAATTTCCTTCAGGTCCTTTTGGTTTTCCTTCGGGATCAGCACCACGGTGATCTCTGCCCGGTGCGCCGCCAGGAGCTTCTCCTTCAGACCGCCGATCGGCAGGATGCGTCCGCGAAGCGTGATCTCGCCCGTCATCGCGACGTTCTTCCGTACCGGGATCTTGAGCAGCGCGCTTGCGATGCTGGTGGCCATGGTGATGCCCGCGCTCGGGCCGTCCTTTGGCACGAAGCTCGGGAAGTGGACGTGCACGTCGTACTTGGAGTGGAAATCCACTTCCAGGCCGAGGACCTTCTGCCGCGAGCGGATGTAGCTCATGGCCGCCTGCGCCGATTCCTGCATGCCCTTCTCGAGCAGGCCGGTGATGTTGAGCTTGCCCTTGCCAGGAACGACGGCGACCTCGCACTCGAGGATCGATCCACCAAACGCGTTCACCGCAAGACCGTTGGTGAGGCCCACGTGGTCCTTCTCATTGGTCTTGTCGGGCCGGTACTTCTGAACTCCGAGGTACTGGGCCACATCCTTGGCTTCGACCACGTACTTGTTGGTCTTGGCGTCGTCCTCGCCATCCTTGAGGACCTGACGCGCGATCTTGCGGCAGACGCTGCCGATCTCGCGCTCGAGGTTACGTACGCCGCTCTCCATCGTGTAGTAGTGGATGATCTGTCGAATCGCGTTCTCGCTGATCTCGACGTCGATGTCTTTGAGACCTGCGTTTTCCTTCTGGCGCGGCACGAGATAGCGCATCGCGATGTTGAGCTTTTCGAACTCGGTGTAACCGCTGATCTCGAGGATCTCCATACGATCGCGGAGCGGAAGCGGAATGCCACCAAGCGTGTTCGCCGTGGTGATGAACATCACCTCGGACAGGTCATAGTCGAGATCGAGGTAGTGATCGTTGAAGTTGTGGTTCTGCTCCGGATCGAGCACCTCGAGCAACGCGGAGGCCGGGTCGCCGCGGAAGTCGGATGAGAGCTTGTCGATCTCGTCGAGCAGGAATACCGGATTGTTCGTGCCGACCTTGCGGAGCGACTGGATCAGCCGGCCGGGCAGGGCGCCGATGTACGTGCGCCGGTGACCACGGATTTCGGCCTCGTCGCGGACGCCGCCAAGTGAAAGGCGCACGAACTCACGGCCGGTGCATCGCGCGATGCTCTTCGCGAGCGAGGTCTTGCCGACGCCGGGCGGGCCGACGAGACAAAGCACCGGGCCCTTGAGCTTCTTCACGAGCGCCTGCACCGCGAGGTATTCGACGATGCGCTCCTTGGGCTTCTTGAGGCCGTAGTGATCCTCATCGAGGATCTGCTCGGCAGCGTCGATGTCGTAGTTCTCCTCGGACTTGTCGCCCCAGGGAAGCGCGAGCACCCAGTCGATGTAGTTGCGGATGACGGTCGCCTCGGCGCTCATCGGCTGCATCATCTTGAGCTTCTTCAGCTCTTTGCGGGCCTTGAGGTGCGCCTCTTTACTGAGCTTCTTCTGCTTGAGCTGCTGTTCGAGCTCTTGAATCTCGCTCTTGAACTCGTCGCGCTCCCCGAGCTCCTTCTGAATGGCCTGCATTTGCTCATTCAGGTAGTACTCCTTCTGCGTCTTCTCCATTTGCTTCTTGACGCGAGAGCGGATCTTCTTCTCCACCTGCATGATCTCGATTTCGGCATTCATCAGTTGGAACAAACGCTCCAAACGCTTCGCCGGATCGATGGTCTCGAGAATCTCTTGGCGGTCTGAGAGCTTGATACTCGTCAGATGAACCACGACGGTGTCCGCCAGCTTCGACGGGTCGTCGATTGTCTGCACGGTCATCAGCATTTCAGGCGCAATGCGCTTGTTGAGCTTCGCGTACACGTCGAACGCCGACTGGACGGAGCGAATGAGCGCTTCGATTTCGACGTTCTCGGCGTAGAGCTCTTCGACCGGCTCGACGGCGCACAAGAAGAAATCATCGTGCGGCAGGAACTCCGTGATGCGCGCGCGCCGTTTACCCTCGACCAGCACCTTCACCGTGCCATCCGGCAAACGCAGCAGCTGAATGATGGTGCCGACGGTGCCGACCTCGAAGATGTCGTCCGCGGTCGGATCGTTGGTCTTGGCCTTCTTCTGCGCGGCGAGCAGGATCTCTTTGTCCTGGCTCATCGCCGCTTCGAGCGCGTTGATCGATTTCTCGCGGCCAACGAACAGGGGCACGACCATGTGTGGGAACACGATGATGTCCCGCAAAGGAAGGAGTGGGAATGCTTCGCCGCTCGGCATGTCGCTGCCGGGGCTCTGCTCGTCATTGTCGTTTCGGTGAAAGAACATCAGTCTACTCGGTTCCCCCGACGGGGGCGTGGATCTGCGGCGCGCGCCGCACTAGGCGAGCTCCGCCTCTTCCTTTTCGTAGACGATGAGTGGTGCCTCACCCGACGCGATGACCTCTTCGCTCACGACGACCTCCCGGATGTCCGCTTGGGACGGGACGTCGTACATGATGTCGAGCATCGACTTCTCCATGATGGCCCGAAGGCCTCGAGCGCCAGCGTTTCGCTTCAATGCCTGGCGGGCGACCGCGTGGAGCGCACCATTGGCGAACTTGAGCTTCACGCCATCCATCTCGAAAAGTTTTTGGTATTGCTTGACCAGTGCGTTCTTGGGCTTGGTCAAGATGTCGACGAGGGCCTCTTCGTTGAGCTCGTGCAAGGTGGCGATCACCGGCAAACGTCCGATGAACTCCGGAATCAGGCCGGCCCTGAGCAAATCCTCGGGCTCGATCCGCTCGAGCAGCTCGCCAATCTTCTTGTCCTTCCGAGAAGGGATGTCGGCGCCGAATCCGAGCGTGCGCTCGCCGATGCGACGTTCGATCACGTCGTCGAGGCCGACGAATGCGCCACCGCAGATGAACAGGATGTTGCCCGTGTCGATCTGCAGGAAGTCTTGCTGGGGGTGCTTGCGCCCGCCCTTGGGGGGGACGTTCGCGACCGTGCCCTCGATGATCTTGAGGAGCGCTTGCTGGACACCTTCGCCGCTCACGTCGCGCGTGATGGACGGATTGTCGCCTTTACGTGCGACCTTGTCGATCTCGTCGATGTAGACGATGCCACGCTGCGCGCGCTCTACGTCGTGGTCGGCGTTCTGCAAGAGCTGCACGATGATGTTCTCGACATCCTCGCCGACATAGCCGGCCTCGGTGAGCGTCGTGGCATCCGCGATGGCGAACGGCACGTTGAGGATGCGCGCTAGCGTTTGCGCCAGGAGCGTCTTGCCGGAGCCGGTCGGACCGAGCAAGAGGATGTTCGACTTCTGGAGCTCGACATCATCCGTGGCGACCCGCGAGTCGATGCGCTTGTAGTGGTTGTGCACCGCGACCGAGAGGATCTTCTTCGCGCGCTCCTGCCCGATGACGTACTCGTCGAGGATCTCCTTGATCTCGGCGGGCTTCGGGAGTGGCGTGGTGGTCGTCAGCGATTCTTCGCGCTCGACCTCCTCGGCAATGATGTCATTGCAGAGACCGATGCATTCGTCGCAGATGTAGACCGTTGGGCCCGCAATGAGCTTTTTGACCTCTTTCTGGGACTTCCCACAGAAAGAGCATTGAAGATTGCCGTGTCCGTCGTCTCGCCTGCGATCCACCATATACCTGCTCGTGTGAGTCTAGCGTCCTGCCTCATTTACGGCAAGAGCCGGGCGGCTCGCGTTTCCAGTGTTTTCGGGAGTGTCAGGCGCGCTGCTTCGGCTTGATGACATCGTCGATCAGCCCGTACTCCTTTGCCTCTTCGGCAGAGAGATAGCGATCACGTTCGGTGTCTTCCTTAATACGTTCGGTCGTTTGGCCTGTATGCCTGGCCAGGATCGTGTTCATTTGTTCACGAAGTTTCAGGATCTCTTTGGCGTGGATCTCGATGTCCGTCGCTTGGCCGCGAATCCCGCCTAGCGGCTGGTGAATCATGATGCGGCTATTGGGCAGGCACTTGCGCATTCCGCTCGTGCCAGAGGCGAGGATCCAAGCCGCCATCGATGCTGCCTGGCCGAGGCAGACGGTCGACACGGGTGATCGGACGTACTGCATCGTGTCGTAAATCGCGAGTCCTGCTGTAATCGCGCCGCCGGGGCTGTTGATGTAGAGGGTGATTTCCTTGTCGGGGTCGTCGCTCTCCAAAAAGAGCATTTGGGCGATAATCGCGTTGGCGACATCGTCGTTGATCTCCGTTCCGAGGAAGATGATTCGGTCCTTGAGCAGGCGGCTGAAGATGTCCCACTGACGCTCGCCGCGGTGTGTCGTCTCGACGACCCAAGGCATGTACATCTGCGCGGTCGTTGGCTCGCTCATGACTCTTCCCCTTCGTCCTCGGCCGGTGCGTCCTCTTTGGGTTCGGGCTCGGGACGCTCCCCCTCATTGATCTTGGCACGCGCGGTGAGCAGCGCCATGACCTTATCCTCGAGAAGCTGTGATTGCAGGGACTCGCGCTGGGCCTCCTGGTAGTCCGCTCGGACCTTGGCGATGTGCTTTCCGGTCCGGTCGGCGATCTCCTGAAACTTTGCGTCCAGGTCGGCGTCGGTGACCTCGATGTCCTCTTGACGCGCCAGCGAGCCGAGGAGAATGCCAGCCTGGACGCGCCGCTTCGCCCGGTTCTCGATGCCCGAAAAGAAGTCGGCGCCCGGCGCTCCTTGCTGGCCCGCCATCTGCATGAACTGAGCCATCTCATACATCATCATCTGCTGTTGCTGTTGCACCATCGAGGGCGGCACGGGGATGTCGTTGTGCTCGATGAGGCTGTCGATCAGCTGGTCTTTCAGCTCGGCGTCGGCGCGCTGCTTGGCCGAGGCCTCGAGGCCCTCGCGGATTTTGAGGCGAAGCTCGAGCAAGGTTTCGTAGTCACCACAGTCCTTGGCGAATTCGTCGTCGAGCTCTGGCAAGAGCTTCTCGTGGAGGTCCTTGGCGGTGATCACGAACTTCGCGGTCTTGCCCCGAAGGCCCTCGTTCGGGTGGTCTTCCTCGAACGCGACGTCGACCGTTCTCTCGTCGCCCGGCTGCATCCCGAGCAGCCCCTCCTTCAACGCGGGCAGCAAGTGCTCGTCGTTGATCTCGACTTGCCGGCCCTCGGCGCCCAGGTCTTCTTTGATTTCACCATCGACCGACACGCTGTAGTCGATCGTGATCAAGTCGCCTTCCTGTGCAGGGCGCATGGGATCGGGCACTTGGATCTCGGCGTGCTCATGTTGCATTCTCTCGATCTCGGCGTCGACGTCCTCGTTGGGAATGTCGATCGGCTTCTGCCACGCCTCGAGACCGTCGATGGCGACCTGGTCGATCTTCGGCCGCACCTCGACCTTTGCCTTGAAGGTCAGCGGCTTACCCTTTTCGAGCTCTGGCGCCTCCTCCATCTCGGGCTGCGCCACGATGTGAAGCTCGTGCTTCTGCACCGCCTCCATCAAGCCTTGCTCGACGAGGGTGCCGGTGACTTGAGCGGCGACCTGCCGACCGTACATCTGCTTGACCACGTCACGCGGCACTTTGCCGGGACGGAAGCCACGCACGCGGGCGGTCTTGCCGAGCTCTTTATAGGTATCGTTCAGGTCCTTCTGGATGCGGTCCCACGGCACTTCGACCGTGACCTCCACGAGGACTGGACTGATCTCACGAATTTCAGATTGCATTGGATTTTCGGGCGCGCGGCCAGGCGCGGTTCGTACTGCCGGGCGCCGAACCCGTCAAGGTGCAGCCTCGGCGCGCTCGAGCTCACGGTGAAGCTCGACCAGCTCGATGCCCAAAGTCTGCGAAACCTCGAAAATTCGCTCGTCCCGGTAGAACTCCTCGAAGACGATCCGCTTGATTCCGACGTTGCAGATCGTCTTGAAGCAGTTCCAACATGGGGACGCCGTGACGTAGATCGAAGCGCCGTCGATACGTGTTCCGTTCTTTGCCGCCTGGACGACGGCGTTGACCTCGGCATGGATGGTTCGCACGCAATGGCCATCCACCATCATGTGACCGGCGTCATCACAGTGCGGGAGACCCCGGACCGAGCCGTTGTAGCCCGTCGAAAGGATCGTCTTGTCACGCACGATGACCGCGCCCACGTGCTTGCGTGGGCAGGTCGAGCGCCGGGCAACCACCACGGCGATGTCCATGAAGTATTCGTCCCAGGAGGCACGTCCCATCCCGCCTTCCTAGCTTGGGGCGCACAGCCGGACAACCTCAATACACGAGGCTTGGCGGGATCTCGGGTGGCGCGGGCTGGCTTCTGATCGCGCGCGCGAAACTCGAGAAATCGCTGCGGACCGGACGGTGAAGTTTCGGCGGGAGGCCCCGGACGATGAGAACCGAGCGGCCCTTTCGCTCGACCGTGGCAGTGGAGGCGCTGGGCGAGACAGCGCGAGCTGCGCGGAACGCCTCCTCAGCGTCGCGATCGCTGTCCCAGGTAGTCCACCAGACGACGGCGGCGTCTTCTCCGCGGCCGTAGATGACCACGTGATCGCCCGCCCAGCCCTCGGCCGCTTCGTAGGCGGTGCCCGACGGGCTATGTTGTCCGAGGTAGACCGCGAGCTCGAGCTCGCCGAGTGTGTCCTCCGCGACGCGTGTGAAGCCAGCGGCCAGCAGCTCCGAGTTGTCCTGTACGGCGATCGCCTCGCCGGGCTCCCGGGCGAAGTACTTGTCCGGGTGCAGGACCTGTTCGCTGCTGATCGGCGGCCTCCGGTGGGCGTTGTTCACGGCGGGCCACCCACCGCGCCCCTGGACTGCCGCAATGAACTGAAGACCACGCAGGTATGGCGCGATGAGGGTGACTCTGAGGATCGCCGGGGCGTCATCGAGCTTCTCGCCCCGAACCAAGGCGTTCAGGTCGAGGTTGTTCCCCATCTGTTGGATCCGCGCAGTTGCGGCCGACAATGGAATCCCCTGTTGACGAAACGCGTGCGCCAGCATGGCCAGCGTCGCGTCGCCTTCGACGACGGACCGAAACGCGTTGTCTGCGTCCGACGTGCGTTCCTTCTGATATGACTCGCCCAATCCGAGCCGCTGATCTTGAAGCGCGTGCACGAGCTCGTGCACCAATACCAAGCGCGCTTCCTGTGTCTGCTCGGAGCCGAGCGAGCCAGTGAGGCCCGACATCACTTCTTCGCGGATCACGAGACGGCCCGTCTCCGGGTCGTAGTAGCCGATGACCTGCTCACCGAGAACTCCGGCAAACATGCTTCGCAGATCCTCTTCGGTGTCCAGCAATCCGAGCGCCCCGTAGATGACGCGGGCGCGCTCGATCTCGTCTTCCTCGATTTGGGACCGCAGGCTTTCGGCAATGGCTACGCCGTCCTCGATCTCGATCGTGACGGGATGGCGGAGCTTCAGTTGGCGAACCGACTCGGCCGCGCGCACCAGCTCATCGATGGCGGCGCGCTCCTGCGCAGTGGCAGGTCGGGCCAAGCCGGCCGGCGCGCGGGGCTGGGTCGCCGGCGCCACGCTCGGCGGCTGCCTCTGCGCCGCTTCGAGCGGCGGGCTGGTTTCAGGCTTGGCTTGTCGATGGCAGCTGCTCAGCAGCAACGCGGCCATCGTCCAGGCGACCCATCGGCTCATGATTCCCCGTCCGCGTCCGCCATGATGAGCGGCCGTCGACGGTGATTGTGCATCAAGAAGCGCCGAGCGGCCTCAATTGCCGCGTCTTCTGCGTCCTCGAGGTCGACGAAGCGCCGGCCTTTGAGCCGCGTTCTCAGATGCTCGGCGATCTGCCGTTCAGCCGCTGCGCGCTCATTGGCTTCGAAGAGGCCGCGCGACACGACGCGTGGGGGCTCGCGCAGCCGCCCCCCGCGAACATGCAGCAGCACGGTGACGAGTCCGCCGGAGCCCATTGCTCGGCGCTCCCCCATGAGCTCGGCGCTGAGTGCTTGCATGCCGTCGATGTACACGCGTCCGACAGGGACCCGGTCCACGATGCGAAGCGTGTCACGCGTCACCTCCAACACGCTGCCGTTGTCGACGAGTTGGGTCTGCTCGATGCCTTCTTCTCTCGCGATCTCGAGGTGCCGACGTTGATGATGGTGTGTCCCGTGCACTGGAACGAACCCGCGCGGCCGTAGGAGCCGGATCATCGTTCGCTGCTCTTCGCGACTCCCATGACCGCTTGCGTGCACCGCTGGGTGATTGTTTCGCGTGATCACCTCGATGCCCCGGCGTTCGAGCCGACTGATCATATCGAGCACCCGCAGCTCGTTGCCCGGGATGATGCGCGACGAGAATATGACCGTGTCGCCCGCATCGAGGTGCACGCGAGAGTGCTCGTCGCGCGCCAATCGTGTGAGCGAGGATGCAGGCTCCCCCTGCGTGCCGCCCGCCAGGATGAGAACCTCGCTCCGCGGCACTGCGCCGACTTCCTCCGGGGCGATGAGGAGCGAGTCCACCGGCGGGATCAAGCCGAGCGCTTGCGCCGTCTCGGTGTGCTTGTTGACCGACATGCCGAGGAGGCAGACCTTGCGACCCTGCTCGCGCGCGATTCGCAACGCCGCCCGCAGCCGAAAGGCGTTGGAGGAGAAGGTGGCCACCACCACGCGATTCGCCGCGCGAGAGATCTCCAACTCGAGCGCCGCCTCGGCCTCGCGCTCGAGCCGCGAGCGTCCCTCGACCTCGGCCCCGGTGGAGTCGCTCAAAAGTAGCCTGACACCATTTCGACCGACCTCCTCGAGGCGCGCGCGGTCGAAGCGCTGCCCCTCGCAGGGGTCGGACTCGATCTTGAAGTCCCCGGTGTGGACCAGCGTCCCGACGGGCGTATCTAGAATGAGCCCGGTCGCATCGGCGATCGAGTGGTGGACGCCGAAGCGTTCGATCGAGATCTCGCCAATCTGCTCCCGACTGCCGGCAGGGCTCACCCGGAGGTCGACGTCCTCGAGCCGGTGCTCGCCCAGGCGATCTTCGATGAGCGCTGCCGCGTAAGGAGGGGCGTAGATCGGCACCTTGAGCTCCTTGAGCAGGTAGGGAAGGGCGCCGATGTGGTCCTCGTGGCCGTGGGTGATCACGATCGCGCTTAGACTCTCCCGGCGATCGAGGAGCCAGCCGAAGTCCGCGTGTACCAGCTGGGCACCGTTCTCATCGGTGAACCCAATCCCGCAGTCGATGGCGATCGTCGTGTCACCGCAGCTGAGCGCGGCACAGTTCATGCCCACCTCGTCGAGGCCGCCTAGCGGGATGAAGTGAAGGGTATCGGTCACGGAGCTCTCGGGAGCGGGCTAAAGGTCGGGGGCAGTTTGGTCAAGCGGGCAATTGCCTCGTTGACCCGTGTGATCCCGGCGTGCTACGCCCCCGACCGCACGGGTTCAATGCGCCGTTTCTTATCAATTATTGGGGTGGTTGCCCTCTGGGCAACAGTGGCTTCGGCGCAAGGGGATCCGACCACCACCTCCGGAGCGGCCCGCGTGGCCGAGACCGAGGAGCAGGAGGACATCGCCGACGGAGAGGCCTCCCAGGAACCCTCTAGAGAAGAGGACCTGCCGCCGCAACTCCGGGCGCCGCCCATGCAAGGGCTTCAGCTCCCGTCCGCGCCTCCCCCCAAAGCCGAAGACGACTTCGACGCCGAGTTCGACAGCGAGGAATTCGACGAGAGCGCCCTCGACGCGGATGACGACCCCGACATGGCGAAGGATGACGCGGCGCTGCTCAGCCAGGCAGAGCCCCCAGCCGCGGACCCGACGCTCGCGACCTGGACCAATCCCCGCCCAGTGTTTTCGCTCAATGGCTACTTCCGCGTGCGCGGCGAGTACATGGACAACTTCGCGCTCGGCCGAGCGCCCATCAGCCGACTGACCGGCGACCCTTTCGCCCGCTGGATCCAAATCGACAATGGTCCGGAGGCCGGTCAACCGGTGTTGCCTGCAGGCGGCTGTTCGGGCGAGCCCTCGTCGATCCCCGACCCCGATCAGCGCTGCGGCGGCTCAGCCACCACCCGCTTCGCCAATATGCGCCTGCGCCTGCAACCGACGCTCTCGTTGAGCGACAACATTCGCGTCCACATCATGATCGACGCGTTCGACAACCTGGTCCTCGGCTCCACACCTGAGGTGAAGTCGGTCAACCAGTTCGGCCAAGTCACCGGTCGGGCCCCCGGCGTGCCCGTCGACAGTTTGACACGGACTTCGGCGCCTCCTGAATCGTTTCGCAACACGGTCGGCGATGCGCTTCTGGTGCGTCGAGTATGGGGCGAGGTCACCAACAGCACGATTGGACAAGTGCGCTTCGGGCGCATGGGGCACCAGTGGGGCCTCGGCATGCTGTGGAACGCAGGCGAAGGCACCAATATCCTCGAGACCGCACTCGATTCCGACTTCCAGTCCGAGGTCGACCGCATTCAGCTCATCGGCAAGTTCAAGGGCATCTTCTTCGGCGTCTCCTGGGACTTCGCAAACAAGGGATACATCGCAGACCCCGTGTCCGACATTCAGGCAATTGCGCGGGATGCGAGCAACTTGGACGACACGCGCCAGTGGAGCTTTCTCGTCGCGCGGCGCCTCGACCCGCTCTCTCAAGAGAAGCGTCTTCGCCGCGGCAAGTGGGTGTTCAACGGCGGGGGCTACTTCATCTACCGCACGCAGTTCCTCTCGACGTCGACCGCGCCGCTGCTCGGAACGGCAGCTGACATCGAAGCCTCTTTCGTGCGACGCGACGCGAAGGTCTACATGCCCGATGGCTGGTTCCAGGCCCTCTGGAAGGACCTCCGTCTCGAGCTCGAGCTCGCGGGGATCTTCGGTCAGATTCAGAACATCCAACCCGACGGATTCCCGCCGACCGCCGAAGACGGCAAGTACAAGCTTCGGCAGTGGGCGTTTGCGTTCGAGAGCGAGTACCGCGCGGTCGGCAAGAAGCTCGGTGTGTTCCTCAAAGGCGGTGCAGCATCAGGGGATCCCGACGTCGTCGGGCTTTCGCAATACGAAGACCTCGCCACCCAACCGGTCGGTCAGAAGACCATCTCGACGTTTTCGTTCCATCCCGACTACCGAATCGACTTGATCCTCTTCAAGCAGATCCTCGGGGCGGTTTCCGGGGCGTACTATCTCGCTCCGGCGATCAGCTACGATATCATTCGGAGCGATTTCGGGCGGGTCTTCGCAGCGCGCCTCGACTTCATCTACAGCCGCGCGATGTACGAGCAGCAGACGTACTCGTCGAATCCGAACCTCGGCGCGGAGATCGACCTCTCGGTCTACTACCGAACGGAGAACGGCCCCCAGTTCACCGACGGTTTCTTCGTGGCCGGCCAGTTCGGGGTCCTGTTCCCGCTCAATGGCTTACGGTACCTGGAAGTCGATGGGGTCACCGAGCTTGACGATGCGCCTGGTCATGGGCATCCAGTTCTGAGGTCAAGCTTTGAGCAAGGCTTCGGCCTTGGCTGCGACGCGCCACCGCCGGCAGCCTTCGGCTAGGACAATCCCGCGAAGCTCCGCGAGGGCCTGTTGCAGATCGTCGTTGACGATCATGTAGTCGAAGAACGGGTAGTGCCCGATCTCCTCACGTGCCTTCTTGAAACGGCGCTTACGGGATGCCGCGTCGTCCGATCCGCGGCTTTCCAACCTGCGCCGAAGCTCCTCCATGGAGGGTGGCAAGATGAACACGCCGACCGCGTGCGGGAACTTCTCCTTGATTTGCCGTGCACCCTGGTAGTCGACGTCGAACAAGAGCCCGGCTTTACCGGCCGCGCGCGCGCGCTCGATCTCGGATACACTCGTGCCGTAGAGGTTCCCGTGCACCTCCGCCCACTCTGCGAAGCCATCTTCGTCGAGGACTTGGCGAAACGCTTCTTCGCTGACGAAGTGATAGTCCTGGCCGTCGACTTCGTTGGGGCGCGGTTTGCGCGTCGTATGCGACACGCTGAACCTGAGCTCGGGGAACTCCTGGAGCAAGCGATGGGTCAGTGTCGTCTTCCCTGCGCCTGACGGCGAGCTGATGACCAACAAGATGAGATCAGGATCTGTCGACGACGCGACACTCATTCCACCACCCCTTCGAAGCGACCTCTACCGCGACGGCGCGGGAGCCTAAAGCACATTCTGAGCTTGTTCCCTCATTTGTTCGATGCAGGCCTTGAGCGCAATCACGTGCGGGGTGATGGTCCCGTCTTGGACCTTCGAACCAATCGTGTTGGCCTCTCGCGACATCTCTTGAAGGAGGAAGTCGATACGCTTTCCGACAGCTGTGTCCGAATTCTCGGTCAGTTCGAGCATTTGGGAGCGATGGCTATCGAGCCGCACGAGCTCCTCGGTGACGTCAGAACGCTCGGCCAAGATCGCGATCTCCTGCTCCAATCGAGCGGGGTCGAGCGCGACTTTCGTGTCGGCGAGGAGGGCGTCGAGGCGATCGCGAAGGCGGGCGCGTCGGCTATCGACGAGCTCGGGGAGGGCGGTTTTTACTGCAGAGAGGGTATCGGCGAGATCCTGCAAACGAGCGGCGAACTCGGCCGCAAGGGCCTCTCCTTCCTTGTCGCGCATCGCGACGACGGCATCGCAAGCACCCACGGCGGCTAGTTCGAGCGAGGCGTCCAAGGCTCGTTCATCGAAGTCGCGATTGATTACGAACAGGTCCGGGACCGACGACAATAGGGTGAGCGGCACTGGCTCGTCGGGGTTGAGCTCATCGCGCAACGCCGCAAGCTCCGCGTATACGGACCGAGCGCGAACGATGTCCAGCATCGGTTGCGGCAAGGTCTGCCCTTCGAAGCGCACACTCACATCGACTCGCCCTCGTTCGAGCCGCGCGCGAATCACGCGCTCGACCGCCGGAGCTCGGCTCTGAATGCGCGAGGGCAGCCTCACACGCACGTCGAGGAAGCGATGATTTACCGTGCGCACGTCGAGCACGACATGCCCCTCACCGAGCGCCGCTCGCCCGCTTCCGTATCCGGTCATGCTGCGCATGGGAACGCTACTCGAGTCCGCGCTTGTGTTTGATCTGATCCATCACCTTGGCGTACTCCACTTCGAACGCCGCGGTGCCTTCTTGCAGGTTCTTGATCTTCGAGCGCACCTCGGCATCGAGGCCGGTCTCCACCTCCATGTGACGGCGGAGGATCGGCGTCATCTTCTTTCGAAGCGTCGCGTCGTCAGCATAGATCTCTGCAACGTTGCTGCTGTGAAAGAGCATGTTCAGTAACTGGTCGATCAGGTAGGGCAAGGTCTCGTCTTGTTGGGGAAACCCCATTTCCTTGGCCACGCGCTGCCGCATCTTACCGAGCTTCGAGTAGCCGAGGCCCTCGCGTTGCATGCGGTCCTTCGATTCGTCGATCAGCTGCCGTTCCCGGCGGACGAACTCCTTCAGCACCGCTTCGAGGTCCATCCGGACCTCGAGCTCTTCGTCGACTTCGATGTCGTTCTGGGCGGTGAGCTCACGCACTAGATCGTCAACGATCGGGCCAATTTTTCCTGAGTAAAGTCGCATGGTTATGATTGATGGCCCCAACCTGGAGCGACGCCCCTTCTGATGTGGCCGACACTAGCTGGGCCTGCTGCTTCGGTCAATACGTACGAGAAAAACCCAATTGGAGTATTTTTGTCAGTCTATGTCTTGACGGTAATCCTGTATTCATGCACCATACCGTTAAGGCTGTAAGTATGGATTCTAACGCTCCTGCACTCCAGAACGGCTCCGGCGCACGACGACTGCGCACGACGGAAGAACGCCGAACGAGGATTCTCAATCGTTGCAGGGTGTTCGAGGCATTGGGACCGGAGCTTCGCGAGCAGGTTCTCAACGGCAGCGCGCTGGTCGATGCCGATCGTCGCGAGTCCTTGTGCATGCCCAGCGACCCCGCCGTGTTCGTCATCGGTAGCGGTCGCGTTCGGCGCGTGCGCCGCACACCGGAGCGGGAGCTGACGCTTGGCTACTACGGCCCGGGCGATCTGGTCGGCGAGATGTCGCTGGTCGACGCCGAAGCGCGCCTCGAAACGGTGGTTTTGGATTACGTGGAAGCGCTACGCATTCCGCCTCGACTCATCAAACTGGTGATGGCCGAGGACCTTGGATTCGCTTCCGCTATGCATCGATTAATGGGGGAACGTCGTCTGCTCGCAGAACGGCGAATCGATGCCCTGCTCACGCGAAGCGTAGAATCGCGTGTTGCAGAATTTCTACTCGATGCGTCCACGCGTCATGGCATTCCCGACTCACGGGGGATCTTGATCGGTGTGAAGTTCACCCATCAGGAAATCGCGAGCTACGTAGGCTCGACTCGGGAAACCGTCACTCTGGTGCTCGGTGCTTTCAAAAGGGGTGGCGTGATCACCACTGATCATCGCCGCGTCGTCATCAGAGATATCGCTGGACTGCGAAAGAGGGTCTAACCAAAAACTGGGGAGGCGTCCGAACGGCGCGGCCTGGGGGGGCCGCCCGGTCGGACCCATTTATCTGGTTTACACCCACCCGCGTACCCCCTAAATCAGCTCATCCTCCGCGTTGAGCTTCTTTTCCATCCGGTCGATCAGGCCCTTCCAGCCCTCTTCCTTGATCACGCGGCGGAACTGGCGCTTGTAGTTCTTCACGAGGCTCACCTCGTCGGTGAAGATGTCGAAGACCTTCCACTCTTTGCCGGCGGGGCTCATCGAGTAGTCGATGGTGATCGGCGGTTGGCGTTTTTTCGTGACGGAGCGGGCCGAGGATTTAACCTTCACGCCTTCTTCGATGGGCTCGGTTCCGACCCACTTCACGTTGTACTCGAGGGTCGACTCCATGTTTCGCTGGTACTGGCGCTCGACGAGCGCGCGCAGCAGGCTCACGAACTTGTCAAGCTCGTTCTTGGAGCGCTTGTCCCACTCCTTGTCGAGCGACAGTTGGGCGAGGCGGTCGTAGTCGAGGAACTCGCCGAGCAACACGGTGAGTTGTTCGGCACGCTGCGGCGTGTCGGGCTTGCGAAGCACCGCGCGCACTTTATTGTGCTTGGTCTTGATGAAGGCCTCTGCTTTGGCGGCTTGTGCGGCGCTGAGGCCTCCGCTCGCGACGACTGCGGAGGAGGTGGGTGAATCCTGCGCGAACGCCGCCCCTGTGGTGAGGAGCGAAGCCGCCAGAAAGCCTGAAATCAATACGTTGCGAGTCATATGTCCATCGTAGACGGTGGTGCTCCGCCGTTTATTCCTCACAGTCGGCCGGTCGCCAGCCCTTTTCAGACACCATGGGCACGTTTGTCGCTTTTTCGAGGGCGGCTATCGCTAGATCGTATTCGGCCGTGGCCATCAGGCGGCTGGAGCGGGCGCTGAAGTACGCGGTCACCGCGTCGACGAAATCCCGCGCGTCCTGCGTGCCCACCTCGTATCCCTGACCGGCGGAGACGAACCACTTGCGTGCCTCTTTCTCCGAGCGCGTCCAGCTGTTCATTCGGCGTTGTGCATCCTTGAGTTGTTCGTAGATGGCGTTGACCTCGATCTCGATGCCAAGCTTGGCCTCTTCGGTCTTGGCTTTGAGCGACGCGATCTCCGCTTTGGCGGTCTTCACACGAGCATTGGTCCCCGCGAAATCGAGCTTCCACTTGGCAACCAACCCGAAGAACGCGCCCGCGAAGTTGCCCCGGTCGATGATGAAGGGGTTCTGGATGTCGGTGATGTTCGGGGTTCTCGCGAACGATGCGCTCAACGCCAAGATGATGTCTGGCAGGTAGCCGGCGCGCTTGACGACCAGGTTGGCGTCCTGTGCCTGCCGCGCCGCATCGAGCTGAAAGAGCTCGGGGCGCTTCGCGAGCGCGCGATCCACGTAGTCGCCAAGCTCGATCACCTCGCTCCGGACTGCCTCTAGCGGACACTCCGGCACGACCGCCGGCTGGATCCCCGACAGGAGCTCGAGCGACCTCCGTGCGGTGGCTTCCAGGCGCAACGCTTCGGACTCACGTGACTCGATCTCCGAAAGGGCGGCCACGAGCCGGAAGTAGTCCTGTTGTTTCACTTCCGGGTCGTCGGCTTCGAGGCGCGCACCGAGCTTGTCGACCGCGCTTCGCAGCTTGTCCTTGCCTTCCGCGATCATCGCTTGAAGATCGAGCGAGAGTTGCAAGCCGAAATACGCGCGCCGCACATCGAATACGACTTGGTTCAGCGTGAGCTCGCGCCCATACTCGGCCGAGGTGATCCCCGCGGAAGCCGCTTTCTTTCCCGACCGGTACTTGCCGAAGGTGTAGATCGGGATGCCGCCCTGGATGCCGAGCTCTCCGCCCGGGCCCCAGCGGTTGCTCCAAGGGATCTGGGGGTCGGGGCTGAAGGTAGCGGTTCCGCGCGCGCCCGGCGCGACGAAGAAGCGCGCTTGGCCTTCGAACTGGAAGAAGGGAGAGAGACGCGCCTCATCGAGCCGGGCTTCGGCGGCGTCTATGTCTGCGGCGGCGGCCTTCAATCTCGGGTACTGAAGGATCGCCGACTGCGTGTACTCGTCGACATGATAGACGCGAACCGTCATCGAGGGTTCGTCGATGGGCTCGGCCTCCGTAGTCGGCGTCGTCTCCTGTGCGCTAAGGTGCCCCGCGACGCCAAGCGTCGACAGCACCGCGACGGATAGCGCCCAGGACCTCACCATGGGCTTTTTGTAGCCGGAAACGCTGGCTCGGGCCATGCCACGGGCCTCCGCGGCCGGTTTACTTCTTTGCGCCGCCGCCCTGCTTGGCTTGCTTGTTGTAGCGCTGAATCAAAACGTCGGTGAGGTCGAGGTTGGACGGCACCCAGACGACACCGCCTTCGTTGGCCTCCACGATCAGCGTGTAGCCGTCCGTCTGGCCGATTCGTCGCAGGATCCCCTGCATCTTCTCGAGGATCACCTGGGTCAGCTCCGCTTCCTTGCTCGAAAGCTCCTGCTGGTACTGCATGTACTCGTTCTGGAGATCCATCAGGTCGGCCTGGTACTTCTCGACCTTCTTGCGGAGCGCATCCTCGCTGAGCACGTCTTGTTGGCGCTCGAGGCTGTCCTTCTGCGCTTTGAGGCTGGTCTGCTTCGCGTCGAGCGACTTCTGACGCTCGTCGAACAACTTCTTCAAGCGACGCTTGGCCTGCCGCCCGTCTTCCGTCTCGTTGATGGCGCGCTGAAGATCGACGACGCCGATCTTGACCTGAGCGTCTGCCTTGCTGGCGGATCCGGCGAGGACCATCGTGGCCAACGCGAAAATAATGATACTGCTAAAGCGCATGAGAGCTTCCTTTCAGGCCCGGGCTAGCTAGCCGTTTGCCGCGAGGCGGTCAAGCCGCAGGGGTTATACGTGCGGGTGCCGGCTTTCATTCGGCTAGAACGACTGGCCGATCGTGAATTCGAAGCGGATCGGGTCGTCCTGAACACGTCGCTTGATGGGAATGCCCCACTCGAAGCGGAGGGGGCCGAGTGGCGAGAACCAGCGGATGCCAAAGCCGACCGAGTAGCGAAGGAAGCCGCTGATACCGCAAGGCCGCGACGAGGGATCGGCATTTGGAGCGACTGGCGCTTGGCAATTGCCAAACTGATCACGGAACCCAAACAGGTTCCACGCGTTGCCGCCGTCGCTGAAGATCACGCCCTTGATGCCAACAGCCTCGATGAGTGGGAACTCGAGCTCGATGTTGTAGAACGCCTGGAAGTCGCCGCCAATCGGACGGCCCTCCGCGATGATCGGCAGGTTCGGATCGCCCGCCGTCGCCACACCGGCCTGCGGGCCGACGGACTGCAGTCGGTAGCCGCGAATCGTGAAGATACCGCCGAGGTAGAAGCGCTCGAAGACCGGAACGTAGCGTCGAGACGTGATCAGGCCGAGCTCCGCGTTGACCTTGAAGACGACCGGCCCGAAGACCTTCTTGTAGAAACGCGCGAAGCTGGTCTGGCGCACGAACGTGTTGTCGGAGCCGAGGTATTGGTCGGCTATCTGCACCGCGTAGTTGGCGAAGATGCCGCCGGTGGTCGACAGACGGTTGTCGCGGCTATCCCAGTTCAAGGTGAAGCGAAGCGAGCTCGTGATGCCGTCGCGGAACGCGTTGGCAATGAAGATGTTGGAGAAGGTGTTCTGAAGCTCGCCTCCGACACCGAGGAGGTTGCCGCGTGGCTGGGAGATGTTCACGTTCTCGAACTCGTACCGAACGAAGAGTCTAAATCGCGGATTGAACAGTGGGTGTCCCGTCGTGATGTTGGCACCCGTCGAGTCCTGCCGGAAATCCCGGAAATCCCGGATCCGTTTGAAGAGGCCGAACCCGAGGCTCCACTCGGAGCCCAGGAACCAGGGCTCGATGAAGTTCAAGTCGATCTGTTGTCGAATTCCGGAGAGCTGAAGGTTCAGGCCGAGCGTCTGTCCGCGGCCGAACAGGTTCTGTTGCTGAATCTGCGCGGTGACGATGAAGCTCTCGAGTGAGGAGAAGCCGGCGCCGACTTGGAACGTTCCAGTCGGCTTTTCGGCGACCTCGACGTTGATCACCATTTGATCGCGCGCGGTGCCTTCTTCTTCGGAGACGTCGACGCGCTCGAAGTAGCCGAGCTGGTTCACGAGCGCGCGGCCGTCTTCGAGCTTGGTTTGGTTGTAGAGGTCTCCTTCGCTGAGTCGGAACTCGCGCCGGATCACGGCGTCGCGGGTCTTGGTGTTGCCGCGCACGTGAATGCGCTCGATGTAGACGAGCGGCCCGCGCAGGATGTTGATCGTGACGTCGACCAAGCGATTCTCTTCGTCGAGGTCGGTGCCTGGCACCATCTCCACGAGCGCATACCCGGCGTCCCGGTAGGTGCGGCTGATGCCTTCGATGCCTTCGGCGATCTTGCTCCGGCTGAACCAGTCGCCCGGATCGAGCTTGACCATCTTGCGGAGCTCTTCCTTCGGCGCGATCGTCTCGACCTCGTTGCCGGCGCCGTCCGTCTCCATGACGTCGAAGTCTCGGATACGGAAGCGCGGGCCTTCCTCGACGGGAATCGTGATATCGACGTACGCGCGGTCAGCGGTGAGCTCAACCGTGGGACGCCCGGGCCGCATCATCAGGTAGCCCTTGTCGTAGTACCAGGCTTGGACGCGGGTGAGGTCCTCGTCGAACGCGCTTCGGCTGAACTTGTTGCGGTCGCTCAGGAACGAGAACATGCCCGTCTCGTTGGTCTGCATGATCTTGAGCAACTCGGCCGCGGGCAGCTGCTCGTTGCCGACGAAGCTGATTCGGCGAACCTCGACTTCCGCGCCCTCGTCGATCTTGAAGATCACGTCGACTTGGTTGGTGTCGCCCGGAACGCGCCGAAGCTCGTACTTGATGTCCGCCAGGAAGAAACCCTCTTCGGAGTACAGTTGCCGAACGGCATCCGCCTGGTCTTCCACGTCGGGCACCGAGAGGATGGTCCCTTCTTCGAGGGTGATCGCCTCGTCGATGTCCTCCTCGTCGACCTCGTCGTTGCCCTTGTAGATCACATTCCGGATGGCGGGGCGCTCGACCACTCGAATCGTGAGCTTGATGCCCGCGCCGAGTGGGTCGGCTTCGATCTGAAGGTCGTCGAAGTACCCCATGTTCCAGAGCGCCTTGGCGTCACGGGTCACGGCAGGGTCGCGACAGATGTCGCCCTTGCGCAGCTTCATGGTCGCGCGGACGTCGTCCGGATCGACGCGGCGCGCGCCAACGACCACGACCCGTCGGATCTCTTTTCCGTGACAGCTCGTGCGGGGCACCCGAACGGCTGCGTCAGTGTCCTCGACGGGCTGGTAATCTTCGCCCTCGGGGTCCTCCGGCGAGAGGGGCTCTGGCGGCCGTTGCGGTTCGGGCGAGGTGCGCACGGGCCGGGTCGCCGGGGGCGGCGGCTCGGGCATGTTCTCCTCACTCTGAGCGCCCGCCACGGAAGCGAGCCCTGCAAGCGTCAGGGCTATGGCAGGGGCGGAAAGGCGCATTGTCAGAGTTAACGATCCGGGCGGCTATAGCCGTGCCCTATGAGAGGGTCAAGCTGGTTTTCCTTGGTTTTCAAGGGGTTGGGGGGCGTCGCTCGTCCGCAACGATACGCCCATCCTTCATGGAAACGCGGCGCGGCATCATCGCCGCGAAGTCCCGGCTGTGCGTGACGATGAGGAATGTCGTCCCGTGCCGGCGATTCAGATCGAAGAACAGCGACTGAACCGATTCGCTCGTCTGACTGTCGAGATTGCCGGTCGGCTCATCGGCGAGCACCAGCTTCGGCTCCATCAGCAGAGCCCTGGCGAGGGCGACCCGTTGCTGCTCGCCGCCGGAAAGCTCGCCCGGCCGGTGCGTGAGGCGCGAGGACAGCCCGACCTCGTCGAGGAGTTGGCGGGCGCGGTCCTCCAGCCGACGCCGTCCTTGGATGAGCCCAGGCATCAGGACGTTTTCCAGCGCCGTGAACTCCGGAAGTAAATGATGAAATTGAAATACAAAACCAATGCTTCGGTTCCGAAACTCAGCGAGATCCGAGCTTCCGAGGCGCGTGACGTCCTCACCGTCGTAGAGGATCCGGCCCTCGGTAGGCAGGTCCAGCGTACCCACCAGGTGGAGTAATGTGCTCTTGCCTGCCCCGGAGGGTCCGACGATCGTGACCATCTCGCCGCTTCCGATGTCGAGATCGATACCTTGAAGGACTACGAGCGAGCGACCCTCGTGCTCGAAGGCTTTGCTCACGTTTTGCACGCTGACGAGTGGATCGGACATCGAGGGCGCGAGGATTCAGTCGTATCGGAGCGCGTCGACGGGCCGCACTCGGCTCGCTTGATACGCGGGAAAGAGAGTTGCCGCCAGGCATACCACCACGGTAGCGGCGCCCACCAGAGCGAACTCGGTCGGGTCGAGATGGACGGGGAGCTTGTCGATGTAATAAACCTCGGGATTCATCCGGATTCCAAAGTGTTCGGCTGCAAATGTGAGGACGAAGCCAAGTCCAAGCCCCAAGAGACCGCCTGCCGCGCCGATTAGAAGTCCCTCGATCACGAAGATCCGGATCACGCTTTGCGGCGAGGTTCCCATCGTCTTCAGGACGCCGACCTCGCGTTGCTTCTCCTGCACCAGAAGCGTGAGCGTGCCGAACACAGAGAAGCCTGCGATCAGGATGGCGATGCCGAGGGTGATGAACATCGCCAGCTTTTCGAGAGCCAGCGCGCCAAACAGCTGTTGGTTCATCATCTTCCAGTCGCGAACCCTGAGATCGTCTCGGCCGAGGGCAGGCCCGAGGTCTGCGGCGAGGGCCGGCGCCCGCTCGACGTCGTGCACCTTGATCTCGATGCCGCTGATGCGGTCGGGCGATCGGAAGAAACGCTGAGCGACGCCGAGGTCGATGTAGGCGTGCTTCATGTCGTACTCGTACATGCCGCTATAGAAGATACCGGCAATCCGGAACGATCGGGTGTTCGGAATCGGGCCTGTGGGGCCGAGATCGCCGCGCGGCGAGACGACGGTGACCCGATCGCCGACCACCAGGCGAAGCGCCCGGGCGAGCTCCTGCCCGACGATCAGGCCCGGCATCGCATCTTCGGGCCTTTCCTCCGGAAGCCCCCGGGCCGCGACCCGCTCGGCGCCCTCGATCATTGCGTCGATCGCGCCCTTGTTGGTGGCGCTATCGAGTGGGCTCAAAATCTGCTCCGGGTGCTGCAAGTACTCGAGCTTCCCGTGGGTCATGTTGCGCGCGAGGTCGGTGACCTCCGAGACGGTCTCGGGGTCGATTCCGCGAAGGATCGCGCCGGCGCGGTTCGAGAGGCTGGACACCATGACCTCGACCTGCAGGAAGGGGGTGGCTCCGACGACGCCCTCGGTCTCGCGCGCCTGTTGCAAGACGGGTTGCCAGTCGGTGAGCTCTTCATGGACACGGTCGACGACGATGTGGGCGTGGTTGCCGAGGATCTTCTTCTTCAAGTCTGCGCGGAAGCCGCCCATGACGCTGAGCGTGGAGATCAGCATGCAGGTGGACACCGCGACGGCGAGAATCGACAGTGTTCCACTTGCCGCGAGGAACCCGGTCTTCTTGGCGCGCAGGTGCCGCGCAGCCACCATCGATTGAAAGCCGATGCGCTCGAAGGCGCTCAGCATGGGGCGCACGAGCCGCAGCGCGAGACGCACGACGAACAGTGTCGTCACGGAGACTCGAGCGACGGCCCGCGCGAGGCCCGCATCGTCGCCGTCTGCCGGTGTGATCGGAAACGAGAAACTCATTGCGACGAACGCAAGCAGCAGCGCGCCATCGAACACCCACCAGAATCGCTGCCGGCGCTCGACCGGGATCAAGAACCAGCACGACGCGCTCAACCCGACCAGCACGGCGCCGCTGATGCCCTGCAGGGACTTGGCCGCCTGATAGAGGGTGGGGAGCCAATCGAGGTCGAGGTCTGGATACGCGAGGTGGGTCAGCCCAAACAGCAGGCTCGCAACACTGCCGCCGAGCACGTGACCCACGGACGCGTAAGCCCCCCATAGAAGGATGCCAAGCGTCGTGGACGTGATCAGCGCGTGGAGTAGGGCCGTGATCCCCAAGCCCAGTGTGCGAGCGCGACCGCGTGTTCCGCGAGGCGAGTTCGCGGCGCGCTGCGTGACCGCAATGCTCAGGAGCAATAGGGTGAGCTGCACCGTGGCCCATCCGATGGCGAGGCGTACCCACAACAGGTCGTCGGCAAGCTGCGCTTGAAACCACTGAGTGCTCGTGCCGGCGAAGACCAGCACGGCTGCCGTCTGCAGGACACCCAAGCCGCAAAGCACGCCGGTCCAGATGCCGGGCGGCCGCGTGTCGCTCATTCGGCCTCCGGCCTGAGCAGCGGGAAGAGGAGCACGTCCCGGATGGACGGCTGGTTGCACAACAGCATGACCAAGCGGTCGACGCCGAGGCCGAAGCCAGCGGCGGGCGGCATCCCGTGCGACAGCGCGCGGATGTAGTCGGCGTCGAAGTCCATGGCTTCCTCGTCGCCTCGCTCGCGGTTTTCCAGCTGGGCATCGAAGCGAGCGGCCTGATCGTCGGGGTCGTTGAGCTCGCTAAACGCGTTGCTGAGCTCGCGGCCGTCGATGAACAGCTCGAATCGATCGACGTAGGCAGGGTCTTCGTCGTTACGTCGGGCAAGGGGTGAGACCTCCCAAGGGAACTCGGTGATGAAGACCGGAACGGAGTGCGACCCGTTCTGCGTGCGGTACATCGCGCTCAGGTCCGGCTCGGCCACGAGCTCGAAGACCGCGAACACGCGCTCTCCGTGCGTCTCGCAATTGCGGAGCTGCTTCTGCGCCGCAGGATCGAGCTTTGGGAGCATTGACTGGCAGGCCGCAGCGAACGCCGCTTCGTCGTCGATGGCGTCCGGTGAGAGCGCCTCGCTCCATGCTGTCGTGGGCACCTCGCCCTGACCGGCGCGGCGGAGACGCTCCGCGATCGCTTCTCGCATCCGCACGCGCTTCCAATCGGCTTCGAGGTCGAACGGGCGCTCGCCGGTCAGAGCCGGGAAGCGGGCGCGCAGGTCGGCGTCGACCGCGCGAAGCATGTCGACGACGAGGTCCATCAAGTCCTCGTGGGTCGCATAGGCCATGTAGAACTCGAGGATCGTGAACTCGGGGTTGTGCTTGGTGCTGATGCCCTCGTTCCGGAACGCGCGGCCGATTTCGTAGACCCGGTCGAAGCCGCCGACGAGCAGCCTTTTCAAATACAGCTCGGGTGCAATGCGTAGGATCAGATTCAGGTCGAGCGTGTTGTGGTGCGTGTGGAACGGCTTCGCGGTCGCACCGCCGCGGATCGCGTGCAGGAGCGGCGTCTCGACTTCGAGGAAGTCGCGCTCGTCGAGGAAGCGACGGAGTGATTGCACCATTCGGGTCCGCGCGCGGAACACCTCGGAGACCACTGGGTTGGCGAACAGGTCGACGTAGCGCTCGCGGTATCGCTTCTCGACATCCTTCAAGCCGTGCCATTTCGCCGGCGGTGGCAGTAGCGCTTTGCCGAGATGCGCGTAGCGTCTTGCGCTCACCGCGAGCGCGCCCGTCTTCGTTCGAATTGCCGGGCCCTCGACCATCACGTGGTCGGCGAGGTCGAGGAGCTTGAGTTGGGCGGCGTCGGCCTCGGGGAGGCTGTCGGGGCGCACCAGGGTTTGGGCGTCGCCGTGGGGAGTTCGGATAACCAGGAACGGACCTCGCTTGGCCACGACCCGACCAAACAAGGGCAGACGCGGCGCGTCGTCGGTCAGCTCGTCCTCGAGCGGGAGCTTTGCGCGCGCTTCTTCGTCGGCCGCGAGCATGACCACATGCAGCCGCTTCTCTTCGAGTGCCGGCGTCGTCCGAAAGGAGTTCGGGTAGGGTGGCACGCCGAGCTCCCGCAAGCGTTCCGCCTTGTTCAGCCGTGTTTGTCGCAGCTCGTCTTCGGTGGCCACTTCTCTAGTCCCCTTGGGCTTCGCCCGCTTTCTTCTTCTGTTGCTTCTTTTCGGCGTTCATCAAGAGGTAGGTTTCGATGAACTGGTCAAGGTCGCCATCGAGCACGGCATCAGCGTTGGTGGCTTTGTGGTCGGTCCGTTCGTCCTTGACCATGGTGTAGGGTTGGAGCGTGTACGTTCGCACCTGTGACCCGAAGGCGATGTCGGCACGATCGTTGAGGAACGCCTCCTCAAAGGCTTGTTCCTTTTCGCGCCGAGCCTTCTCAAACAGCAAGCCGCGAAGCATCTTCAGGGCCGTCTCCCGGTTCTGATGCTGGGATCGCTCGGCCTCGCAGCGGACCGTGAAGCCGGTCGGGATGTGCTTCATGCGAACGGCAGACTCGGTTCGGTTGACGTGCTGGCCACCTGCACCGCCTGAGCGCATCGTGCTGACCTCGAGGTCTTCGTCCTTGATCTCGATTTCTCCCTCGGTCAGCTCGTCGCCGAGGTCCGGGACGACGCTCACGCCGGCGAAGGACGTGTGCCGTCGCTTGTTGGCGTCGAACGGGCTGATCCGGATCAAACGATGTACGCCGTTCTCCGCCCGGAGGTAGCCGTAGGCATTGGGCCCGCGCGCCACGAAGCTCGCGTCCTTGATCCCGGCCTCGTCCCCGGGCTGCTTGCTGAGCAGCTCGGTCTTGAACCCTCGGCGCTCACACCAGCGGAGGTACATGCGGAGCAGAATCTCGGCCCAGTCCTGCGCCTCGGTTCCGCCGGCGCCCGGGTTGATGGTGACGATCGCGTCCGTGTCGTCGTCGGCTGTGAGCATCCGCTTGAGCTCTAGGTTGCGTACCTCCGCCTCGAGCGAGGGGAGCTGTTTGGCGACATCGGCGATGACGCCCTCGTCGTCCTCGGCCGCCGCCAGCTCCAAAAGCTCGAGCAGGTCTTTTACTTCGGATTCTACCCGCTCGAATTCCTTGATGGTTTCCTCAGACGATGAGCGCTCGCGCATCATCTTCTGCGCCTTCTGCTGGTCGTTCCAGAAGCCCTCCGCGAGGCTCAAATTCGTCAGTCGGTCGACGCTATGACGAAGGCCGTCGAGGTCAAAGATACCTCCCCAGCGAATCCATACGCTGTGCGAGGTCTTGAAGTTGTTCGCGGCATTCCCCTGGAGTCATTGCGCCCCTCGGGCCGGAAGGTACTCGCTGTCACTCCGGAGTCAAAAGCACCGTCGATGATCCGCGAGCCCGCAGGGCGAAGCCCAGCGCGAATACGCCGCCAAGCGCGAGCGTAGCGAAGAGCGCGGAGGGAGGATTACGGGTGGGGGCGGGTGGATGTTGTTAAGCCAAACCAGGCCACCAGCCCACCTCAGCGCGGAAGCCAGCAAGACAGCCGATTTCCCTTGTTTTCCCAAGGACTTTCCGGTTCACTAGCGCGCTATGCGCCGTTTCCGACCTCTGGGGATTCTTGTGTTCGTCATTGGGCTCTTGGCTCTCACTGGTTGTGATACCGAGAAGCTGGCGGCCGACTCCACGGCTGAGCTCTTTGGACGGGCCGCGCCCGGGATCGAGCAGCACTGGGACTACGAGCTGGTTGGGAAGTCCTTCCCGGCGAGCATCATTCAACTCGAAGGCCTACTCCGGATCGTTCCCGACAACGAAACGATCGGGATGTCTCTCGTCGCCGCGTACATCGGCTACGGCACCGGCTGGATCGAGGACCGGGTCGAAATCGCCGACATCGAGGACGAATGGGAAGAGGCCGACGCGCTTCGGCGCCGGGCGCTCGTGATGTATACGCGAGCCTGGGAGCTCTCGAAGCACTTCCTGCGCAATCGTGACGAGGGCTTCGACGAAGCGCTCAAGGGGGGCATCGATACCCTCGACAGCTGGCTCCGCATGGTCTTCGTCGAAAAAGAAGACGCCGCCATCCTCTTGTGGTCCGGGGCTTCGCTCGGCGCACGAATCAACATGGGCATGGAGGATATGGATACCGTGGCGGACCTTCCACTCGCCAAGGTGCTCCTCGGTTACTCTGTCGAGCTCGATCCGGACTTCATGTTCATGATCGGACAGATGACGATGGCGACACTTGCGGCCTCCGAGTTCCCGCCCGACATGGACCGGGCCAAGGTTCTGTTCGACGAGGTGCTCGAGAAGACCGAGCGACGGAACCTGATGGTTCAGATGAGTATGGCGCGGTACTACGCGGTGAACGTAGGCGACCACAAGCTCTTCGAGGAGCTCCTCGAAGAGGTGCTCGCTGCAGGGGACGTGCTTCCGGAGGCTCGACTCAGCAACACGCTCGCCCGACGCAAGGCGGCGCGTTACCTCGACAACATCGACCTCTACTTCAGTGACCTCAGCGAGTAGCCGATGAGTCGCCTGAGGCAGCTCTTCGTAGTCATTCTCACCGCCTGTGCGTTCCTCGTCCCGGGCGCGGTCTCCGTCCCGAACGCCGAAGCCGAGGGTGCGACCGTCATCCGTTTCGCGTCACTCGCGCCACCGGGCTCGGCGTTCATGAAGGTGATGAAGGCCTGGAATCGGAGTTTGAAGAAGGCGACCCAAAACCGGGTCGAGCTGCGCTTCTATTCCGGTGGTAGCCAAGGTGACGAGCGAGATTTCATCCGCAAAGTGCGCGCGGGACAGGTCGACGCAGCCGGAGTGACCACGACCGGCCTCGGCATGGTGGTGCGACCGGTGCTGGTGCTGAGCACGCCCGGTTTGATCACCGAGTACGATCAGCTCGAGCGGGCCCGGAGCGAGCTCGGCCCGCGCTTCAACGAGATGTTCGAAGCTGCTGGCTTCAAGAACATGGCGTGGGGCGAGGCCGGCAAGAACCGAATCTTCTCGGTCGAGAAGTTCGCGAAGCCCGAGGACCTGAAGCTGCTCCGGCCTTGGGCCTGGAAAGACGATCCAATCTTCGCGGAGCTCGTACGGATCGTCGGTGCCAACCCGGTGCGCATGGGCGTTCCGGAGGTGTACGGTGGGCTCCAGACGCGCATGATCGACGTCGTGCCTACTTCGTCGATCGCCGCTGTTGCGATGCAGTGGTACACGAGGCTGAATTACGTGGCCAAAGACAACTTCGCGATCATCGTCGGTGGCTCGCTGATCAAGCAGGAGAAGTTCGACGAGCTGTCCGAGCCCGACCAGAATGCGCTCATGGACACCAGTGAGCGCGCCGCGAGGGCGCTCGACACGCTGGCCCGCCGAGACGACGACAGAGCCTATGGGTCGATGGTGACCAGAGGGATGGTCGAGGTCGACCTCTCGCCCCACCGGGCCGCGTGGGACGCCGTCGAGGCGCAGACCCGCGAGAACCTGACCGGGCGCGTCTACAGCAAGAGCTTGCTCCAAGCAGTGGAAAAGGTCGCTGCCGGAAAGTAGGGATGCTCCTCGTCCTGAACACGCTCGTCTCGGCCGTAGTCATCGGCGTTGCGGCGTGGATTTCCAAACGCTATCCGGTCACGGCGGGGTTCATCGTTGCGCTCCCGGTGGCGACGATGCTCGTGCTGCCCCTGGCCTATCTGCAACACCGCGATGCTGGGAGCGTGTTCGACATGGCGCGCAGCATCCTGATTGCGCTCCCGATCACGCTGCTGTTCTTCATCCCTTTCCTGATGCGTGACCGGCTGCCGTTTTGGGGCGCATACGCGATTGGCTGCGCGCTCTTGCCGCTCGGCTACTTCCTACACCGCGCCGTCATGCGCGCGATCGGCTGAGTAGAGAAGACCGGAGAATCGGCCGCGACGCAGTTGGGCGGGTGGATTTAGTCAAAACCTCCCGACGCGGATCGCGCACAAGGGGCGGCACAGACCGACGCCACTCGCGTTCGATCCCACTGCTCAGGGGACGCTACAGCGTGGCGCCGCCGTGGACGTCGATTGTCTCGCCGGTGAAGTAGTCGCAGTCGAAGATGAATTTGACCGCGCGCCAGATGTCCTCGGGTTTGCCCATGCGGCCGAGCGGGATCGAGGCGCGGATCATATCGAGCGCCTTTTGGTTCATGCCTGCCGTCATCGAAGTTTCCGTTGCGCCGGGGGCCACGGCGGCGACCCGGATGCCGTACGGCGCGAACTCCTTCATCCAAGTGCGCGTGTTCGCGGCGAGGGCGGCCTTGGCTGCGACGTAGTTGGTTTGCCCACGGTTGCCGTGTCGCGCGATCGACGAGATGTTCACGATGACGCCGGGCTCGGCGTGCTCGATCATGTGAGCGACGACCTCTTGCACCATGAGAGCGGCGCCCGTGAGGTTGATGGCGATGACGAGGTCCCAGTCTTCCCGCGACATGCGGCGGATCTCGCCGGTCGTGCGGCTCTTGCCGACCCAGAGGCCGTCACGAATCACTCCGGCGTTGTTGATGAGGCCGTTGAGCCCACCCATCTGCTCAGCCGCCCACGGCACGAAGCTCGCGATGTCGTCTTGGTCCGCGACGTTGAGCTTTCGTCGGTGAATGCCTTCGGGGAGGGCGGCGAGGCCTTCCTCGTTGACGTCGCCAACGGCGACTTGGGCACCGGCCCCGAGCAGCTGTTTGGCGAAGTGCTCTCCGAGCCCGGAGGCGCCGCCGGTGACGATGACTTTGAGTTGATCGAGCTCCATGAGAGGCCTCCTATCAGAACGTGGCGCCGAAGGACAAGCCTGCCCCTCGGCGTGAAAACGATGGCGCGAGGCGCCAGCTGAATTCGTGGCCGGGTATCGGCATCTTTCGCTTGTTGTACTGCTCCCAAGCCTTCTCGCTCGGGGTGGGCCGAAACGATGCTGCGAACGTGCCGATGCCGACGCCCAAGAACACCCCGCCGATGATGTAGCCAGACGCACGGTCGGTTGGGCTCGAGCCATCGGGAACCGGCGTAAATGCCAGCACCAAGACCCCCGCAATCGCATGCGTGAGCCCGTTCCAGCGCACGAGGAGTCGTTCTCCGTTGCGCATCTCGTGCGACGCTTGGAGCTCTCCTTCGAAGTGCGCGAGCTCGACCTCGCTCACGCCGTTCTGACGCGCCTTTTGCCAGCGCTCGAGCCTGTGCTTCTCGTGGGACACGCGGGTGGCCGCGAAGACGCCAGTGGTGAGGTCGGCCATGCCGAGCGTCATGAACATGGCGCCGAGGCCGCGCGAGTAAGCGCTCTGTGGATCGTCTTCGATCAATCGCCAGGCCCCCAAGCCGATCATGATCATCCCGCCGGTAATTCCGGCGGCGGATCTCGTCGAAGATGCGCGCATTGTGAGCCAAGGCCTCGCGCGTAGTGGTCGACGGCTCCTCGACGACGATCTCGATCGCGCTCGAGGAGGCGGCCGCTTCGTCGGCTTCTTCTGAAAGACTCGCCTCTTCTGATTGCTGCGCGGCGGCCGGGACATAGCCGACCAGCGGCAGGCAAAGAGACAAAAGCAGGGCGGAAAGGGGTCGCATGGCCGTCCGCGGTGGATAGCAGCGTCTACCCGACGTGGCCAATCAGGAGTCGCGGCGACGATTGAGGAATTTCTCGTGGGCGCGGCTGAGCGTGTCGTAGAAGCGCTGCGGGTGGGTCCTCTTGAGGCGCCACGCCATGCGCCCGTCTCGCATCGGTTGCACGTAGAGCTTGCCGTCGCGCACTGCATCGATGGCGGCTTTCGCGACATCCGGTGCCTGGACCTTGGAGCGCTCCATCCAGCGGATGATTTGAGCGTCGTCCTTCTCGGTGGTGGCACCTCGGCCGCTGCTGACGATGTTCGTCCGAAAGAAGGTCGGACAGAGCGCGGTCACTCGAATGCCGGCCCCTTTGTATTCCGCGTAGAGGGTCTCGCTCAAAGAGACTACGCCTGCTTTGGTGACGTTGTAGGCGGACATCGCCGGGGGCGAAAGAAGACCCGCCGCCGATGCGACGTTGAGAATGTAACCGTGCCCCTGCGCCTTCATCTTGGGAACGGCGGCCTGACAGCCGTAGATGACTCCCCAAAGATTGATATCGACCGCCCAGCGCCAGTCTTCGATCGAGATTTCGTCAAACGGGCCGCCGACGGCGACGCCGGCATTGTTGGCCAGGAAGTCGATCCCCCCGAGCCGCCGCTCGGTCTCCTCGATGAGACCGAAGACCGCGTCTCGCTTGGTGACGTTGCAGGGAATTACTTCGGCGCGCGTGCCCTGTTTGCGCACGAGCGCAGCGGTTTCGTCGGCAGAGGAGGAATCGATGTCGGAGACGACGAGGGAGGCGCCACGCTCGGCGAGGTCGAGCGCGAGCGCGCGGCCGAGGCCGCTGCCTGCACCAGTGATGACCGCCCGAAGCGGCGTGGGGAACGACATGCGCGGAGGGAAGCCCCGAATCCGGGGCGCGTCAAGGCGCATCCGCGAGGAAGGTCGAGACTGGCGTTAAACTAAGAAGGCGCCCCAAGGGGCGCCTTCTCGTAACGTCCGCGTGTGTAAGACCGACTTCGTGTTATTTGTTGCCTTTGGTCTTGCTACCGGT
>Ga0111160_1057_pt1 | contig 30378 bp, 25 predicted proteins | sample DeeMarSeWOR28_12_FD_80265 | JGI IMG/M metagenome (GOLD analysis project Ga0111160, IMG submission 80265) | Myxococcales bacterium SG8_38_1
CGGAAGTGGGCTGAGGGACCCCCTCTGCGTCGTAGATGATCCAACCCGACTCTGGTGAAACCGGACCGCCGAGTAAGACCGGCGTCTCGACAGAGTCGGTGGCGTCGCCCGTGACGCCAACCTCGTTGAACACGTCGGCGATCTGGAGATCGGTGCTGCGGTTGACGACGAAGCCGAAAGAGCCCTCGTTGCCGTGATCGATCAGCAGCACCAGCGTATGGTTGAAGAACGGGCAGCGCATCGAGGGCGTTGCCACGAGGAATCCAGGTGAAAGAGATGCCGCCACGAGTCGAGACTGCCACCAAATCCGAGGGCTCGCGAGCCCAAAGTCCGAGGTGCCGCAAGTGAGCAAACTCCGTGCGTTTTTGCGGACCGGCGGCTTCGTCGGATGGTCCGCGGGCAACCTCGCCGCGTACGAGGCCCACCGCATGGTGACGACGGAAGAAGTGAGGCCGGCGCTGCTCGCGCGCTACCGCGACCGGTTCACACAGGGCGTGTTGCGCTTGTTTGGGACCGAGCTTCTCGTACGCGGTGCGCTCGACCACGAACAGGGCGCGTTGGTCGTCGCGAACCATCAAAGCGCGCTCGATATCGGCGTGATGCTGGCGCTGTCGCGAGGCGTGCTCGTCAGCCGGCACGACGTCGCCGACTGGCCTCTACTCGGTCGGATGGCGAAGCATGGCAACACGATTTTCGTCGATCGTGACGATCGCCGAAGCGGCGCTGCGGCGCTGCGCGAGATCCGCAGGCGCGTCAAAGAAGGCCGCATCGTGGTGGCGTTCCCCGAGGGCGGAACCTTTCCGGGCGACTCGGTCCACGAGTTCCATCCTGGCGCGTTTGCCGCCGTTCGATCGCTGGGAGCTCCAATCATTCCCGTCGGGCTCGCGTACTCACCTGCGGTCCACTACGGCAATGAGTCCTTCGCCAAGCACATGTCGAAAGTCGCAGCGCGCCCCGGGACCCGCATCGCAGTTCAGATCGGCGACCCGCTACCAGACGCGCCGGACGCCAGGGCCACGACGGAGGCCGCGAGGGCCGAGGTGGAGCGTCTCGTCCGCCAGGCGCGGACCGTGCTGGACGCCGCTGAGCGCTAAAATTGCCTTCAAGGGGCCCTCCCCCTGCCGCGTTTTGGTCGGAGGGCCAATGCCCAGCTACGATCGGCACGCCCATGGTCCGTCTCATCTCCCAGTCCGAGGCTCCCGAGCCCGAGCACGACGATGGCGTTTGGGACGTTCTGCCCGCCGCGCTCTGGGACCTGGACTTCCGAAAGACGCTCGCATGGATCGAGGCACAGGGGTGCGGCGACGCCGACGAATTCAAGCAACTCGTACGGAAGGATCCAGAGGCGCTGGCGAAGTGTCTCGGCAGGACGCTAGTTCGCCGGGTGAGCCCCGGGGCCGTATCTCTAGTCGGCGCGGCGAGCGAGGAGGAGTGTATCCGTCGGTCGCCGGAGCTCCTGACCGCCGAGTCCAAAGCGGACTTCTTGCGGGTGCTGATCGCTGCGTTCCGGAACGAACGCGACGTTCACCTCGAGACCGCGATCATGACTTGCGCGCGGGAACCGAGAGACGTCCGCGTGCATTGGCGATTCGTTCCGAACAGTAATGGGCGATTCGAACGGGCGATCGTGTCCGTCGTCGACATGACTGCGGAGCGCGAGCTGCAGCAACGCCTACTACTCGCCGAGCGTATGAGCGCGATCGGGACGCTGACTGCGAGCATCATTCACGAGATCAAGAACCCACTCACGTTCGTGTGGAACCACCTTCGCTCGCTCCGAAAAGGGGTCGCTTCGTTGCCCGCCGAATCCGCCGAGCTCCTCGAGGAAGCGTACGAGGGCGCGGAACGCATTCGGGTCATTTCCAGTGAAATCGGGCTCTTATCACACGGTGGCGACGGCGCAGAGGTCGAGACGGTGAACCTCAAGCAGGTGCTCGACTCGGCGATCCGGGTCGCCCAACCCGAGATTCAGCATCGTGCCAAGACGGTGCGGGAGTACGAAGACGGAAACCTCTACGTACGAGGATCGAGAACACGGGTGAGCCAGGTGTTCTTGAATCTGATCGTCAACGCAGCGCAGGCGATCGAACCGGGCGATCAAGCGCAAAACGTCATCACGATTCGCGCACGAAGCATGGAGAAGGACCGGGTATGCATCGAAGTGCAGGACACCGGCCCGGGGATCTCGCCGCAATTGTTGCGGCGGATCTTCGACCCCTTCGTGACGACGAAGCCCGCGGGGCGGGGCACTGGGCTCGGTCTTTCGATCTGCCGGCGCATCGTCCATTCCCTCGAAGGGACGATTGAGATTCAGAGCCACCCCGGACAGGGCACCGTCGCACGAGTCGTTCTCCCGAGGGCGCCGCGCGCGCAACGACCACTAACGGTGCCGCCTCCGTCCATCAGCGCGATTCGGCGCGCGGCAGGTGGAAAGCTCTCCATCCTGGTTGTCGACGACGAGCCCGTGATCGCGCGCCTGATTCAAAAGGCACTCGTCGATCATGACGTCACGACGGCATCCGACGGCCGGGAGGCGGTCGCGCTCATGGGCGAAAACGCCTACGACGTCATCCTTTGCGACCTCATCATGCCCGAGATGACCGGTATGGATGTCTACCGGGCGGCTCTGCAGCGCGCCAAACCGATGAACGACCGTATTGTCTTCATGACGGGTGGCGCATTCACCCAGCGCGCCCGGGATTTCCTCGAGAGTGTGCCAAACCTGCGAATTGAAAAGCCTTTCGAGCTAGGCCACCTCGAGCGTACCATCTACGAGGCCGCCGACCTCATCAACCCTCGATAAAAGGGGTCAGACCCCTTTCAGGAAGGGCTAAGAACTGGGGATGGGCCGGCGGCGAAAGGTGGTGGTGATCGGGCTCGACTGCGCGCCACCCGAGCTCGTCTTCGAACGCTACCGCGACTCGATGCCGAACGTCGCGCGGCTGGTCGACGAGGGCAGTCATGGCCCGATGCGAAGCTCGGAACCTCCGATCACAGTGCCTGCGTGGACCTGCATGGTGAGCGGGCGCGACGCCGGCGAGCTCGGCCTCTATGGTTTTCGAAACCGCATCATGGGCGAGACGGGGCTTCGCCTGGCGAACGGTCGAGACTTACGCGTGAAGCGTGTGTGGGATTGGCTTGGCGAGCACGGGCACCGCGTGGCGCCTTTGTTCGTCCCGCTCACCTCGCCGCCAACCCCGGTTCGCGGGCAGATGGTGTCGGGCTTCATGCATCCAGGTGGCGACGCGCCATGGTGTTTCCCGCGCGGACTCGAAGACGAACTCGAACGGCGCTTCGGTCCGTACCGAGCCGACGTCGACGACTTCCGCTCGGACGACCTCGATCGGATCTATCGAGACATCGTGGCGATGACCGACCAGCACTTCGAGATCGCGCGCTACATCTGGAACGAGCGCAATCCGGACTTCATGATGATGGTCGAGATCGGCCTCGATCGCTTTCACCATGCTTTTTGGCGCTACATCGATCCGGAGCACCCGAGGCACGAGAGCGGCAATCCATACGAGCAGCTCGGACGCGAGTACTACGGTCGGCTCGATGACCAGATCGGACAGCTCTGCGCAGGACTCGATGACGATTCGGTCGTGATGATCGTCAGCGACCATGGGGCGCGCGCCATGCACGGCGGCTTCTGCATCAACGAGTGGCTGATCGAGCGAGGCTACCTCGCGCTCCACGATGCGACCGAAGGAAGCAGGCCCTTGAAACACGAGGACGTCGATTGGCGCCGGACGAAGGCATGGGCCGAAGGGGGCTATTATGCACGGGTGTTCTTCAACGTCGCGGGCAGGGAGCCAAACGGCATAGTGCCGGCCAGCGAGATCGCAGCGTTGCGCGCAGAGCTTCGGAGGGAGCTAGGCACACTGCGTGACGACGAGGGCACGCAGATTCCCGTCGAAGTCCGGATCCCGCAGGAGTACTACCGAAGAGCCCGCGGGTTTCCGCCGGAGCTCATGGTGTATTTCGATGACATGAAGCTACGGGCGATCGGATCGGTCGGAACGGGCCGGAGGGTGGTCACCGAGAACGACACCGGTCTCGACTCCTGCAATCATGCGTGGAACGGCATCTTCATCATGAGCGGCGGAGGCACCTTCCCGAGAGGCCGCGTGGAAGGCGCTGAGATCTACGACATCGCTCCAACCGTGCTCGGACTGTTTGGCGTGCCACGGCCGCCCGGGATCTTGGGCAGGGATTGGAGTTTGTAGGCCAGGTGCTAGCATCGCCGCGTGGCGGCAAAGGCTCTGGTCATTGGCTTGGACGGGTTTGATCTCGGAGTGGTCGAGCAGCTCGGCCCCAAGCAGCTTCCCAAGCTGCACGCCCTGATGAGCCGTGGGGTGTACGCGCCGCTCGAGTCGGTGCAACCGCCTGCGACGCTGCCGAACTGGACCACGTTCCTCACAGGTCTCGATCCGGCCCGACACGGGGTCTTCGATTTCACGACGCGAAACGGATACCAGGTCCGGTTCACCGGGGGAACGGCTCGCGAGGCACCGACCATGTTCAAGCAACTCGACGAGCTCGGGCTGCGGTGCGCGTGTCTGAGCTTTCCCGCAACCTGGCCTCCCGAAGAGCTCGAGCACGGGGTATTCGTGAGCGGTTGGGACGCGCCCGTTGCGTTCCAAGCCGACCGGTCGTTCATGTGGCCCCCGTCGCTCTATGACGAGACCGTACGCGAGTTCGGTGCACCGACCTTCGACGACGTAGATGAGTTCCACGCCGACGAGCCAGGATGGATCGACCGACTGCCAGCCGCGCTAGAACGAAGAGTGGAGCGCAAAACCGGCTGGGCACGCTGGCTGCTCGACCGACAGGATTGGGATATCTTTGCCTTGTATTTTGGCGAAAGCGATACGGCATCGCACTACTTGTGGGCCCATCACGATCCCGCGTCGCCGCGTCGGCCCGACCGCGTCACCGCCAAACAGCGTGACGGACTCGCGCGCGTGTACCGAGCCCTCGACCAAGCGGTGGGTTCCCTACTCGCCGCCTCCGGCGCAGAGACCGAGGTGACCCTGCTGAGTGACCACGGCTCTGGCGGCTCGTCCGACAAGGTGCTCCACCTCAATCTGCTCCTTGCCGAGCACGGACTGCTGCGCTTCCGAACGCAGCGCGGTGGAAACGGCAAGATGCTGAAAGAGCTCGCGCTCCGACGTTTCCCGCCGCGTCTTCGTGAGCGGCTCTTTCGCCTTGGCAATGCATGGCTGCCGAGCCGTCTGGAATCAAACGTCCGGTTCGGCGCCATCGACATGAGCCACACGGTCGCGTTTAGTGACGAGCTGAACTACTTTCCAGGCATCTTTTTGAACGTACGGGGGCGCGAGCCGGCGGGCATCGTACCGCCTGAGGAAAGGCTCGACCTGGCGCAACGTGTTCGCGGCGCGCTTCTCGGCACCCGCGATCCATGGACCGGGAATCGAGTCTTTCGAAACATCATCCCGCGGGAGCATCTTTTCGAAGGACCCCATTTGGATCGTGCGCCGGACCTCCTCGTCGAGCTCGAGCTCGACCGGGGGTACTCCTACAACGTCATGCCAAGCGGTGGTCAAACACAGGCGTTTTGCCGACTCACCCGAGATGAGTATCTCGGCAAGAAGGGCCGCAGCCTCCCCGGAAGCCACCGATCCCATGGTTTCATGGCCCTCGCCGGTCCGAGCATTCGAGCCAATGGCAGGATCGAAGCGCAGATCGCCGATCTGAGCGCGACTCTGCTCCAGCGCTCGGGTCTCTCGGTACCGACGTCATTTGCCGGGCGAGTCCTTTGGGAGGCGCTCAACGCGACGGACGACCGCAAGTCGCGATCGTTGCCCGAGGTCAGTCAGGTGCGTCGCCGCGTCACCACCAACGAGGCGCTCGTGGAGTCGCGATTGCGGGCCTTGGGATACATCGAATGATTCTGCACGTCGCCTGCCTTCCTTTTCCGAGCCATCAGGGCACTCAGGCTGCCCTCGACGCCATGCTGCGCGCCTGGTCGACTGCCGGGCACCCCGCAGATCTGCTGACCTACGCTCACGGGGCTTACACGCTCGACGCACCGTACGAGATCCACCGCGCTCCGGACTTCCCCAAAGTCCGCTCCCTTCGTTCGGGCCCATCCTGGGGAAAAGTCGCGCTCGATCTGGGCTGCGTCGCGTCGACGCGGGCACTCGCTCATCGGCTCCGTCCCCGCGCGATCGTCGCGCACCACATAGAGGCGGCCGTGACGTCGCTCGCAGCTGCCGTCGCACCGGTCTACTACCTCGCCCATACATCGCTGCTGCACGAGCTGCCTGTCTACTTCCCCCAATTGGCGAGTGGGCTGGTCGGCGCGATCGGGCATGCCGCCGAGCGCTGGGTCTGCGGGCGTGCAGCGAGTGTTGCGGCCGTGGCACCGTCGCTCGCCGACCTGCTGCCAAATGCACGCTACGTCCCAGTCCCGTGGCCGCGCTCGGTCGATCGCGTTCCAAAAGACGAGGCTCGGGCCGCCCTCGAGCTACCCAGCGACGCGCGAGTGTGCCTCTACGCAGGGAACCTCGATCGTTACCAGGGCTGGGAGCACCTCATCGATGCGATCGCCCGGCTCCGCCGCATCGATTCGAGGGCCCGGCTCCTCATTGCGACCGAATCCGACACCGCAGCTGCCCGGAGGGCCGCCCGAGCGCTCGACCTCGCAGACGCAGTGGATTTCCGTGGCCTGAGCTCGGAACGTGCTCGCATGCACGCTCACGCGGCGGCGGATGTCGCTTGGGTCCCGCGGCGCAGCAAGGGCGGCCTCCCGATCAAGATGTTGGACGCCTTCTCACGACAGGTGCCGGTCGTCGCCATGGAGCGCGCCACCGCTGCGCTGCCAGTCGTCGACTCGTGTGCGTTGGTCCCGAATGACAATCCCGACGCGCTCGCGACCAGCGCGGCGCGCTTGTTCGATGACGTCGAAGCAAGCGAGGAGCTGTGTCAACGCGCGTCCGAGTACCTCGCCTCGCATCATAGTCCAAGGGCGTACGTGGACGCAGTACAGGACTGGCTCGGCGCCGCGTCGACTACGCAGGGACCGGCCAAGCAGCGCGTGCAGCGTCCGCCAGCCGCACGGGAGCTCCAAGCTCGGCGAGCTCGTCCGCGTTGCACCAGCGATAGTCGTCGTGCTCATCGGACAGCATGACCTCGCCGCTCTCGTGGATCGCGCTGAAGACGATCACCGTCATGGGTTCCCCTTGTCTGAGCGCCGCGTATGCCGTGATCGGTTGAGGCTGAACCCGAACTCGGAGGCCTGTTTCCTCGATGACTTCGCGACGCGCCGCAACGATTGGGTCTTCGCCCGCACGAACGCGGCCCGATACGCCTTCCCACAATCCTGGCCCCGCCTGCTGAGTCGAAGCCCGACGCATCGACAGCATCCGCTCTCCACGAAACACCAGAACCGTCACAGCGACCCATTGTTTTGCTTCGTCGCCCATCCCCACCCCGTACTGTCAACATATACGTCAACGCGCCTTTTTTTGGATCGGATTCCAACCCAGCAAGTACCATTTTCGTCCCAGCTCGCGTTGGAAAGACAAGATGGTCGCCCACCTGGACGAATCGCTCTCATACGCTCAAAAACGGGCGAATTTCGGTGTTGCCAACCTCCTGCTCGGAGCCGAGCTGGACGTGGAAATTCCGGCATTGGCCGAGCTCACGGCTGCAACGGCGGCGCTCGCGATCGGATCGAAACGAAAAGCGCTGCTGCCGCTTGCAAGCGCCGCGGTCGAGTACGCACTCGTGCGCCGGGGGAGCTCCATCTTGGTGAGCTGCTATGGCACGGCCAGCGCACCGGTCGTCTACCAACTCGACCGACAGATCCCTCTTCGACGACTCCTGGACACTTGTGCACAGGCGATGCTGGAGACCGCCGCCGAGGAGCTCGACCCAACAGCCCGACAGATCGCGATCCGCGTCGCAGAGCGGGCGCTTGCAACGAAGATCGCACCTGACCCCGAAGGGCGCGTCGCCCCGATGAATCAGCGGGGCGGGGAGCTCGACGCGCCAGGAGAGCACGTCCCGCTCGCGTTTGGATACGAGGCGGCGATCTATCCGTCCTCGTCGTCCTCACAGAGCCGCTCGTCGCGAGCCGACGTGCACGCGCTCTTGTTCGAGGGGCACCTCTGGGCATTCGTCCGTGGGCGGCGGCTTTCTCTCGTGCAGGGGCCGATCTTCCTCGCCGCACATCGCATGGTCGTTGCGGTGCGAACCCTCGTCGACTCCTGGGAGAGCACGCGGCCGACTCACGTCAGGCTCCGCGCGGGCGGCTTCCAGATCGCCATGCGCAAGTCGTCTCACCAGCTCGTGAGCGTCGAGCTCTCGTCGGACGGGCGGGGAGATCTCACGGCAACCTCGCTCACGATCGCCGAGGCTGCGCTTCCGATTCTCAAGCTGGCGAGCGATCTGCTTCGAAGCCTGGTTGCGTCAGACCGCGGACAGAGCCGTAATTTGAGGGTCCGGGCGCTTCGTGAGGAGGTTCGCACCCTCCGCCGCGAGATCCGCTCGCGTCGTAGCGCTGACAGCTTCGTGAATCTGGACCCCGATCGCCTACGCATGCACCACAGGGGCGACTCCGAGCTCGCCCCTGCAAGCGAGAGCCTCCCTTCCCTTCTCTTCGAGGAGCGCTGGCGCATCTGCCTCGAAGGCCTAGACGCCAACTCGGTCTTCATGTGCGGTGACCGTCTGGTGATCGCGACGCAGACCCACGTGGTCGCTGTTGCGCGCGACAGCGGCAAGGTCCTCTGGGCGCGCCCCGGTCAAGCCTCAACGACCTTGATGGCCGGCTCGGTCCTGATCCGCCTCTCGGTCGACGGCGAGGTTGAGCTTTGTAGCGTCGAAGACGGCGAGCCCTATTGCTCGACCCACATCACGCCGCGCATTGGAGGTCCTCCCATCGGCCTCATGGCGGGCGGGGGCAACATCCCCCCGATCGCCGTCGTCAGCGAAGGCAGCCACCGATTGGTTGCGATCGACGTCCGCACCGGCGAGCCGCGCTGGCGGTTTTCGTCCCGGAGCGGGGGCGAGTTCCGACTGACCAAGGTCGGGCGCATTCTCTTGGTGACCTGCGGCGAAGAAGCCATTCACGCCCTCGACATCGCGACGGGCGAAGACGTCTGGCGCTTTGCAGAGCGTGGGTGCTTCCAGTTCAAGCCGCTCGTCAGCAGGGACACCGTGGTGGCGGCCGCCGTTCGCGGGCCTCGGGAAGGCGCGCTGTTCGCGATCGACCTCTTTAGCGGACAACCGCGTTGGCAGCGCGAGCTCGCCGGGCCCCCGACCTCGGATCCATGCAGCGCGGGCAAGGTCGCGCTGGTCTCGCGCGCTGGCGACGAGGCCTCGCTCTCGGCGCATTGCCTAGCTACGGGCGAGGAGCGCTGGGAGACTCGCGATCCGGGCCTCGGCATCGGTGGAGCCGGTCTCACGATCGACGAGACATGGGTGGTCAACGCACCCTTCGGCCAGCTGAGCGCCCTCGACGTCGGCACCGGCGAGATTCGCTGGAGCACCAACCTCGCCGACGCGTTGGCCGACGAGATTCCCCGGCGACTCGAGCCTGTGCTGCGGGGCGGCGCCCTCTTCGTTCCGGCCTCGTCGGTGCATGTCGTGCGGCCAGCCGACGGCCAGAAACTCTCGGCGAGCCTCCCCTGCGATCTCGTCCCCGACCTCATGCGAGTCGACGAACGAGGCTGGGTCTACGTCGCAGAAGAGAGCGGCTACCTCGCGGGCTACGCCCCGAAACCGATGCTCACGCTGATCAAGGGCGGCACTTCGTAGCGTCTATAGCTTCGCGCCCTCATCAGTCCTGAGGCACGCAGAGGAATTGCATGGACCAGCCCGTGAAGGTCGGTGTGGCCAGGCCGTCGCTCGAAGCGTTGAGCTTGGCTCGTACCCGAAGATAGGGCAGCCAGTTTTCCGAGCCCCCGTTCGCGAGCTCCTGTCCTATGTCGTAGACCTGAGACGTCGTGTCGGTCGGGTAGATAATCGATACCGGAATGACCGTGTCGAGCCCCTCGAGCGTATTCGCCGTATAGAATTCGAACTCGACAGTGCTGTCGGACGGCGTCCAACCGGTCCAGCTGAGGTCTCCCCAATCGGGACGCTCGGGAGGCATCTGGCATACGACGTCGGACTCGTACGTGTTCTGGTAGTAGCCCGAACCGTACGAGATCCCCTTTTCGGGGACCATGACCCGAACCGGGATTCGACCGATCTCCGCCGCGCCGGCATACCCCACCATGTCGAAGTCGAAGACCTGAGGCGAGCCGGTCTGTTCCACGGTGTTGTTGCCGAGCCGGAACTGGAACCTCACCTGGGCACCTTGAAGGCAACCGGTGCACACGCTCGTCCCGGCGCCACCGGTGCAGTTGTTGATCCCGGACGTGGGACAGGTCTTCGCAGTCACGTTCGTCACGAAGGCCGTTTCGTCGACGCCGGCGGTGGAGGCGTTGTCCTCGGGTCGCATCGTGACGTCGCGACGGGTGTTGCCGATCATCGCGCGCACCGCATCGAGGAGCGCGGTCGAAAGCCCCGAGCCGTCACCTGCAATGGTCTGCACGTACGGGTTGCCATCCTGGTCGACGGATCCCGTGGCGAAGGCAAGCGCCCTCACGTCGTCCATACCCCGGAGGGTTCCACCGACGCCAGGGCTCACAACGGAGACGAAGTTCACGTTTCGCGCGAGGAGCTCGGCCTCGACGGTCGCCCACGGAATCGGGAGCGTCGCTGTATCCCAGCTCGGGTCACCGGGATCCGCAGTGAGATTGTGAAAACGCAGCTGGAAATTCCCTCGTCGCTGAGACACCGAGGAGCTCGTGTCGACCGACGCATCGGAGACCGCGTACCAACTTCCGGCGCCGAGCGTCGGGCTGAGTCGCCCCCAATAGTCGCCGCTGCCCGGGCCGCCGTCGCAGTCGACGTAGCCGAGGCCGGAATCGAAGATGGCGACGTTGGTCGTATGGTAGGCGCTGCCTTCGCCGCTGATCACCATGTCGGTGGGCGCGCTCACCGAGAACCGAAGGAACGCGTCGAGCCCGTCGCCCCAATAGCCGGACGAGGCGCTCCCCTTCTGACAGACCCCCTTGTCCCAGGTCACGGCGTCGTTGCCGAAGTTCTTGTTGCTACCCATGACCGTCATCGACTTGTTGGTCAGGTCCCCGAGGTCCCATGCGGTGAAGGGATCGCTCGAGTAGAGGACGTTCGGCGATTGCTCGACTGGAGGAAGCGGCGTGCTGCCCCCGAGCACGCCATCAAAGGGCGGATAGCCGTACACCGGGCTGGTCCCCCGAGGCCCGTTCCACATCTCAGCGTCCGTGAAGAGAATGATGATCGGTAGAACGCCTGGTCGGAAGCAGCCGTATCCCCACCGCCCCGCCGGAGTGGACGGACACGCCCCGCGGTTCGGAACCAGGTCCCCCAGCCCCATGCCGGTCACGACCGAGTAGATCGCCTGCGTCGCCGCTTCGGGAACGTCGTCGTTGTTGTCCGCGACCATCTGCGCGACCGCATCGATGATGTGCTGAAGGTCGTCGGTCGTATCGAGATAGTGGTGGTACGGCGACATGTCGTACCGCCTGTTGTGCGGCGGATAGGAGATCTCCTTGAAGTCCCCCACACCGATCCACAGATCCGGAATGGTGCAACGGAGACCACCGACGAGACCGGTGCCAGCGCCCGAGGCACACGCCGTCGTATCGACGAACGTCCCCGTCGTCAGGTCCTTGAGCAGTTGAACTTGCTCGCCCCCCATGGACCCCGTTGCATCCATCAAAATGTAGGCGTCGGCGCTTATGATCGAACCGGCGATCGCCAAGTCAGTCTGGACGGTGGCCTCCTGGTCGTCCTTGTAAAAGAGCGTCTTGTAGAGGCCGTCGTTGCTAGGGTCTCCGTCGCAGGGCTCTCGCCAACCCGGGCCTGGACAGTCGTCGGCGGGATTCGGGATCCCGTCGCCATCGTCGTCGACCAGAAGGCCGCTGCCTGCTTCGAGCTGAATCTGGTTCGAGCCTACGGAGAACTCGATGTTCTGGGAGTTCTCCGTCGTGAGGTCCGATTGGACGGGGTAGTCGATCGCAATGTTGCAGAGCGGGTCGACGTTGTTGGCGTCGACGGTGCTGCACGAATCAGGGGGCGTGATCTGGGCGCCGATGACCGGGCTCACCGAGCCGGAATCGACCGGCTGGCACGCCGGGAGGAACACCGAGATCGAAAAGAGAATGAGAGGGGTCAAAGCTAGGGGTTTCACAGTGCCTCCTTACCGGCCTGGCAGCGGGGCGAGCCGCCGTTTCGAGGTGCCGCGCATACCTGGTGCAGCGGACAGTCCGTCACTTCGTCACACGTGCCGCCCGTGGGCACGCACTCCTTGCGCCCGTCCTGCCAGAGGCTCAGGCACATGAAGCCCGCGCCGCAGTCGTTGCTGTCGAGGCACAGGCCGTACTCTCCACAAGACGCAGCAGGCGACGCTGCGCCGGACTCGCACACGGGCGCCGAACCGCCGCAATCGGCGTTGACACAAGCTTCGCCGCTGCTTCCACGCTCGCCGACGCATTCCTTCTCGCCATCACCGTCGACGTCCGTACAGAAGGATCCTACCGCCGCGAAGCCGAGGCAGTCCGCATCCTCACGACACGTGCGGTGCGTCCGAACGCAGTAGCTCGAGACGGGCGTCGATGTGCACACGTGGCTCTTCGGGCAGTCGAGATAGCTGTCGCAGGGGAGGCGTCGATCGACGCAAGCTCCGCCTTCGCAGGAGAAGCCGGGTGGACAATCGACGCTCTCGGTCGCTGCGTTGCAGCCCTCCACCACGCGGATGCACCGCGGCGTTCCCGCACCCACAGTCAGGCAGTCGTACTCGCTCGCGTTCGGACAATCGGCATCACTCATGCAGGACGAAGCACGCGACGGCTGGCACTGCTTGATCGCCGCGCCACCATGAGTCTCGCAGCCGGACGCGACACACACGTAGCCCGAGAAGTCGCAGTCGTCGTCGGTCTGGCAGAGGAACTGATCGGGGCAGGTATGGCAAAGAGCATTGGTGACGCAGGGGCCCAACGAGCCACCGTCACCACCGACACCGGCTACCCCACCAGCTCCGCCGATTCCCCCGGTCCCGAGCATACCTCCGGTACCAGTCACAGCGCCCGTTCCGCCCATGCCCGAGAAACCGCCGGACCCGCCGTTCGCTGCGTTCCCGCCAGAGCCCACCGAGCCGCCGCTCCCACCAAAGGGTCCGGCGGGGCGAGTCCCCTCATCGCCGCAGCCGACTGCGAGGGAGAGCATCAGCACGAAGGTGACGGTCGTAGAGCACGCGTGACTGCGCGTTGGACTCATGGCGCGACCCCCGACTGACAGCTGGGCGCTCCGCCCTCCTGCGGCGCCGCGCAGACCTGCCGAATGGGACAGCTCGCGAAGCTCGAGCAACTGCCACCTTCAGGCACGCATTCCTTTCGGCCGTCGGGCCAGAGCTCGACACACGAAAAGCCGGTCGCGCAGTCCCCGGGCCCGAGACACAAGCCATACTGACCGCATGCGGTCATGCCTTGGGCGCCGTCCGCTTCGCAGACGGGCGATCCGGGATCCGAGCACGCACTGTTCAAGCAGGTGACCGGTGAGGCCGCGTTCGGATCGAACACGTCGGCACACTCTTTGTTGCCGTCGCCATCGACGTCCTCACAGCGCTGAGCGAGCTCGACGCAGTCGAACTCGTTCTGGCAGTCGACGTTGATTCGTACGCAGAAGCTCGAGAAACCCACCTGCAGGCACGTGTGATTCTTCGGGCAGTCGACGGGGACATCGCATGCGACACGGCGGTCGACGCATACGTCGTTCTCGCAAGAGAAGCCGGGCAAGCAATCGAAGCGCGTCGTGCAGCCCGGCGTCGTCTTCACGCAGCGCTTCCCCTCGAGCGGAACCTCGCGGCACTCCCGCTCGGGCGGACAATCCGCGATGCTGTTGCACGCGCCACCACCCGCGAAGACACATTGCCCAATCGGCGACCCGCCGAGATCGGTGCACCCCGACTCGATACAGACCGAGCCCACGGTGCAATCATCGTCGTTGTCGCAGAAGCCCTCGGTCGGACACGATCGGCAGATCGGGTTGGTGAGGCATTCCGTCGGCCCGGCTCCCCCCGTGCCGCCGGTGCCAGTTTGACCAGCAGCTCCGCCGATGCCCCCTGAAGAACCGCTACCGCGGGGATCGCCCGCCCCTTCATTCCCGCAACCAGCCGAACAGGCCACGCTCAGCAGCAATACTCCAAGCCATCGATAAGCCATCAGGGCCTCCTCATAACAAATTCACGGAAATTTTCCGCTGTGGCAAGTCTGCCGGAGCGTCGGAGGAGCTAATCGGGTAATCGTGTGGGCTAGCTCACCGAACGCCGGCGAGCGAGATCATGGGTCCGAAATGTCAATCGTTTTGCAAGGATCCGTGAAACCGACAAGTTCCTGGAATCGAAGAAAAACTTTGGCCGCAGAAGCTCAAAAGACTTGCATTCCCTCCCTGTCGGCCCTACAACTGTAAATCGTTGTAACTGCCAGAGTCACAGGACTGGTCGAATGTTCAAGCGAGGCATCCCCTCAAGGACCGTAGCCATGCAGAGTCTCAAGAAGGCGCTGACGATCGTTTCAATCGCGGCGAGTTTGTTTGTTCTCTCCCCCGCGGCACACGCACAAGCGAGTAGCGGTTGGTGGAGTCGGGTCCAAAGCTGGTGGGAGCGGATCGTCCAGCAGTATCACGAGAAGCAGGACGACGGAGGCTCCAGGGCGGTTCCAGAGCTCGACCCCAACGCCGCTGGAGGCGCCATCGTCCTTCTCGTCGGGGGCGTGGCGTACATCGCTTCACGCCGGCGCGAAGAAGAAGACATCGTCTAGCCGATTGGTTCCCGCGCGCTCCGTCTGGTAAGGGGAGCGGCTGTGAGAACTTGGAAGCACCTGCTGGTCGTGGCACTGGCCACGGCGGCGCCCTTGTTACCGGGCAGCGCGATCTCGAACGCATCGGCCGACGGCCCCGTCGTCATCCGCTATGCGTCACTTGCACCGGCCGGCTCCGCGTTTGGAAAGATCCTCAAGGCATGGGGACGCCAGTTCAAGAAGGAAACCGAAGGCCGCGCCGAGATCCGATTCTACACCGGTGGCAGCCAGGGCGATGAGCGCGACTTCATTCGCAAGATGCGCGCCGGGCAGATCGATGCAGCCGGGATCACGACCACCGGCATGGGCATGCTCGTCCGCCCCATACTCGTGCTCACGGCACCAGGGTTGATCACCGAGTTCGACCAGCTCGTTCACGTGCGCACGCAGCTGCGCAACCGCTTCGAGGAGATGTTCCGTAACGCGGGCTTCGAGCTACTTACCTGGGGCGACGGCGGCAAGAACCGCTTGTTCTCGACCGAACCGTTTGCGCGACCCGAGGACCTCAAGTCGGGTCGACCCTGGGCATGGAAGGACGACCCGGTGTTCGCTGGATTTCTCAGCGCGATTGGCGCGAACCCCGTTCGGGTTGGGGCCAACGAGGTCTATGCGGGCTTGCAGACCCGGATGATCGACATCGTGCCCTGCTCCGCCATCATGGCAATCGCGGTTCAGTGGTACACGAAGCTCAATTACATGGCGAAGCAGAACTTCAACATCATCATTGGCGGATCGATCATCAAGCAAGAGGTCTTCAGGCGCGCGCGCGATGGACGCAATCGTCCTGCGCGACGACGCGAAGGCCTATCAGACGCTCGTCGACCGCGGGATCATCGTAGTGGACCTCACCCCCCACCAGGCCGAGTGGGACGCTGTCGCAAAGAAATCCCGCGAGCAACTCGCGGGCCGCGTATACAGCAAGAGTCTATTGGCGCAGGTCACGAAGCTGGCCTCCGAGAAGTGAACAAACACGGCCGCCGGCCGTCCAAACCTGAGTCACCATGCAAAATCGAAAACATGCGCTAGTTCTCGTCCTGACGCTCGCAGCTCTGCTCGTTCCGGGGCGCTCTGCCGTCTCTCAATCGCCCTCCGCAACCACGACCACGATCCGCATCGCCTCTCTCGCCCCTCCGGGCTCTTCGTTCGTGAAGGTGCTCAAAGCATGGAGCCGAACGCTGCAAAAAGAGACCGAGGGTCGCGTCGAGTTACGCGTCTTTTCGGGCGGAAGCGAAGGAAGCGACCGTGATCTCATCAAGCGGATCAACAACGGGCAGCTCGACGCGGCGGGCGTGGCGACGACCGGCTTGAGCATGATCGCAAAGGAGCTGCAGGTACTGAGCGCTCCCGGCTTGCTCACGGAGGACGCACAGCTCGACCGCGTCCGCGAGAAGCTCGACGCCAAACTTCAGAATATGATCGAAGACGCGGGCTTCAAGCTGCTGGCTTGGGGCGACGGTGGAAAGAACCGCGTGTTCTCGTCGAGCGCGTTTGCGAGCCCTGCCGATCTTGCTGGCAAGCCGGCCTGGGCCGGCAAAGACAACGCCATCGGAATGGCCTACGCCAAGGCTCTCGGAACCAAGCCTGTCCGCGTCGGAGCTTCAGGCGTTCTGCCGGGTCTCAAGAACGGCTCGCTGGGCGTCGTACCTGCATCGGCGATGTCGGCGGTCGCGTTCCAGTGGTACACGCAGCTCAAGCACATGACATCGAGCAATTTCAACATCATCGTAGGCGGCTCGGTGATCAGCAAGAAGAAGTTCGATGAGCTCAACAAGGCCGACCAGCAGACCCTGCTCGACACCGCAAAGCGCGCCGCGTCGAAGCTCGATCAAATCGTTGGGCGCGACGACGACCGCGCATACCAGACCCTGTTGACCCGGGGCATCAGCGAAGTCGACACGACCGCCAACGCCGCAGCCTGGGATGCCGCGGCGAAGGCAGCGCGGGATCAGCTCGCAGAGCAAGGCGTCTACAGCAAGAGCCTACTCAACGCCGTCGAAGCCGCGGCGAAGTAGCCGCGCTCGTGCGGCACTCCACCGACCCTGAAGTCTACCCGTACCGCTGGGTGATTCTGGTGGTATTCATGTCGATCACGGCCGTCGTGGAGCTCCAATGGCTGGCGCACGCTGCCGTCGCGAGGCCTGCCGAGATCTTCTACGAGGGGCAGTTCGACCCGTCGTCGTTCCTCAACATCGACTTCTTGGCGCTGGTCTACATGCTGGTGTTTCTCGTGATGAGCTTTCCGGCATCATACCTGATCGACACATACGGAATCCGGGTCGGCATCTCCATTGGAGCTGTCTTGATCGGCGTGTTCGGCCTGATGAAAGGTCTACTTGCCGACGACTTCGATGCGGTGGTCGCTTCGCAGGTCGGCCTCGCTGTCGCCCAACCGTTCATCCTGAACTCCGTCACCGCCGTGTCGGTGAGGTGGTTCCCCCTCCGAGAGCGCGGCATGGCGGCCGGGCTATCGGCGCTGGCGCAGTACGTCGGGATCATCGTCGCCATGCTCGTGACGCCGCTCTTGGTTGGATCGGACCCAGCGGATCCGGACTATGGGAGCGGTTTCGAGGGGATGTTGATGGGGTACGGATGGCTCACGTTTGGGGTGGCCGTGATCACCCTCGTGCTCCTCCGCGAACGCCCACCGACCCCGCCCGATGCCGATTCAGCCGAGCGGCATTCCTTCGCGAAGGGCATTGCACACATCCTCAAGCTTCGGGACATGCAAATCACTCTTCTTCTCTTCTTCGTCGGTCTCGGCATTTTCAACGCCGTCAGCTCGATGACCGACTCAATCGCAGAGAACGCCGGCGTGGAGGACTCCGACGGCTTGATCGGCGGCCTCATGCTGATCGGCGGCATCCTAGGCGCGTCCATCCTTCCGGTGCTCTCGGACAAGTTCCGCAAGAGGAAGGTCTTCCTCGTCATCTGCGTCGCGGGCATGATCCCGGGGGTCTTCGGGCTGACCTTCGCAGGTAAGCTCTCGCCCGACCCGGACACCGTCTACGCAATCAGCCTCGCCGCGTCATTCGTGCTCGGTTTCTTCATCATGAGCGCCGGCCCGCTCGGTTTTCAGTACGCCGCGGAGGTCAGTCACCCCGCGCCCGAGTCGACATCGCAGGGGATGCTGCTGTGGGTCGGCCAAGTCACGGGGATGATCTTCGTGGCCGGCATGAGCATGGACGACAACCGTTACCTCCCCGATTTCATGGTGGCTTTCTCGATTCTTTCGTTATTCTCGCTCGGCGCCATCCTGCTGCTTCGGGAGTCCCCGATGATCATCACGGAGCAGGACCGGGTGACGGGCATCACCCGCGACGACCTCTAACTGAGGAGAGAGCCATGGAACCCGAATGCATTCTCGCGATCGACCTTGGGACGAGCGGACCCAAAGTCGCGCTCGTCACCACCGACGGCGAAGTCCTGGCCTCAGAAGTCGAATCAACCGAGCTCTTTCTGAGTGACGGCGGTGGGGCGGAGCAGGATCCGGACGATTGGTGGCGCGCTATCACGACGGCTACGCGGCGGATCACCGACCGGAGTCTCGTGCCACGCGAGAGGATCATCGCCGTCGCGGTGACCTCACAATGGGCCGGAACCGTTGCCGTCGATGAGGCCGGGAACCCCCTCGGCAACGCGATCATCTGGCTCGACTCGCGTGGTGCGAAGTACGTGCCCGAAGTCGCCGGCGGCCTGGTGCGCATTCAGGGGTACGGTGCGTTGAAGCTCGAGAGCTGGCTTCGCAAGACGGGCGGCGTTCCGAGCTTGGCGGGCAAGGAGCCGGTGGCCCACATCTTGCTCCTTCGCCACGAGAAGCCCGAAATCTACGAGGCTGCGTACAAATTCATGGAGCCCAAGGACTACTTGAACCTACGGCTGACCGGGAAGTTCTTCGCGACTACGGACTCGATCGCGCTTCACTGGGTGACGAACAACCGAGACATCGACAACATCCACTACGACGACCAGCTCCTCGCGCAGACCACACTGCCGCGTGAGAAGTTGCCCGACCTGAGGCGCGCCGTCGACGTGATCGGAACCCTCACACCAAAAGCGGCGGTGGAGCTCGGCCTCGATGAAAGCACACAGGTCGTCGGAGGCACTCCGGATGTCCCCGCAGCGGCGGTCGGCTCGGGGGCAGTCGGCGACTTCGAGGGGCACCTCTACGTGGGTTCAAAAAGACCGACCTCATCCACAACATGGCGTCGCTCCCGTCCGCCCTGCCCGGCCGCTACTTCATCGGGAACGAGCAGGAGACTGCGGGCGCGTGCATGACCTGGCTTCGCGACAGTGTATTCTGCCGCGACGACGCGCTCGACCCCGGCTTGCCACCCGCAGATGCGATCGATCGGCTCAATGTGTTGGCGCAAGAAGCCCCTCCCGGAAGCGACAAAGTCATCTTCACCCCCTGGCTCTACGGCGAGCACACGCCCGTGGCCGACCCGACACTACGAGCCGCTTTCTCGAACGTATCGTTGCGGACCACCCGCGCGCACATGGTCAGAGCCGTCATGGAAGGCGTCGCATACAACACGCGCTGGCTCATGGGCGGCGTCGAGTCGTTCATCGGTCGCCCGTTTGAGGCGATTCGGTTCATCGGCGGTGGGGCCAAATCGGATCTTTGGTGCCAGATCTTCGCCGACGTGCTCGACAGGCCAATCGACCGGGTCGCAGACCCACTGTCGGCAAACGTTCGGGGCGCCGCGTTCGTGGCTGCGGTGGGCCTGGGCAAGCTCGAGGTCGAGGAGATTTCGTCGAGAGTTCCCATAGACAAACGGTACACACCGAACCCCACCCACCGCCTCGTTTACGAAGAGCTCTTCAAGGCGTTTCTCGAGATCCACAAACACAGCGCGGGGATGTACAGCCGCCTCAACGCCCACACGCCTCACGGCTAGCGAATCGAGCGGCCGTGGGGTAGTCAATCCGCATGGACCTCAAGGACATCGCGAGCCTCAAGCTCGGCCCACTCGAACCCCTGGTCGCGCGGATCTACCGCTACGCCAAGCGCCTCCCCATGGTGAAGGAGCGCCTCGAGGCGGAGTACGCACCCATCATGGACGAGCTTCGCAGGTCGGCGAAGCCCTATGCCGGCGAGGTCCCGAGCTACCCGACTCTGCCCGAAGAAGGGATCGGCCGTGATGAGGTGCTGCGCGAGTTGCGGACACTCCAACAACGCGAGGCCGAACGCTGGCAAGACGGATACGTATCGGGCGCCGTCTATCACGGCGACCCAGAGCACATCGAGTTCCTCAACGAGGCGTACGCGATCACGTCGCAAACGAACCCCCTTCATTCCGACCTGTGGCCGAGCATCGCCAAGTACGAGGCGGAAATCGTCTCGATGACGGCCAACATGCTCGGCGCCCGACAGGCCGTCGACGCCCATGTGTGTGGCTCCGTCGCGAGCGGAGGTACCGAGGGCATCTTGCTCGCGATGCGGACCTACCGCGACTGGGCGCGCGAGATGAAAGGCATCACCTCGCCCGAGCTCGTCATTCCGACGACTGCGCACGCCGCTTTCGACAAGGCAGCCCAGTACTTCGGCATCAAGCTCGTCAAGGTCCCCGTTGGCTCCGACTTCCGCGCCGATGTCGCCGCCACCAAGAAGGCGATCAACCGGCACACCATCTGCGTCGTGGGGTCTGCGGTTTCGTTCCCGCACGGCGCAATCGATCCAATCGAGGAGCTCTCGGAGCTCGCCCGCAAACGTGGCGTCGGTTTTCACACCGACGCTTGCCTCGGCGGTTTCATCCTGCCTTGGGCCGAGCAGCTCGGCTACGACGTGCCGCCCTTCGACTTCCGACTCCCGGGCGTGACTTCGGTCTCCGCCGACACACACAAGTACGGCTACGCCGCCAAAGGGACGAGCGTCGTCCTCTACCGCAACCACGAGCTACGGCACTACCAGTATTACAAGGTCGGCGACTGGCCCGGGGGGCTCTACTTCTCCCCCACGTTTGCAGGCAGCCGCCCCGGGGCATTGAGCGCGGCGTGTTGGGCGGCGATGGTGTCGATTGGGCGGAGCGGGTACCTGGACGCGAGCCGGCGGATCCTCCAAACCGGAGCTGAGATTCGGGCGGGCATCGAGTCGATTCCGGAGCTCCGAGTGCTCGGCGACCCCCTTTGGGTCATCGCCTTCTCATCGGACGAGCTCGACATCTACCGGGTCCTCGACTTCATGACGAAGCGTAAATGGAACCTGAACGGTCTGCACAAACCGCCGAGCGTCCACCTCGCGGTCACCCTTCGCCACACCCAGGATGGCGTCGCCGCACGATTCGCGCGAGACCTGCGGGACGCAGTGGAGCACGTCAAAGCGCACCCGGAGGATGAGGGGGGCATGGCCCCAATCTACGGGATGGCGAGCACCGTCCCAGTGCAGGGCGTCGTCACCGATCTTTTGGAACGCTACCTCGACATCCTCTATGAGGTAGGCGATAGCGTGGAGGCGGTGGGGCGGGACCAACAGGCGCCGAAGGCGTCGGGGAAATAGCGGGAGAATCAGATGCAGCTTCTCGAGCTCTACAACACAACCGATCCGCTAGTGACCGCGCTATGGATCGCCGGCGGATTCGCGGCGCTCTGCTGGGTCCTGTCGTTGATTACCAAGGAGTACTCCTGGGTCGACCGTTTGTGGTCGGTCACCCCGCCACTGTTCGCCGTCCATTTTGCCGCGCACGCTGGCTTCGACGACGCACGCCTCAATCTCATGGCCGCGCTGACGGTCCTGTGGGGTGTTCGCCTCACGTACAACTTCGCACGCAAGGGCGGTTACAAGCCTGGAGGCGAGGATTATCGCTGGGAAGAGATCCAAGGGAAGATCGGGCCCGTGTGGTTTCAGTTGCTGAACGCCACCTTCCTGGCGCCGTTTCAGAACTACCTGCTCCTATTCATCGTGGTGCCTTCGTACGCCGCCTATCGTTTCGTCAGCACTCCCTTGAATGCGCTCGACTACGCCGCTGCGGCCGCATTCATCCTGTTCTTCATCGGGGAGAGCGTCGCCGACGAACAACAATGGCGGTTCCAGACCGCCAAGTACGCCGCGATCGCGCGCGGAGAGACGCCCGAGCAGGGTTTCCTCACGGAGGGCCTCTTTCGATACTCGCGGCACCCCAATTTCTTCTGCGAGCAGGCGATGTGGTGGACCTACTACCTGTTCTCGATCGCAGCAGGGGCTGGATGGCTGAACTGGACGATCGCCGGCGCGGTCGCGTTGACGCTCCTCTTTCAAGGGTCGACCGGGCTCACCGAGAAGATCTCGCTTCGGAAGTACCCGGAGTATGCCTCTTATCAGAGGACCACGAGCCGGCTCCTGCCCTGGTTTCCGCGATAACCGCGCCAATCGAGAAACGCGCGTTCAGTTACGAAACCTGGGTGTTTGGGGGAGTGCTCGCTACGCAGACCCGTGGCTAGGATCCTCTAGGCCAAGGCGCGTAGCGTTGCGCTCCCCGGGATCTCAAGATAGACGAGGCCGAACCACGGTTGGGCGGGGAGCTTCGTCCGTGTCAAGCTGCGTACCACCGGGCTTATTAAGGAGAATCAAGGGATGACGAGATTTGGCAAACTTGTGTTGATTGGTGTGCTCGCGGGCACGCTCGGATTGATTGGATGTGGCGACGACGATGACAACGGCGGGGGCGGGGGAACCGGCGGCAACGCGGGAACCGGCGGAAGCGCGGGAACCGGCGGAAGCGAGGCTTGTAACCAGAGTGCCCTCCCGGAGACGGGCGAAACGGGAACGGCATCCCTCAGCTGCACGGCGGGCCTTCCCTTCGAGCTGGATGTCGCTTTCAACGCGACACCTGTGGCCCCCGTACAGAGTGGAGCCAATGAGTTCGAAATGCAGATCGAGGTCACGATCACGGCGGACACGGTCAATGCGGCGTTGGACGTGGCTGCCGTCGATACCCTCGATCTCGAGGTGACGGGCGTCCTCGGCGATGTGAACGCGACGGCCGGGGATAGTGATCCTACGGTGGTGGAGATCGTCGACGAAGGCGTTCCGTGCGCGCTGACGATTGAGAGGGATACGCCGGCGGGAGTCACGACGACAGTGACCGTGGGGTCTTGGGATCTGGATCAGGGCGATACCCTGGACGTCACGCTCGAGGAAGTGACGCAGCTCGTGACTGCCCTCGGGCTCCCCGTCGCTCTCACGACCAAGGATGGCGTGCCAAACGCAAATAGCACGGCGACATGCGTATTCGTGGATGGGACGAAGCCTGTGGTGCAGTTCTCGGCCGGTGCTGGCGGCAGCGGCGGCAGCGGCGGCAGCGGCGGCAGCTAGCTAGGCACATTCGCGCAGAACATCGAGCCCCGTCGGTCTTTCCGCCGGGGCTCGATGCGTTTCGGGTGCTACCCGAGGCGCCGATGGGCGAGGCTCGGAACGGCGTTTCGCACCTTCGTGACGTAGCCCGGATCGATTTCCGCGACCGCGACACCCTCCCCTTCGCCGCATTCCGCGAGCACGGTACCCCAGGGATCCGCGATCAGCGCATGGCCATAAGACCAGCGTTTTCCGTAGTGATGGCCGGTTTGGGCAGCCGCCAAGACGTAGCACTGCTGCTCGATCGCGCGGGCGCGCAACAAGAGGTGCCAGTGGTCTTTCCCTGTCGTCAGCGTGAACGCGGCCGGAATCGCGAGCGCGATCGCGCCGGCATCCACCAGACGACGATAGAGCTCGGGGAAGCGAAGGTCATAACAGACGCTCAGGCCCAGCGTTCCAAAGGGCGCCTTGGCGACGACCGGATCGGCCCCTGCCTCGACCGTCTCCGACTCGAGAATGCGGGTGCCATCCGCGAGGTCCACGTCGAAGAGGTGGATCTTCCTGTACACCGACGTGATGGTTCCGTCCGCACTCATGTAGACGCAGGCATTGTGGACCTTGCCCGGTGCGTCGCTCTTCTCCCAGAACCCGCCGTAGACGACGTCGACTCCTGCTTCGCGAGCGGTTCGCCTGCAGCGTTCGAGGATGGGGCCGCCCTGGGCGAACGATTCGGCGATGTCGAGCTTGCCCTTCTCCGGACCAAGGTACGAGAAGCACTCAGGAACCAGCACCAGTTGCGCGCCTCGACTCGCTGCTCTCACGACGAGACGGTGCACGGCGCTCATGTTGGCTTCGACATCTGCCGTCGATGTCATCTGCACTACACCGACCGTCGTTTTCTTCGAGTCGCTCAATGTGAGAATCTCCGCATCGACACGTTCATCAGCAAGCCTAGGCCCAGCATGGTCGAGAGCAAGCTCGAGCCGCCGTAGGAGAAGAGCGGAAGCGTCATCCCGACGACGGGCAACAACCCCGACACCATCCCGAGGTTGACCACCGTCTGCCAAAAGAGCATAGCGCCCACGCCCACCGCGACCACGGCTCCGAAGCGGTCTTTCGCCTGTGACGCTACCCGAAGCGACCAGAGGACCAAGAACAAATACAGGCAGATTAGGAGCAACGCGCCGATGAAGCCGTGCTCTTCGGCCCACACCGGGAAGGGGAAATCCGTGTGTTGATCGGGCAGAAAACGGAAGCGGGTCTGAGTCCCCTGCGTGAAACCCTTGCCAGTCAGACCACCGCTGCCGATGGCCACTAAGGACTGATGAGTGTGCCAACCCGAATCGAGCAGATCTCCCTGCGTGCCCCCCAGTCGGTCCCAAAACGCTGTGATTCGCTCCTTCTGATAGTCCTTGAGCAGGTAGAACCAGGTCACGGGGGCGGCGACGACGAAGGTGGCGAGCAGCGTGACCATCGAGCGCAGCTTGAGCTGGGTCAGCATCATCACGCTCGCGAAAATGAAGGCCAGAATCATGGCGGTGCCGAGATCAGGCTGCAGCAGTACGAGACCCATCGGGAGGGCGAGAATGAGCCCTGGAATGATCAAGTCGGCGAGCGTGCGGCCGCCGGTTTTGGTGTCGTGATGGAGGTACTTCGCCAGGGCGATGATCAGCCCGATCTTCATGAGCTCGCTCGGCTGGAGGGAAAACCCGCCGAGCGCGATCCAGCGCGTCGAGCCCCGCACGCTCTTGCCTAGGACGAACACCAAGATCAGGGCGAGGACGCACGCGCCGTAGATCAACCACCCGTATCGCTCGAAGTGCCGATAGTCGATTGCCGCGGTGAGCGCGGCCACACCGAAGCCGAGCACCAGCCAATAGAGCTGCTGGACGTACGCGTCCGAGGTCGTGCCGCCGTCGGTCGCGCTGTAGAGGTTGAGGACGCCGAAGAGCGCGATGGTCGAGACCGCGATGAATAGCGGCCAATCGAACTCGTCACGGATCGTTCTACCTATCGCCACCGCTTACTCCCCTTCCCCGGGCTCGCTGAAGTACTTCTGCATCACCGCCGTAGCAATCGGGGCAGCGCTCGCCCCGCCCGAGCCACCGTGCTCCACCAGAACTGCGAACGCTACTTGGGGATCGTCAGCCGGTGCGAACCCCGCGAACCAGCCGTGCGACCGATCGAGATACCAGGCGCTCGACGACTCCTCCGAGCGGCCCTTTCGACTGACGACCTGGGCCGTCCCAGTCTTGCCCGCGACCGGAACGCCGTCTTCGTTCCTCGCCCTGTACGCGGTCCCATCCTCGTCTTGGACGACGTCGACCAGAGCGCGTCGGATCAGGTCTAGATGTTGCGCCGCGATGCCGATGTCACGCTTCGTGCGAGGTTGAAACGTCTCCGAGAGGGAACCATCCGGCGCGCGCACGTTCTGTACCACCTGAGGGACGTAGAGCGTCCCTCCATTCGCGATGGCAGCGTAGGCCATGGCGAGTTGGAGGACGGTGACGCGCGTATTTCCCTGGCCGATCGCGGTGTTGAGTGTGTAGCCGATTCGAAACGCACCGTAGTGCTCCTCGTACCACTCGCGTGTCGCCAAAAAACCCTTGGCCTCGCTGTTCACGCCGATACCCGTTCGCTCGGCGAAGCCGAAGGCTTCAGCGAATCGATTGATCCGCTCAATCCCGACCTCTTCGGCGAGCTCCCAAAAGTAGACGTTGCATGACTGCACCACCGAATCGTAGAGGTCGACCCAGTCATGCCGCTTGCTGCAGCGGAACTTCTGCCTGCCGATTTTGATGAAGCCCGTGCACTCGACCCGCTCCGCAGGATCGACCACGGCATCCTGAAGCGCGCCGAGGGCGGTGATCACTTTGAAGGTAGACCCCGGAAAGTAGGTCTCGTATATCGTCTTGTCGATCAGCGGGCGAAACGGGTCGGCCGTTAGCTCGGCGTAGCGCCGGGTGCTGAGCCCGCTGCTCATCTCGTTTGGGTCGTAGACAGGCTTCGAGTAGAGCGCCCGGACGGCGCCGGTGTGGATGTCGACGACCACGGCCGCCCCTGACGGGTGCGGACGAAACGCGCGGTCGAACGCTTCCATGAGCCGCATGTCCAAGGTGAGCTGGATGTCGTGCCCTGGCACCGGCTTGCGCAACATCTCGACGTCCAGGGAGTCCGGTGTCGCGCCCTCGAGCGCCCTTCCCCTTGCATCGACGACGACCCGACGAAAGCCGCGAGACCCTTTGAGCAGCGTCTCGTATCGCTTTTCGAGCCCGTTACGGCCGATGCGATCGCCGGGCCGGTATGCCCGGGGGTCCGACGCGCTCGCTAGATCCGCTTCGTTGACCTCGTTGAGGTAGCCGATCAAATGGGCACCGAGCGTCGCGTAAGGGTAGTCACGGAGGGGCACCGTGATGATGTCGAGCGCGGGCAGCTCGGCGAGGTGCGTCTCTATCGCAGCAAGCTGATCTCGATCGATGTCCCGGAAGAGCTGTATCTGGTGGGTACGACGCTCGGCCGGCAGCCCCCCGATACGCCCCTCGAGCGCTTCGCCTTCGTCGTGTGTCAGCCCCATCAGCGATGTGATTCGCTCGAGGTCCTCGGGATGAAGCAAGCGCGGGGTCGCATACACGTCGTACGACGGACGATTCGAGGCGACGACGCGCCCCTCTACGTCGCGAATGACACCTCGCGTTGCCGGAAGCTCTAGAGTCTTGGTGATGTTCTGCTGCGCGATGCCAGACCATCGGTCGCGCTGAAAGAGCTGCACTTGCGCGACGCGGACGATGAGCCCGGCGAACACCAGCACGACGAAAAGCGCCATCCACCGATAGCGCTTTCGGAACTCCCCAACCTCGCGTCTTTGCGACAGGGTGATCATGCTGGCGCCCGCTCCGTCGCAGGGTCGAGGCGCCTCGCGATCGCGAACAGGAGGGGAGCGACGAGGGCGGTCGTAAACGCCGACCCGAAGAGCGCCATCGTCAGTGCGAGCCCGCTCCAACTCATCCCGCCGGGGACGAACGCGCGAATGCCTTCGAGAAGTCCGCCGAGCAGGAGCGTAAGCGTGAATGTGAGCGCCATCTCGAACGGCAGGCCCCGAAAGGAGAGCAAGTAGCCAATCAGCCAAGCCGAAAGGAAACCGACGACGAACACGAACGTGTGGATGCCGAGCGGGTTTCCGGTGAAAAGGTCATACAGGTAGCCGATGGCGAAGGCAGTCGCGGCGCCGCGAAGAACGCGAACCCCTGGGCCGGTCCCGAGAGCAAAGACGAATGGCAAGCCGAGGTAGGGCGCGAACGGATAAGGCGCGAGCACGCGGGCAAACGAGGTTTGAGCCAAGAGAATGGTGAAAACGACCAGGACGATGAAAAGGCTGCCTCGGGCTCCGTGCACGGCGTTCCCGTTTCAGCGCCTTTCGGCGTCCTTGGGACCCGACGTGAGGATCAGCACCTCGTCGAGCCGGGTGAAGTCGACCGAAGGCGTGACCTCTCCTTCTTGGTGGAGACCGAACTCCTGGTCGCTGAGTTTGCTGATGTATCCGATGAGAATCGATGCAGGAAACTTCTTCCCGAGGCCCGAAGTAAACACCTCGTCCCCCACGGCAACCTGATCGTCGGTCCGGTCGAATTGAATGCGGCAGCGGTAGCGGCTGCGCTTGCCGAGCCCTTCGAGTCGTCCGCGCGCACGCGTCTCCCCGACGAGGACATCCACGTGGCTCTCTGGGTCGATTGTGAGTAGCACGTCGGCAAACCGGCCCGACACGCGCCGGATCTGACCGACGAGCCCCTCGTTGGCGACGACCGGCATGCCGGCTTGGAGCCCGGCCTGCTCACCCTGGTCGACCCAAAGCTTCACGACACGAAACGACGGCGAGATGTCTTTCGCGATCACCCTGCCGGTGCGGGTCTCCGTCGCGATGCGCTCGCGCAGACCGAGCAGCGATTCGAGTTGTGCAACGCGCTCGGCGTCCGCGCGAAGAGATCGCATCTCACGGCGCAAGCGATCGTTCTCAGCCCGCAAGTGGTCGTTGTCACTCTTCACGTCGACCAGATAGACATAGTCCTCGACTATGCTCGTCACTCCGTCGGCAGACCACTCGGCGACGTATTGCACCGGTCCGCTCACTTGAAGGAGCGCCCGGTCGAGCCATGAGAGCTTCGAGGGGTCCCGGAGATTGGCGCGCAGAAAGATGGCGGGGATGATCAGCAGGGCAAGCAAGATGGCGGCATCTCGGATCGTCTGGAAGTAGTTCATCGCCGCGTGTCTTTCCCCTCGCTCTACGCGATCGTCACCTCGCGGAGCAGATCCAGATGGTCGAGCGCCTTGCCGGAACCGAGCACGACGGCCGACACCGGATCGTCCGAAACCATCACGGGAAGCCCTGTTTCCTCGCGCAAAAGCACGTCTAGGTTCTTGAGGAGCGCGCCGCCGCCGGTCAGTACGATGCCCTTGTCGACGATGTCGGCGGAGAGCTCGGGCGGTGTTCGTTCGAGCGCCATCATGACTGCTTCCGTGATCGCGTTGATGGGCTCGGCAAGCGCGTCGCGAATCTCGTCGGAGTTGACCATCACCGTCTTCGGAACGCCCGCAACCATGTCGCGCCCCTTCACTTCCATCGTCGAAGCTTCGCCGTCGGTGTAGGCGGTGCCGATCGTGCACTTCACGCGTTCCGCTGTTTGCTCGCCGATCAAGAGATTGTACTTGCGCTTCAGATACGCGATGATCGCTTCGTCCATCTTGTCGCCGCCGACGCGCACCGATTGCGAGTAGACGATGCCTGCCAAAGAGATGACCGCAACCTCGGTGGTTCCACCGCCGATGTCGACGACCATGTTGCCGCTAGGTTCGGTGATTGGGAGGCCCGCACCGATTGCTGCAGCCATTGGCTCCTCGATCAAGAAAACCTCGCGTGCGCCGGCGCCCTCGGCGCTCTCTTTCACTGCGCGCTTCTCGACTTCGGTGATCCCAAAGGGAACGCAGATGATGATGCGTGGCTTCACGAGCGTGCGCCGGTCGTGATGCGCGCGAGCGATGAAGTAACGAAGCATGGCTTCGGTAATGTCGAAGTCGGCGATGACGCCGTCGCGCAACGGTCGCACGGCGCGGATCGAACCCGGCGTGCGGCCCAGCATCTCCTTGGCTTCTTTGCCCACGGCGAGGACCCGCTTGCCCCCGCGTGGGTCGGCTTGAACGGCGACGACCGACGGCTCGCAGGACACGATCCCACGGCCCTTCACATAGATGAGGGTCGTGGCCGTGCCGAGATCGATGGCGAGGTCGTTCGAGAAGAGTCCGTAGAACCAGTCTGAGATCATGGGTATCAGATGAACTCCAAAAGAGAATTCCCCACCATTTCCAAGGGCTTCCGAGTCCAGGCGCGTTGCATGTAACAGCTTGGTATACCCCTTTCAACCCACGGATTTGGGGGTGACCCCTCAAAGTGAGTAGCCTTTAGGGGTCCTGAACAAACGGGGGTGTATTGGGCCAGGAAACACGCATCAGCGAGGCGCAGCGCAGAGGGGCGGAAGCCGCAGAGCTGGTCGCCCGAGCCAAGGCGGGCGACACGGCCGCCTTCGACGAGCTCGTCCGCAAGTATCGGGCGCGGGTCTACTCGCTAGCGCTTCACCTGACGGGAGCGTATCACAAGCTTCCCGAGTTCGAGGGACGCAGTGAGTTCTTCACGTGGATCTATCGGATCACCCTTCATAGGGCGCTCAACGCGAAGCGCGATCGCAAGCGGCGGAGGACGGTCCCGATGGACGACCCGCGACTCGTTGCCGCCGTGGCAGTCGACGCCGAGGGCGACCCGGAGCGCGCTACCCAGCTTCGCGACCGATACCGCGCCCTGCTCGAGGCGTTCGACCAGCTCACGCCGCTCCTGCAGACGACCGTGGTGCTAACCACTCTCCAGGGGCTGAGCTACAAGGAAGCCGCGGTGGTTCTAGAGACCACGGAGGGAACGATCGCATGGAGGATTCACGAGGCGCGCCGAAAGATGGCGGCTTACCTCGAGAGCCTCGAGGCCGCCCCGGCGCGCACGAAGCGCCGGCCCATGACCGACAGCGCGATTTTCCGGCTCGAAAAAGCCCTGCAGCAATTGGTCCCAGCCGCCCCGGCGCTCGTCAACGCGCGCTGATCGGGGCTCCCGGGTATCTGTGGTAAGGCAAGCTCGTGCTTGCTCACAGCATCCTGACG
>Ga0111160_1021_pt1 | contig 30167 bp, 19 predicted proteins | sample DeeMarSeWOR28_12_FD_80265 | JGI IMG/M metagenome (GOLD analysis project Ga0111160, IMG submission 80265) | Myxococcales bacterium SG8_38_1
CTCTATAGGTGCGTGGAGGTTCTCGCGTGCTTCGTCCGCGACCCATCTCTGGATACTCCGAAGGGCGTCGGGCGCTGCGTCGGACGGTTGCCATTGGAGCGTTGGGAGGTGCTCGGAGAAGAACACCACGTGCTGACCCGTGCCGCTGGCGATCTCGAGGACGTCTCCACTTGCCGGCAACACGCGTCTGAGAACGTCTAGAATCGGCCGGCGATTGCGCTCGGCCGCAGGTGCAAAACCCTTTGCCATGCGCAGTGCATAGTCCATAACTGTGCGTCATCGAAACCGAATGCCAGGATCGGAGCCGAACGCCAGGATCGGAGCCGAACGGGGGCGTGGTGGCTCGTCGTTGCGGTTTGTCTCGGGGCGCCGTGGGTCACCCGCGTCCTGCTGCTCGGTGAAAAGCGCCTCGCCGTGCGGACTGTCGACTTGCGCGGGGTGCTGGCCGACGGATCGATCGGGCTCGCCGTGCTCGGCTTGGTGGGTCTCTTGCTCCTGACGCGCCGGTGGTGGGGCAGGGCGCTCGCCTGGGTCGTGCTGCTGTCGTTCGTGCTCATGACCTTTGCCCTTTACGAGTTCGTCTCGGTGTTCGATTCGCTCTACGCGCTCAGCCATGTTGGCTTTCTCAGCGATGCGACCTTCGTGGGCGGCTCGGTCCTGCACCTGCGCCATCCGATTCTGATTGGAGTGATGCTCGTAGCGGGCAGCGTTGGGGTGATTCTCGCTCAGCTTCCTCGAGTCAGCTGGTGGCGGGGTTGGGCGGTGGCGCTCGGCCTCTGCGTCCTCGGGCACGCCGTCATGCCCATGTCGCACGTTTACGATGGATGGCGGCAACGGCACGCGATTCATGCCCAGGCTTCGCTCCTTCCGGCTTCCGCGAAGCTCAAGTCGGCTGGCACGGTGGGCGCGGAGGTTCAAGAGGTCTTCCGCGCCGACTTGAGTGGCAAGCGTTGGTTGGGCCCCCTCAGCGACAGGCCCAACGTGATCCTCGTCATGGTCGAGGCAGCGTCGGGTGCGGTGTTGCCGTCGCTCGCGAAGGCGGCGAAGTTGAAGAGCAGTGCGAGTATGCCCAGGCTCGACGCGCTCGCCAAGCGCCACCTGCTGTTCAGCCAGGTCGTCGCCCATCAGCGCCAAACCAACCGAGGCGAATACGGGATTCTGTGCGGCGACTACCCGAAGCTCCTATCCGACCAGTCGAAGATGACCGAGCAAGTCTATGGGGACGCACGACGGTGTTTGCCGGCGGCGTTGCGAGACGAGGGATACACTACGGTCTACATCCAGGCCGCGCCGCTCGGTTTCATGCTCAAGGACCAGTTCATGAAAAAGGCCGGCTTCGACGAGCTCATCGGCGATGCTTGGTTTGAAAAGAGCTACGCGCGGACCGATTGGGGCGTCGACGACAAAGCATTTTTCGAGCAAGCGATCGAACGTGTCGTGGAGCTGCACGATAGGGAGACGCCGTTCTTCGCCACGCTACTCACCGTTGGAACCCACCACCCCTTCACGTTTCCCCAGGGGAATGTGCTCGAGGGGGGCAAGGACCGGCGTGCTCGCGCCTTCCGGTACGCGGATGACGCGCTCGGCGACTTCTTGGAGGCCCTCGAGGAACGGGGGGTGCTGCAGGACACCGTGGTGATCATCACCTCGGACGAATCGGCCGGCCTCGTCGACACACAGGTCTCGTCGGTGCGCTTGCTCGCGCAGAGCTGGTCTTTCGCGATCGTCATGTTGCCAGAGCCCGAGGTCAAGCAGGTGGATTCGCTCTATGGGCACGTGGACACGGCGCTTTCAATCGCCGATTTGCTCGGACTTGAAAACGAGGCCCGAAGCTTCGTCGGACGGAGTTGGTTTCGCGACTATGAGAGTCCGCGGAGCATCTTCGGCGGCAACACGTACGCCCGCAGGGTCATCATGTGGACGCCGTCCGAGCAGGCGATCGTGTGCGACGAAACCTTCGACGACTGCAAGCGCTACGGCATGCGCAAGTCGAAGTTCAACCCCAAGATCGAGGGCAAACCGGCGTTCCCGCGCGAGCGCCGACTATTGGCCGAGGTGGCTCGACTGACCCGGTCGGGGCGTGCCGGGATGGATCCCTCGGACGTGATGGCATTGTTGGCGTTAGACGAGGCGAGCATCGCGGCGTCGGACGGCAAGAGACTTCTGACTGGAGGGCAGTACCTCCGCGTGCCCGCCGGGACGATCCTCCGCGTGGGCTTCGACATCGAAGTAGAAGGCTCGGACGCGGAGGTCGAGCTTCACCAAGACGTATTCCTCAACGGCCGCGAGCGCTTCGCGCGCAAAGCCAAGCGAATCGCGGATGGGCAGCGCTGGCAGCTCGAGTACGAGATCCACGTACCGACGCCGTCGGACCAACTCGTGGTTCAGCTGTACGCGACGACGGTGTCGGGGGAGGCCGCGACGCTTCGCTTTCGCTCGGCCGAGCTCTCGATGAGAAGGGGAGCGGACGCCGACCCGCGCGTGAACGTTCTCGTAGACGACGTGTCTACGGCAGCGCATTGACGCGAAGCCGGCATTGAATGCGGCGGAGCTGTTCGCGTTCCCACTGTTCGAGCTCGCTCCGCAACAGACCGGCGCGCTCTTGGCCTTCGGCCCCGGTGAGAGGCGATTCGCTGCCGTCCGCGGCGCGCTCGTAGACCAGGGTTGCGTCGGCGCCGCGGTGATGGATCAAGCGCTGATCGTCGCGGGTGATCGCCCCCTTCGGCTCGTAGCCTTTGTTCGCACTGCGGATGCTCCGAAGGCGAGCCCGGATCGTCGCGTCGTCGAGCGCGGGGAGCCGGAAGCTGTTGAAGAGCGCCTCGCCACGCACCGGGAAGGCTTCCGAAAAGGATGCTCTTCCTTTGGCGTTGGGCTCGAGCGTGAACAGGCTTTCGGCAGGGAGGTCCGCTGGTTGCGGGATGCCGAGGAAGTGCAGCACCGTAGGCGCAACATCGGCGATGCTGACACCGACGCGCGGCTGGGCGGGCTCGAAGCTCGCGTGCCAGAGAACGAGCGGCACGTCGACCATCCACCCGTCGAGGTAGACGTGGTGTCCGAAGTACGCTTTCTCTCCGAGTGCTTCCCCGTGGTCAGAAAAGAAGACGACTAGGGTATCGTCGAGCCAGCCGTCGTCCTCGAGGTGCGCGAACAACTTGCCGAGCTGCCGATCGAAGTAGGCGACGTCGCTGAAGTAAGCGTTCTTTCGCCCCTTGCCGAACGGGAACGACGGGTGCGATTGGTAAGGATCGTGTGGCGAGTAGTAGTGAATCCACGCCATGACGGATTCGCCGCTTACCCGGGCAGCTCGCAACTCATCGACGAGCGCGCGCGTGGCCGCCGCGTCTGATGGTGCGAAGCTCGTCTCGGCGCCGGGCGCGAGGAAGCTCTGAACGATCGGAAGCCGAAACCAGCTCACATCCGGTAGGATCACGAGTTGGCGGTCTACGCGTGTTCGCGCCCGCGTGAAGATGGTTTCCGGCATGGCTGGCGAGAGGTAGAGCTCGGCTGGGCTGAGCCCTGTGAAGGCGCTTCCGACGGCGAACAGCGTAGCGGGGTAGGTAGTCGTGGCGTTCTCGAACGAAATGCCGCGCTCCGCGAGGCGAGACAGCTCGGGTGTGATCCGCGCGCCGGATTCGTTGGCGCCCACGACATCTTTGCGGAGGGCGTCGACCGTGATGACGATCACGTTGCGCCGCTCGCTCGCGGATATCGAGAGCGGTGACTGCTCGATGACTGGGCGTGTGGGCGGGCACTCGAGATTACTATCGGACCAGCGGTCCTCGGTTCTCAGGTGCGGCAGTACGTAGAGCGTCACCAGTCCTCCGGCGCGGCTCATTGCAATGACTTCCCGCTCGCCGGTCGCGATCCACTCGGGGCTAATTCGAGAGCCTGCGGCGAAGAGCGCTGAGGCGGCAGCGAGGCCGAAGGCCGCATTCCATCGGCCCCGGGAGGAACCACAGAACAGATGAATTACCCCGGCGCACAACACGGCTCCTGGAAGCACCGCCTGGGCCAACGTGTAGTCGTACGCTCGGTAGCGCCCGATTGCGATCGTTAGCAGGGCGACCACGACCGAAGTCGCGAACGCCCATAGGGCCCGCCTACCACGACCATCGCTTCGTGCCCCAGCGACCAGCCACGACCAACCGCCCGCGCCGAGGAGGCCGAGTCCGCCGGCGAGTGCCATCTGGAGCAGCCCCCTCCGCGGGTGCATCGCCCAGCGAGGTCCCGAGAGCAGGAAGTCGGTGTGTTCCCAGGCGACGGCGAACCCGAGGAGAGCGATGGCCGCGGCGACCGTCGCGAGGAACACGCCAGACGCTCGCGAGGCGTGAAGCGCCGATCCGAGTAGGAGGGCCGTCGGAATGGAGCCGATCAAGCTGAGCCAGGCGAGCTCCCCGAGCAACTCCGCCGAGAGCGGTGTGCTTGGGAGCAAGCCGATCCCCAAGAACGTGGCGCAGCCGAGATACGCAGACGACCACAGCGCCAAAGGCGGGGCGAGCGCTCTACGGGACATCACGCTCGGCCGCCTTCCTCCGGAGGGTCTGTTCTGCCGCGATCAGTCGTGTCGCGCGTACGGGGGGCTCGAAAGCGCTGCGAAAGAGCCACCAACCCGCTCCTGGAGAGAATGGGGTCAGCCCCCAGGCCTCGACGTCCGGTTCGTCACTTCGGAGGTCGAGCATGAAGTAGCCTCCGTACTGCCGGTACGGGTGGCGCGTCGCGAACGCTGCGCGCTCTTCTTCGGGGAACGCGTCGAGGGCTGCGACGAAGACCCACCCGGTCACCCCTTTGGAATTGGGGATCTCCGGGCGCGGGTTCCGCACCCAACGGTGGGTGACTCGATCGAGTGTGATGTCGAAGCGCGGCTCGAGCCGGCGGGGCTTCATGCTCGTGTGGAGCTGCACACCGGTTTCCCGATCGGTCCATGCTTTGATTCGCTTCGCAAAGCGAAGCTCATCGCTCCGCGGACCGGTGTGAAGAACCACATCGAGCCGCCGACGCGGCGGCCCTCGGGAACGATCTCGGCGACGCGAACGGCGAGGGGAGCCACGAGTAGGAGCACACTGAAGCTCGCGGCTAAGCCTGCGCGAGGTCGAATCCATCGGCCCGCCGTGAACAGGGAGACCGCGACGATGATCGCCACTCCGGGCAGCATCGGCCAGGCCCAGTACGAATGGACGATCGCGCTCCAGCGGAAGGTCCAGTAATGGATCAGCCCCGCAACCAAGAACGCGAGGGGGATCAGGTCGCGCCCGCGCCCGAGACCCTTCGTCGCTCGAGCCGCCCACGCGCCCAACCATACGGCGCAGAGCCCCAGCACGGGTGCCGTGAACATCAACTCGGGCACAACGAGCAGGTGTGTGCGAAAGCGCGCCCACGAAAGCGCGCGCCGCGCGTTGAACGTCCCCGTCAGCTCGTCGAGGTTGCCGGTCATCGCTTCGACCAGCACGAAGTGGCCGGCAAACACCAACAGGACCGAAGCGCAAAACGCGAGAAGCTGCCCGAGCGTTCCCGCCGACTCCGAACGCGTCAGGGTCCAGGCCCAGTGGATCGCGATGCAGGCCGCCACGTAGTACGCGGGCCAGTCCCACGTGGCCGTGATGGCGAAAGCGGTGAGAAACAACAAGAACTTGCCGCGTGACCAAGGCGAGCCGCGAGGCGCGCGGAGGTAGAGAAGCAGAGTCAACAACGACCAGAAGATGAAGCCCGCGGAGTGGTTCGCCATGTTGGTGTAGATGGCGTTGATCGGGAGAGCGACATAGACGGCCGAGGCGACGAGGGCGTGCGCGTCATCCCAGAGTCGCCGGACGACGGCAAACAGCATGCTGAGGGCGGCGACGCTCCAAAACCCCGCGACCAGCCGAATCGAGACCTCGCGATCGCCGAAGAGGGCCATGCTGACGACGTTGTTCAGATGTAGCCCGAGTGGTGCGTGCGTGTAGAGCTGTTCCTTCTTCGGCGGGACATTGGCGGTCTCGTATTGCAACGGGAACAGCACGTCCCATCGCAGAGTGTTCCGCGCGGCATTCTGGTAGGCCGCGCCGTTCCAACCGTTGTGGCCGCGTGTCCATTGGTCGGCGACGCCCCATACGGCCAAGAATACCTGGAGCGCGAGCAGTATCGCGAAGGCGACGCGCACCGGCCTTCGTCTGTCGCCGACATGAGCACGTCCCATCGCCCGGGAGTATGGCCGCTTGGGGAGACTACGTCAGCTTTCGAGAAGCCTGCGCGCAACCACGTGAGCCTGAATCTCGTTGGCGCCCTCGAAGATGCTGAGCACGCGCGCGTCGACCAAGAGGCGCGACGCAGTGTACTCCTCGGCGTAGCCGTTACCGCCGTGGATCTGCACGTTCGCGTCGGCCGATTCCCATGCGGCGCGGGTGGCCAAGAGCTTGGCCATCCCTGCCTCCAGATCGCAGCGCTTTTCGTGGTCTTTCTCGCGAGCGCTGAAGTAGGTGAGCTGCCGGCTCGCCTGAATGCGGCAGACCATGCGCCCGATCTTTCGAGCAACCCGCGGGAACTGGAAGATCGGCCCGCCGAACTGCTCGCGCTCGGTCGCGTAGAGGATTGCGTCCTCGAGCGCCGCCTGCGCGACGCCGACGCCACGTGCCGCGGTCTGGATGCGGGCGCTCTCGAAGGTGCGCATCAACTGCTTGAAGCCTGCGCCTTCTTCGCCACCGAGCAGCGCATTCGCAGGAACTTGGAAGTCTTCGAAGCTGAGCTCGTACTCCTTCATGCCGCGGTAGCCGAGCACGGTGATCTCGGTGCCCGTGAGGCCCTCGTCGACGAACTCCTCTTCGCCGTCCTCACCGGTGCGGCGGGTCTTCTCAGCGAGGAACATCGAGAGTCCGCGGTAGCCTGGCTCGTCGACGTTGGTACGTGCGAGCACGGTCATCAAGTCCGCTCGAACGGCGTGAGTGATCCAGGTCTTCTGGCCGTTGATCACGTAGCTCCCGTCATCCTGCTTGGTCGCGCGCGTGCCGAGATGCGCGAGGTCAGAGCCGGTGTTCGGCTCGGTGAACACCGCCGTCGAGAGCACTTCGCCTGCGGCGATCGCCGGGAGCCACTTCTGCTTCTGCTCTTCGGTGCCACCACCCATGATCAACTCGGCCGCGATCTCGGAGCGCGTGCCGAGCGAGCCTACACCGATGTAGCCGCGAGAAAGCTCTTCGGTGACGACGCACATCGCTACCTTGCTCATACCGAGCCCACCGTACTCTTCAGGAATGGTGAGCCCGAACACGCCGAGCTCGCTCATCTGATCGAGAATGCTCATCGGAATGAGGACGTCATTCCGGTGGATGTCCTGAGCTTGTGGGATCACCTCGGCGTCGACGAACTTCGAGAACTGCGACCGGATCTCGTCGAGCATCTCGTCATCGAAGCCAGGGTTGGGCATGCCATGGTCGCGCGCATGAGCCGCGATCTCGAGGTAAACATCGCCGTTGGCGTGTTCCGCCGAGAACGCGGTGACTTCCGGCAGGAGGAGGGTTTCGCGAAGGTCGCCGTCGGTGATGCCGAGGTCCGCGAGGCTGATGCTCTCACAGGCGCCGAGGTCTATGCCGCCAACGACGGACCGCGCCACCTCGCCGATGTATGCGCGGGCAACCTTGCGTTCGTAGTCGCCGCCTACGCGCTCAGCCCAGTTTGCCATTTGGCGGCAGGCTTCGAGCTCGGTCGCGAGGTAGGCCACGGCGTGCGCTGCGAGCTGGTTCGCGTTCAGCTTCTTGGCGCTGATGCGGTCGCCCTCCGTCACGATCGCTTTCACGTTGTCGTGGGCGCGCTGGTACAGGCGCTCGATGGCTTCGATGACTTGCTGCATGGCTGCTCCTAACCCTTGGCAATCGCGGCGCGGGTCTCTTCGAGGTTCTTCAACCCGGGGCGTGGAGCGCCGACGAGGGCTGAAACGGTTCCGTGAATCTTGTTTTGGTACATGAGCTGGTGCGCCTCGGCAATCTCGTCCCAGGTGAAGAGGCGGGTCATGACTGGCTTGATCTTGCCTTGGATGACCAGTCGGTTGGCGCGCCCGGCGCTATCGGCATCCGCGAAGTGAGAGCCGATGATTTGCTTTTGACGCATCCACAAGTGACGTACGTCGAAGTTGAGGTTGTATCCGGTCGTCGCCCCGCAAATCACGATGCGACCGAACTTTGCGGCGAGGAACACGCTGGCGGGGAAGGTTGCCTTGCCCACGTGCTCGAAGACGACATCGGGGCCCTTGCGTTCACCGAGGATGTCCCAGATCCGCTTCCCGAAGCCCTTGAGGTCTGCCTTGTGGGCGGCCTGCTCCTCGGGGGTCATGTCGTCCTTGTACTGGAGGCCGGGGAACTCCCTCCGGTTGATCACCCCGTGGGCTCCGAGCTGCATGCAGAGCTCGGCTTTGTCGTCGCTCGAGACGACCGCAATGGCGCGCGCGCCCATCAGGGCGCAGAGCTGCACCGCAAACACGCCGAGGCCACCACCCGCGCCCCAGATGAGGACGTCCTCTCCCGGCTGCACTTTGGCGCGGTCGACCAACATGCGGTGTGCTGTGTAGTACGTGAGGCCGTAGCTCGCCGCTTCCTCCCAGCTCAGCTGCGGAGGTTTCGGTAGCACCTGCTGCCCCTGCACCTTGGTGAACTGAGCGAACGATCCATCCGGAGTCTCGTAGCCCCAAATCGTCTGTAGGTCGTTGGTGCCCGGGTAGAGGAGGTGGTTGCAGTGCAGCACGACTTCGTCACCGATCTTGTGATCCGTCACGCCCGGGCCGACTGCCCAAACCACGCCCGACGCGTCCGAGCCCGCGATGTGGAAATCCAGGCCATGCCCCTTGAGAATGTTGACCGGCTCTCCGAGACCCGCCCAGATGGCGTTGAAGTTGATGCCCGCCGCCATGACCTGCACGAGGACTTCCCCGGGCGCGAGATCCCAGACCGGCATCTCTTCGGTCTCGAAAGACTTCGTGGGCGGGCCGAAGCGCTCCGGACGAATGACCCAAGCATGCATCTTCTTCGGCACGACGCCGAGCTCTGGGAGTTGACCTACGGGTACGATCTCTGGACGTTCACTCATGTCTTCCTCATGCTGTCTGGCCGAGCGCTGCTACATACTCCCGGCTCAGTTGTTCGCAAAGACTCAACGGCGTTTCACCGCCGTCGAGGTTTCGTTTGGCGCGAGCTTCGATCGTCGCGATCCCGCCTAGGGTCGAAACCCCGTGCTCGCCATGCTTTCGGCTGAAAAGGTCGAGCGCCCATTGGACCTCGCCCTGTCTACGACGCGCCGCCAAAGTCGTTGCCAAGTGGCCGCGGTGCGCGTCGAGGGCATCGATCAGCTCGTCGATGCCCGTTCCCTTCGTAGCGCTGGTCGCCACGATTGGGGGCTCCCAATCGCGGTTTTCGCCGCCCCCGGCCCCCGCCGCGCTGGCGGTCCGGAGCGCACCGTTCAGATCTGCCACCGCGCGACGGGCGAGCTCCTCCTGGTCGGCCTTGTTGACGACGAGCACGTCCGGGATCTCCATGATTCCCGCCTTTAGAAATTGAAGCACATCGCCGCTTCCGGGCTGGATGACCAGGACAACCGTGTCGGCGACGTGGACGATGTCGATCTCGGACTGCCCGACACCCGTGGTTTCGATGACGACGGTGTCGTACGCCGCGGCGAGGACGCGCACGGCAGAGTTGGCTGCGTAGGCAAGACCGCCGACTTCACCGGCCGTCGCGAGCGATCGCACGAACAGCCCGTTGTCGGTCGGGTCGAAGCTCATTCGTGCGCGGTCGCCGAGAAGCGAGCCGCCGGACCGAACGCTCGAGGGGTCCACCGCGACCACTCCCACCGTCCGTCCACGTCGACGAAGCGAGCGCGCGAGCGCCGAGGTCAGCGTGCTCTTTCCGACGCCGGGAGGGCCGGTGAGCCCAACGCGGTGGCCGTCGGTCGACTTTGGCGCGTCCTTCAGCGCCGCCAACAGCTCGGCGACGCGTGCGTGCGATTCCGCGCGCCGATCCTCGACGAGGTTCAGTGCACGGGAGACGGCCGCCTTGTTGGCGGACATCACTTGCTGCGCATCGTCGGCGACGTCACTCGGCGGCATGCTGCCGGTCCACCAGATCGATCAAGTCGCTCATGATGTTGTCGAGCTCGAAGTCTTTCGGCGTGTAGACCGCTGCGAGTCCCTCTTGCCGAAGTCGCTCGGCGTCTGCTTCCGGAATGATGCCACCGGCGACTACGGGCAGGTCGCCAAGCCCGGCTTCACGGAGTCGCTGTAGCACCTCGGGCACGAGCGCGAGGTGCGATCCGCTGAGAATGCTGAGCCCGACGAGATGCACGCCTTCTTCGAGGGCAGAAGCCACGATTTGCTCCGGGGACACTCGAATCCCTTCGTACACGACGTCAAAGCCGACATCCCGCGCCTTGATCGCGATCTGTTCGGCGCCGTTCGAGTGGCCGTCGAGCCCGGGTTTGCCGACGAGCAGCTTCGGGCGGCGGCCCATGCTCGCCTCGAGGGCGTGGATGCGATTACGCAGCCGCTGGACCGTCTCCGCATTCGGTCCGGTGGCGGCGGTTTTCACCGACGCGCCAGCCACGCCGGTCGGCGCGCGGTACTCGCCCCAAACGTCGCGAAGCAGGTTGGCCCATTCCCCGGTCGTAACCCCGGCATGCGCCGCCGCAATCGAAGCAGGCATCATGTTTTCGTCGCTCTTTGCGACTCGCTGAAGCTCGGCGAGCGCCTTTTCTACGGCGTCGTTGTCGCGGTCTTGCTTCCATCGCGCCAAGGCGGCCCGCTGATCGGCGTCGACCTTTGGATCGACGGTGAGGATCGCGTCGTCGAGGTTCTCGGTGAGCGGGGAGGGCGCGCTCTCGACGAACTTGTTGACGCCGACGACGATTTGCTCGCCGGTCTCGATTGCGCGTAGCCGGGCCGCGTTGGACTCCACGAGCTTCTGTTTGATGTAGCCGCTTTCGACCGCTTCGACCGCGCCGCCTCGCTTGAGAACTTCCTGGACCTCGGCCCATGCGGACTCGACCAGCTCCTGCGTGTGCGCTTCGACGACCTCGCTGCCATTGAACAGGTCGGCATACTCGAGGAGGTCGGTTTCGTAGGCGAGGATCTGCTGAGTGCGCAACGACCACTGCTGGTCCCACGGACGCGGAAGGCCCAGCGCCTCGTTCCACGCCGGAAGCTGAACCGCTCGCGCCCGCGCGTCCTTGCTGAGCGTGACCGCGAGCATCTCGAGCACGATTCGAATGACGTTGTTTTCCGGTTGCTGCTCGGTGAGGCCGAGCGAGTTCACCTGGACCCCGTAGCGGAAGCGCCGCTGCTTCGGGTCCGTGACACCATAGCGTTCTCGAGTGACCCGGTCCCAGAGCTCGACGAACGCGCGCATCTTGCAGAGCTCTTCGACGAAGCGGATGCCGGCATTGACGAAGAAGCTGATTCGCCCGACGACCTTTCCAAACTCGCTCTCGGGGATGCGTCCGGTCGCCTTCACTGCGTCGAGCACGCCGATCGCCGTGACCAGAGCGTACGCAAGCTCTTGCGTAGGGGTCGCGCCGGCTTCCTGGAGGTGGTAGCTGCAGATGTTGATCGGGTTCCACTTCGGGACTTTTTCGACCGTGTACGTGATCAAGTCGGTGATGAGCCGCATCGACGGGGCCGGCGGAAAGATGTGCGTTCCGCGCGAGAGGTATTCTTTGATGATGTCGTTCTGCGTCGTGCCGCGCAGCACCTGCGGGTCGACGCCCTGGTCCTCGGCAGTCGCGATGTAGAGCGACAGGAGCCACACGGCCGTCGCGTTGATCGTCATCGAGGTGTTCATCTGGTCGAGCGGGATCTCGTTGAAGAGCGCTCGCATGTCGCCGACGTGTGAGATTGGTACGCCGACTTTGCCGACCTCGCCGCGCGCGAGTGGGTCATCGGCGTCGTAACCGGTCTGGGTCGGCAAATCGAACGCGACGCTGAGGCCGGTCTGGCCCTTTGCGAGGTTGGTTCGATAGAGCTCGTTCGATGCAGCCGCCGTGCTGTGACCCGAATAGGTCCGCATGATCCACGGTCTGTCACGCTCCCGCTTGCCGTCCTGCGCCATCCGCCGGTCCTTTCCTCAGTGCTCCGCCCGAAGGGGGCGGAGAAGCCTACACGTTTTTGGCACTGCCTGCGTCCCGGACCCCTGCGAGCGTTGCGGTGCTCTTTACAGCTTCACACGCTCGAGCCCAGAGATTTTTGATTATCATACCGCCCGTGGGGGTCAAGCGCCCCCCGAGCAAGGCTTTTGCAGGGTCTGCGGGCCTGGTGGAACTTGTAAATTTGCGGTAAACGACCTGGATGGCCGAGACGAACGCAGCGATGGGGCGGCGTCTGCGGGAGCTACGGCTTCGGCGCGGGCTCCAGCAGAGCGAGGTGGCGCGCCGCCTCAAGATCTCGCCGGCGTACTTGAGCCTCATTGAAAAGGGGAAACGAGTCGTTCAGCTCCCCTTGCTCTTCCAAGCGCTCGAGCTCTACGGCATCGCGGTCGAGGACTTCATGCAGAGTCTCGGCGAGCGCCACGTCGACGATGGGCTTGCGCGCTTGCTGGACGAGCCGCTTTTGCGCTCGCTCAATCTCAGTGAAGAGGACCTCGCGAGCATCAGCGCGGAGCCGCGCATGGTCACGACGATTACGGCGCTCTTCAACCTCTACAAGAACACGCGCAGTCAGCTCGACCACGTCATGACGAGCATCGCGCAGCGGGAACGACAAGAGGACGGCGACTCCGTCCGCTTTGACTACAACCCCTACGACGAGGTCACCGACTTCCTCGAGCAGCACGATAACTGGTTCGGGGCACTCGAAGAGCGTGCGCAGCAGTTTCGGCGCGACTGCGCTTTTGCCCGCCGAGTGACCAGCGATGATCTCGAGCGCGGGCTGCTAGAGCAGGCCGGCGTGCGCGTCCGGCGCATTGCGGAGCGGGCCGAGAGCTCCGTCATCCGAACCTGGAACGCGGAGGAGCGAATTCTCACGATATCGAACGATCTCTTCGAGCAGCGCTCGAAGTTCCAGCTTGCCCATACCGTGGCGCTAGCGCTCTTCGACGAGGAGAAGCTTCACGAACCCATTCTCGAAGGGTACAGCGGCCAGCACGCGGAGACCCGAAAGCTCATCAAGATTCACCTCGCTAATTATTTTGCCGGTGCGCTGCTGCTCCCGTACCCCGAATTCTATCGCGAGGTGACCAGCACGAGGCACGACGTCGAGCTCTTGGCTCAACTCTTCGAGTCGTCGTACGAGACCGTTGCGCACCGCATGTGTAACCTATCGGACCCGCGGCGACGCGGCGTGCCGATGCATTTCCTGCGGGTCGACGTCGCGGGAAACATCTCGAAGCGCTACTCGGGCGATGGAATTCGGTTTCCGCACCAAGGCGGCTCATGCCCCAAGATGTCGGTTCACCTGGCCTTCCTCACACCAAACGTGATCGCGAAACAGTATTCGGCGTTCCCGGACGGATCGACCTATTTTTGTTTCGCGAAGGTCGTTAGCGAGCCGCAACAGGGGTCGCTGGTCAAGGGTACGACCTACAGCATCGGGCTCGGAGCCCACGCCGACAATGCGAAGCACTTCGCATATGCCGACGACATGCCGTTCGCCGACCCAAAGAAGATGGCGGTTCCGGTCGGCACCACGTGCCGCTTCTGCGAGCGGACCGACTGCAACATGCGTTCGGCGCCTAGCTACAAGTTCGCGTTCCGTGTCGACGAGTACACGAAGAAGGACAACTTCTTTTCGCCGTTGGTCAGAGCCGATGCCGAGGCCGAGTCACCCACGCCGGCTCGCCGTAAACCAACGGCGTGATATGCTCGCTCACCTGGAGGAAGAGAATGCCGTCGTTCGATGTCGTTTCCAAGGTCGACTCTCACGAGGTCGACAATGCGCGCAACCAAGCCAGCAAGGAGATCGCCCAGCGGTACGACTTCAAGGGCACGGAGACGACCATCGAGCAGACCGATGAGGGCATCGTCATTCGGTCCAACAGCGAGGGACGGCTCGACGCAGCTCGTGACGTCCTCGAGACCAAGATGGTCCGGCGCCAGGTTTCGCTCAAGTCCCTCGATCCGCAGCAGCCCCAGCAGGCGGGCGGCAGCATGTGGCGCCAGCTGATCAAGCTCAAGGAGGGTGTCTCCAAGGAGAAAGCCAAGGAGATCGTGAAGGCCGTCAAAGACAGCAAGATGAAGGTGCAGGCCTCGATTCAGGGTGACGCGGTGCGCGTGTCCGGCAAGAAGCGCGACGATCTCCAGGAGGCGATTTCCCTCTTGAAGGAAAAGGACTTCGATCTGCCCTTGCAGTTCGTCAACTTCAGGGACTGAGGCGGCGCACGTTGACCAAGGCGAATGAAGAAGTACGGGTCGGCTATCAGGGGACCGAGGGCGCATACAGCGAGCTCGCAGCGAAGCGTCATTTCGCGAGTGACCTCCGGCCCGTGCGCTGCGTCGGCTATCACAGCTTCTTCGAGATGCTCCAGGCCCTGAAGGCGGGCTCGATCGACTACGCGGTCCTTCCGATCGAGAACTCCATCGCCGGGTCGATCAACGAGAGCTACGACTTGTTAGCAAAAATGGGCTTGTTTCTCGTCGGCGAGGAGTTCCAGCCCATCGCCCACTGCCTCATCGGCGCTGCGGACGTTCCCGTGTCGGCCATTCGCCGGGTGTACTCCCACCCAGTAGCACTGGCTCAGTGTCGGGAGTTCCTGGAGACGCTCGAGGACTGCCACGTCGAGGCGTTCGTCGATACCGCGATGGCGGTCGAAAAGGTCAAACAGGACGGAGACTCCACGCAGGCGGCCATTGCGAGCGAGCAAGCCGCCGAGCTCCATGGCCTACCGATCTTGCGCCGCGACATCGCCGACCACCCCGAGAACTACACGCGGATGGTCATCGTCGCGCCCGAGGCAGCCCACTACGATCGTGGCGTCGCATGCAAGACCTCACTCATCTTCTCGACGACTCACGAGAAGGGGGCGCTCGCGCGGTGCATCGGCATCTTCGCGGAACGCGGTCTGAACCTCACGAAGATCGAATCACGGCCGAAACCCGATACGCCCTTCGAATACATCTTCTACATGGACTTCGAGGGCAATATCGACCGCGAGGCCACGCAAGCGGCGCTCGATGACCTCGAGGCGGTAACCACGTTTCTGATCGTTCTCGGGTCGTACCCAATCGGTCGGCCGCGCGTCAGCTAGCGACCGCCTCGGCAACATGCGCCAGACGGACCGCGTCGTTTTGTAGCCCAGCTGCGAGGCAAGTCGCGGACACCATCTTCAAGGAGGCGGCTTCCCCCGGGCCGTCTTGCTGGGATCGTGCAGCTGAGAGCGCCTCGAGCGCGTCGATCATGGCGTCACGCCGGCGCCCCTGCGCCAAATGCATGCACGCCGATGCGATCGAGATTCGAATCTGAGCGCTTGGAGCGCACCCGGGCGTGCGCCTCGCCGCTTTCAGGGCCGCCTGCGCCGCGTCCAGATCCTCGCGGACCACATAGGACAGGACCCGCAGACAATGCGCCCCCGCGAGGTCGCCTCCCGCCGCGATCGCAGCGTCGATCAAGTCGTCGAATCTGGCGTGGTCTTGCGCCTTCAACGCACGCACGACCTCGAGGCTCGGTGGGTCGGGCGGCGGCACCGGGTTGGTGGGTCTGTCTTCGTCTTCGTCGTGATTCGGATCGGACGGCAAATGGACCGACTTGCTGATCTCGGATGCGACCGATCGTGTGTCGCGGTCGGGTTGGTACTGCACCGCGGCGGCGGCCAAGCGGACGGCCGCGCTGTTGTAGCCCTTGTCGGCGGCCATGGATCCGGCTTCGAGGATCGCGTGCGCGCCGCGTTCGAGGTCGCCGCCCTCGCAGAGATAGGCGCCAACCGTGGCCGCCATCGACGGGCCGAGCAGTGGCTCCGCGCTGTGAAGCGCTTGGGCGACGAACCGATAAACCTCGGTGCGGCGCGCGGGCGGCATGCGTTGCACCACGGCTCTTCGAAGAAGCTCGGACTCCGGCTTCCCTTGCGCGTTCAGGAGCCCATCGTTGACCAAGGCCTCGAACGCGCGCTTGCGGGTGTCTTCGGGGATGCCGTCGAGCCCGACCGCCGCGTCGATGACCTGCTGCGAAGAAGCGGGCAGGGCGGAGCAAGCAACCTCGAGCACACGCATGGACGAGGTGTCCAAAGTGGCGAATCGCTCCTCGAGCAGCGCACGGGGGCCCAGGTGCTGGCGTCTCTCGAGGCCCTGTTCGCGCCAGGCGAACTTGTGTCCGTCGTGGACGATGTCCCCAGTGGCGATCATCGTTCGCGCAGCTTCGACGATGCCGAGTACCGTGGTGCCCCCGGTGATGACGAGCTGTTTTGCGATCTCCATGTCGGCGTCCGAACCGAGAATCCCCGTCGCGACGAGCAACGCCTCATTCGGGTCCAGCGATGGCAGCTCAATCCGCGCTGACCGAGCGATCGGGCGCAAGCCGGCCGGCACGGTCGATTCGGTCGTGCGAATGCAGAGGAGCCCGGCGACACCGTCGGAGGTCAACGCCGCTCCGAGCACGTCCAGTGTGGCGGGGTCGACCGCCGAGATACGGTCGATGTAGATCCACGGGAGCCCCCGGCCGTTTCGAAGCGCCCCGAGGGTCACCTTCAGCGCGTGAACTGCGGCTTCTCGCCGTGGTGGTGTCGCGCAGGCGATGGCCTTGAGTGCGTCGGCGACTCCAGGCTCGCTCTTCTTGAGGAGCTGCCGGGTCCGCTCGAGGGCTCTCCACGCCTTGAGCAACGCGAGACGAAGCCCGCCGAGGGGCTCCAGGCCACCGGGGACCGCACCGATCTCGAGGAAGGCGGGGGGCTGCAGCTCGTCGCGCATGGCGAACACGGCCGAGCGCGCGCCGACTCCGAGCGGACCCTGCAAGTAGAACGCGTGTGTTTCCGATCCCGCCGCTGCCTTCTCGAGCGGCTCGAGCGCGTGGCGAGTGCTCGCAGGGACCGGCGCCGGCTGAAGTAGCCCGACCGCATGACGGCACTGTTCGAGCAACGGCCGACTTCGGTCGATCGCCTCGCCATGCAACGCGAACGAGCTCGTGCTGACCGATCTGCCGAACAGATATGTTCGGGAGGCGGCCTCTCGGGATTCGACGTCGAGCACCACCTCGCCGGCCCGGGCCTGGTTGGCCAGGAGCTGCGCTCGGTCGATCGCTCCGCCGCTGCTGGTGAGGTGTCCGGCACCATCCTCCGCCCGCTGCACGTCGCCTGTCGCGATCCCGAAGGCAATCGGCAGCCCCCCCGCGGGCACTGGCTGCGACTCGGCTTCCGCCAAAAGACGAAGAGCGAGGTTGATCGCGGCCTTGAGCTCGTGAAGCGTGAAGTTGGCGACGACCGTGCCTGCCAGCGAGGAAATCACCTCGCCACCGGCATTCGTGACCTCGTTCGTGACGTATCTCGCCCATTGACCGGCTGCCGCGGTCGTCTCCTCCTCCTCGAATGCGGGAGGCAGGATTCTGTGCCAGAGGACAAAACGTTCCATCGTGACAGCCTAGCCGCCGAGCTTCGCCTTCAGGGCCGCGAGCTCGTCTTCGATCCCCTCGTCGCCTCGTTCGGACTCGAGTGCGCGAAACCTCGCATCCAGCTCAGCGCGTTTGGGATCCTCGAGCAGCTCGTGGGCCTCGACCTCCGCGTCGAGCTGGTCGATGTGGTCGGCCATGCGTTCGAGCTCGGAGAATGCGCCGCCGCCGAGCCTTTCACTCGCCGCGCTGCCAGGTGCCCTGGGCTCAGTGCGAGCTTGGCGCACTTGGGCGGCTAGGGTCTTCTGACGCGTCTTCAGATCGTCGAGCTTCTCCTCGATGCGCTCGAGCTGCGCCTTCATCGCCTCGGCGGTCGTGGCGTGTTCGGCGGCGCGAGTGCGGACGTTCTGCGCTTCCTTCAACGTGCGCGCTTTTCGGCGAAGCGCCTCGCGCGCGAGATCCTCGTCGTCCTGTTCCAGGGCGACGACCGCCTTGCGCTCCCATTCAGCAGCTTCGGCCTCGAGCTCTTGCTCTTTCTTGTCGAGGCGCTTGGCGCTCCCCATCGCCTCGATCAGCTCTTTCCTCGCGCGTCCGAGTGCTGATTTCATCTCGGCCACGGTTTGGCCAATCAGCTTGTCCGGATCCTCCGCTTGGTCGATCAGCGCGTTCAGGTTGGATTTGATCACCCGGTTCAGCCGACTGAAGATACCCATCGTCCCCCTCTGGGGATCAAGATCACACGCGGGAGGCTCCCTGTAAAGGGACCGAGGTTTCTCGACTTCCAAGCTCCGTGTATGCTAGCTGGGGGATCATGGTGAAGGGGGCACACGTCCTGATTACAGGAGGGGCGGGTTTCATCGGGACGGCGTTGGCGGCGCGACTTGCGGACGACAACCACGTTCGGGTCTTGGACATCCTGCGCCGGAACGCCCTTTCCAAGGCGGGTCTCGACCGGCATCCGAACGTGGAGCTCGTCGTCGGCGACGTTCGAGACATGACCGCCGTGCGCCGCGCGGTGACCGGCTGCGACTACGTCATCCACATGGCGTCGATCGCCGGCGTCGACACGGTGCTCAAGAACCCAGTGATCACCATGGAGATATCCCTCGAGGGGACGATGAACGTGCTGCGTGCGGCGAACGACTGCACCGGAATCAAGCGTGTCATCGATTTTTCGACGAGCGAGGTTTTCGGCTCTTACGCGTTCCGTGTGCGGGAGGCAGACGTCACGAGTCTTGGAGCAGTCGGCGAGGCGCGTTGGACCTACGCGGTCAGCAAGCTGGCGACGGAGCATCTCGCGCACAACTACTGGAAACAGTTCAAGTTGCCCACTTGCTCGATCCGGCCTTTCAATATCTATGGGCCGGGTCAAGTCGGCGAGGGCGCGGTGCACGCGTTCGTCGTGCGCGCGCTCCAGGGCGAGAAGATCCTGATTCACAACGAGGGCGATCAGATCCGTTCTTGGTGCTACATCGACGACATCGTCGACGCGATTCTCCTCGCGATGACGCGTGACGAGGCCATCGGTGAGAGCTTCAACATCGGGAACCCCCGAAGCACGGTCACGATCTATCAGCTCGCGCAGCTCATCATCCGGCTGACCGAGAGCAGGTCCCCCATCGAATTCGTCGACTGGGATTTTCCAGATGTCGAGCTCCGCATTCCTGACGTGAGAAAGGCCGAGCAATTGCTTGGATTCCGCGCGAAGATCGAGCTCGAACAAGGGCTGCTCGATACGATCGAATGGTATCGCCGCAAGCTCGGCGTCGAGGCTTGAAGTGACCGGAGGCGGCTCCCGCGTCTACGATTTGGCTGCCGCACATCCGGTGGACTGGTTCGACACAGTGCTCGAGCAGTCGCCCGACTTCGAGCGGGCTTGCCAGATCATCGGCCGCTCGACGCTCGGACTCGGCCTGATCGCGGGTGCTCGAATCGCCAGTCTCACTCCAAGCCCGCACTCGCAGAGCCTGACCACGGTCGAGTTCTCGATCGGCTCCGATCCGACGGCCCGCAGCGTGCCGCTGCCCGAGTTTCGCGAGACCATCGCGCGCTACCTGCTGGCTCCGCTCGCGAGCGCCGGGCTCGGCGAGGACCCGGATATAGAGGCTCTCCAGATGCACATCGGGGGCCGCTACATGCTCGAAGCAGCGTTGTTTTCCGTGCGCCCGATCGAGCTCCGTCATGACATCGGGCTGTCCGAGATCACCCTCGAGTTCAACGGCGTTCGGCACGTGTTGACGTTGGAAGACTTCCGCGACGTCATCGACGAGCGCGTTCGTGCGGAGCTCGGCCTCGGCCAGCAGGCGGACGAGATGGCGATTGACTTGGCGTTGGTCGATCAAGCAGAGCAAGCCAACGCAAACGACAACTGGGGAGCGACCGTCGCCATACTCACCCCGTGGTTGACGCCGATTTCGATGCTTCTGCGGAGCGGCGAGGCGGACGAGCTGAGTGAAGAGGTGCACGCGCGCTTGTCCGATGGGCTCGATCTCCTCGGAACCGCGTACGCCAACATCGGAGACCTGGATGCGGCGAACGAGGTCTTGCGTCTCGGCGTTCAGTGGGCGGGCGAGTCCAGCAAGGCCGCCGACTTGTTTCTTGCGCTCGGTCGGGCCTCGGTTGCCGGGAGGAAGCATGGCGAGGCGATCGGGCTCCTGAGGCGAGCGATCCGACTTGGCGGCGACGAAGAGGTTGCGATGCCGCTGCTCGCGAAGTCGCTGGCCGCGCGCGACCACGCCCTCGCGGCGATGGTGTGCCTGACCCGAGCGCGCGAGCTCGGCGCGGATGGCGAGATACTCGGCGAGATCAGGCCCGACCTAGAGGCCCGGTTTGGCGACGCGTGGTCGCGGTTCGAGGCCTGGATGGCCGACCCCGAGTAGTCGCTTTACTTTGGTTCCGAGGCTTCGTACCGTACCCGTTCGGATGTCGGGCTTTCTTTTGTCTATCGATCAGGGAACCACCGGTTCTACTGCGCTTCTCCTATCGCCGGAGGGACGGATCCTGGGCCGCGCCAACCGGGAGTTTCCGCAGCATTTTCCGCGACCTGGCTGGGTCGAACACGACCTCGACGAGATCTGGCAGAGCGTTGCGGAGGCCGTCCGGGCCGCGTTCGAGGAGGCTAGGGTCAATCCTGCCGCCTGCCTCGGCATCGGTATCACCAACCAGCGCGAGACGACGGTGCTGTGGGATCGCAACACCGGCAGGGCGGTTCACAAGGCTATCGTCTGGCAGGACCGACGAACCGCCGATCGCTGCCAGCAGCTCAAGGAAGCTGGCAAGGAACCGCTGTTTCGGGAGCGTACGGGCCTGGTGCTCGACCCTTACCTGGCCGGGACCAAGCTCGAATGGCTTCTCGACCACGTCGACGGGGCGCGCGAGCGCGCAGAGAAGGGTGAGCTCGCATTCGGCACGATCGACTCGTGGCTGGTCTACCGGCTGTCCGGCGGCAAGGTGCACGTCACGGATGCGAGCAACGCGTCCCGTACACTCCTCTACGACATCTCACAGCAGCGCTGGGACGAGGAGCTCGCGGCGGAGCTCCGAGTTCCGATGGCGCTCTTGCCCGACGTGCGGAGCTGCTCGGAAGTGTATGCGCACACGTCCGGCGTCCCCGGCGTTCCCGACGGAGTTCCCATCGCGGGGATGGCCGGGGATCAGCAAGCAGCCCTATTCGGCCAAACCTGTTTCGGAGTGGGCGACGCCAAGTGCACCTACGGCACGGGCGCGTTCCTGTTGATGAACACCGGGAGTGAAGTCGTCCATTCGAGAAATGGTTTGCTCACGACCATCGCGTGGCGCATCGGCGACGAGACGGTGTATGCGCTCGAGGGCAGCGCCTTCATCGCCGGCGCCGCGGTGCAGTGGCTTCGAGACGGCTTGGGGCTCATCTCGTCTTCGAGCGAGATCGAAGCGTTGGCGCGAGAGGTCGACGAGACGGGCGACGTGGTCTTCGTGCCCGCCCTGGCGGGCCTGGGGGCACCCCATTGGGACCCCCACGCGAGGGGCCTGATTTACGGACTCACGAGGGACACGACCAAGGCTCATCTGGCCCGCGCGACCCTCGAAGGCATGGCATTCCAGATCGTCGATTTGGTCGACGCCATGCAGGCGGACGCGGGCCATCCTATAAGACGCTTGAGGGTCGACGGTGGTGCGGCCCGCAATGACTTACTCATGCAATTCGAAGCCGACATGCTCGGGGTCACGATCGATCGCCCCGAGAATGTCGAAACTACTGCCTTAGGTGCTGCTTACTTAGCTGGCATGGCCGTCGGCGTATTCGGTGGTCTTAATTCTGTCGTGGATGCTTACCGTATCGAACGTAGCTTTGAGCCTCAGGTGACCCAGGGTGAGCGAGATGGTCACTTGAAGCGGTGGCGCGACGCGGTACGGCGGGCGCGAAGTGAAATGGGAATAAAATGAGCGAGCATGATGTCGGGCAAACGAAAGAAATCACTGATGTACCAGTAGCTTGGGAGGCACTAGAAGACGCTTTTGAAAACAATGCACCGGAGGTGCATAGCTACCTGCATTTTGATACCGGTGAGGTGATCCGCATCGTCGACGGTGTCGCTGATCCCTCGATGCACACTCGCATCATGAATGACAGCCGGTACCTGCGTATCGATCCGGTGTCGTCACGCGAGCAGTACCGATGGATGGAGCGATTCATTGCGACCGTCGAGGACGAAGAGTTGCGGCGGCGCCTGAACATCGCGATCGACGGCAAGGGCGCTTTTCGGCGCTTCAAAGACGCGTTGATGAGCCATCCCGTCGACAGGGAGCGTTGGTTTGCGTTCCGTTCGGAGCGCCTGCGTGCCTGCATGGAGTCGTGGCTGACAGCCCACGGTATCAAGGCTGTCGAGCGACCGACCTGGCACGTGCCTTCGGCGGAGGAGGTGACGGTCGAAGCGGAGATGCCAGTGGAGCCCGATAGCGGCCCGGCGCCGAGCGTTCCGACCTCGACGCCGAGGCTGCCACCTAAGTCGACGCGGACCCGGGGCGAGGGCGAGAGGGGGCGCCTCCACGAGTTGGTGGAAGGCCTCTCAGCGCACGACCTCGAGATGGCCTCTGCGTTCCTCGAGTTCCTCGGTGACCGCCGGCGGACCGCCAAACCGAGCGTGAGCAAGTCTCCGGTCCAGAGGCCGGCCTCGAGCGCGCCGCTCGCCGCGGAAGGCGAGTAGTCCCGGAATCGGCCGCGAGCCTAGTCGGGGAGCCATCCGGTGACCACAATATCTTGTGGGGGTCAGGGTCTGACCCTCGCTTCTGGTCGCGTAATTCGTTGCAATCCCAGATGTTCAGTGATAGCCACGACCAGATACTCCTTTGGGGGGCAACGTGAAGATCAAGAAGCTCCAAATCACTGGCTTCAAGTCCTTTGTGGACCAAACGACAGTCCACTTCGACCACGACATCACCTGCATCGTCGGACCCAACGGCTGCGGCAAATCCAACATCGTCGACGCCATCAAGTGGTGCATGGGCGAGCAGTCCCCGTCCCGGCTTCGCGGCAAGCACATGGAAGACGTGATCTTCAGTGGGGCGGAGGGGCGCGGCCCCCATGGCTTCGCCGAGGTCACCTTGACCTTCGACAACTCTGATGGCCTCGCACCGCCGGAATACAGCGAGTACGAGCAGATTCAGGTCACTCGTCGTCTCGATCGCCAGGGACGCAGCGACTACCTGATCAATCGGACCCCGGTCCGGCTGTTGGACATCACGAACTTGTTCCTCGGTACCGGTGTCGGCAAACGCGCGTACTCGATCATCGAGCAGGGCCGCATTGGATTCATCGTCACCTCGAAGCCGGAGGACCGGCGTACGATCATCGAAGAGGCCGCGGGCATCAGCAAGTTCAAGCTCAGCAAGCGCGCTGCCGAGCGCAAGATGGATCAAACACGGCAGAACCTCCTGCGCGTTACCGACATCATCGGCGAGCTCGAACGCAGCCTCGCTTCGCTCAAGCGACAAGCGCAAAAGGCGGAGCGCTACAAGCGCTACAAGACCGAGATGCGCGACCTCGATCTTTGGGTGGCGTCACATCGATTCCTAGAGCTTCGCGGGCAAGTGAGCTCGGTAGCCGCGTCACTCTCACAGGCAACCGAGGAAGTGCAGTCCAGCCGTAACGAGCTCATTGCGAAGGAAGCGTCGGTCGAGGCCGAGCGTGTGTCCCTGCAACAGCTCGGCACCGACGTCGAGCGCGGACAAGCGCGCGCATACGAGCTCGACAACTCGGTCCGCCAACTCGAAGGCCTCATCCGCCAGCAACAGGATCGGCAGGCCGCATTGGCGGAGCGAAGAGAGCTCGCGACTCGAGAGCTTCAGCAACTCGAGGAGCAGCGTCAGGAGCTCGAACAGGAGGTGTCGGGCGTTCGCCTTTCGCTCGGTGAGCTCGAAGCGTTGGAGACCCAGGCGGATCGCCTCCTCGAGGAGGTCGAGTCCGAGCTCCAAACCAGGAAAAACACGGCCGAAGAGGCCGATACGGCCTTGGCGAACGCCCGTGCTCGATTGAGCGGAGCGCAGACGCACGTGGCTGGCGCGCAGGCCGTTCTCAACGGCTACGAAGCTAGGCGCCAAGAGATCCGCGCGCGCTTGCAGCGCTTGCAGGAGGAGACCGAGGCGCTTGCGACTCGCGAGGTCGAGTTCCACCAGCAGCGCGGTGAGCACGACGCGCGAATGTTGGGCCTGCGGAGCGGCAAGGTGGAGACCGTGGAGCTTCAATCCGAAATCGAAACGGTCTTGGCGTCGCAGAAGGGGGCGTTGAGCCAGGTCGACGCCGAGGTCGAATCCCTGCGGGAGAAGCTCGCGGTCACACGTTCGCGGCTCAGCTCGCTGAACGAGATCCACGAGCGCTTCGAGGGCGTCGGCGCTGGCGCGCAAGCCGTCATGATGGAGTACGCTCACGCATCCGGCGAGACTGCTCGTTCGGGCTTGATCGGTTTGGTTGCCGATCGCATCGAGTGCGCGCCGGAGCACACTCGCGCATTGGGCGCGGCACTAGGCGGTGCGCTCGAGTATCTGCTCGTCGACGACACCGACGCTGCGTTGCGTGCCGCGAGCTATCTCGCTCGCGAAGAGAAGGGGCGCGCAACGTTTCTCCCTCGTTCGCCGTCGGGCGCCGCACGCGTAGTGCCTCCGTTCCCTTCGGGTCCGGGCATCGTTGGGCCTCTGCTGACGCTCGTCCGTCACTCGCACGCCGATTCAGACTGGGTGCGCTACTTACTCTTCGATGTCCTCGTCGTCGATTCGCTGGAGATCGCCGCCCGGCTTCATCGGCAAGGGTTCCAGGGCAAGCTCGTCACGCTTGACGGGCAGTCGCTCCTGGCCGACGGCGCGGTCGTGGGCGGCGCGACCGACGAGTCTGCAGCGCATCTACTGCGACTCCAGCGTGAGATTCGCGAGCTCGAAGAGGCTGCCGCATCGGAGCGTGCCGAGCTCGACAAGGTCATCAGCGAGCAGGGCCGTTTGCGGGCTTCCATTGCCGAGCGTCAGGCGGCGATCGATTCGGCGCGCGTGCAGGCCCACGATGCGGAGCTCGAGATCCTCGGGGCTGAGCGTGATCTGCACGTCGTCGAAATGGAGCTTCAGCGGATCGAGGAACGCCGCGGCGAGATCGCCAAGGCCGAAACCGAGGCACGCGCGAGCCTCTCACAAATCGACGTCGACGAAGGCAATACCGAGCGGGAGCTCAGGGATGCGCAACGTCAAGTCGCCGAGGCCCGGCAGGCCGCCGGGGTGGCGGAGAGCGTGCTCGCGGAGCGGCGTCGCGTGGTCGAGGAGCAGTCCGCGCGTGCCACCGAGGTCAAAGTCGAAGCCACGCAGTCGCGCGAGCGGGCCGATCGAGAGCGCTCCGTCCTCGGGCAACTGGACCGTTCGATCGCGGAGCTCGACGCGCGCGAAGATCGGCTTCGCGAGGACGTCGCCATCGCGGATCGCGATCGCGGGCAGTCGGAAGGCCGTATTCTGTTGCACCGGGGCCGCTTGAGCGAGACCGCCCACGAAGCGGCTGCTGCTCGAGAGGACCTCTCCACGCTACGTGGCCGCTACGATGAGGCACGAATGCGACTTGGCGAGGCCGAAGCGATTCTGAAGGAGCTTCGTTCTTCGATCGACGAGCGATCCACCGCCCTCAACCAGCTCACCGTTCGGGAGCGCGAGCTGGCCCTCTCCCTCGAGCACCTCGAAGAGCAGGTGTCCGACAAGCACCGAGTCGAGCTCGGGTACGTCATCGGCGACTACCACTCGCGGCCGATCCCGGGTCCCGAGGATACCTCCCGCGCCGAGGAGCTTCAGCGCTTGATCGACCGCATGGGGGAGATCAATCTCACCGCCATCGAAGAATACGAGGAGAATGCCGCGCGCTACGAGTACCTCACCAGCCAGCGTCGGGACCTCGAGGAAGCGCTGACGAAGCTCGACAAGGCGATTCGCCAAATGAATCGTGAGAGCAGGGCGATGTTCCGCGAGGCATTCGCGGCGATCAACGAGCGCTTCAAGCGTATCTACCCGCTGCTATTCCGCGGTGGCAAGGCGGAGCTTCGGCTGACGGAGCCTCAAGACATGCTCGAGACAGGTGTCGACATCATCGCGCAGCCACCCGGCAAACGCCTCGGCTCCCTCGAGCTCATGAGCGGCGGTGAAAAGGCGCTGACTGCGGTCGCGCTCATCTTTGCCATCTTCCAATACAAGCCGAGCCCGTTCTGCCTCCTCGACGAGGTCGATGCGCCGCTCGACGAAGCGAACATCGGCCGTTTCGCCGAGGCCATCCAGCAGATGACCGATCGCTCTCAGTTCATCATCATCACGCACAGCAAGCGGACGATGGAGTACGCGGACGTGCTCTACGGCGTCACGATGGAGCAGCCGGGAGTGTCCAAGCTCGTTTCGGTCGAGCTTCGAGGCGAAAAGCGCCCCATCCCCGCCGCGGTCGAAGCCGCCGAATAGGGTCATTGTTCGAGGTAAGGAGCCTGTAGGTTCGTTAGCCTCACCGGATCTACGAAGTCCCCATACGGCGCCTCGCCGACCTTCACGATCCCGAAGTTCTTGTCTTCGCCGTCGCCTCGGCCGCCAACCCGCTCGTCGACGCACTCGAACCCGTGGTGGCCCATGACGTGCGGCGCGCCGAAGCAGTTCTGCACGTATTCGTCATACGCTGCGGCGCGTTCGACCTGAAAGAAGTCCGTGCGTTGGGGGAGGCTCGCGTTTGGGAGGCCGGCGTTGGGCTCGGTTCCGGCGTCCATGTCGTTCGACGGACCCGTGTCGCAGCTGCCCGAATAGGTGGAGATGAGCAGTGTCAGCAGTGGTACAACCTGTCGACGCATGAGACCATCTCGTCCCGCCGGCGCGCAGCCTAGCACAGCCTTCTTGGGCCTCGGCTCTGGCGTCGGTCTCGTAGTGGCCAACATGGTGGGCGCCGGGGTGTTCTTGAGTACGGGCTACATGGCCCAAGAGCTGAGTCCCGGGTGGATTCTCTTGGCGTGGGGCGTCGGCGCACTCCTCGCAATGGCTGGCGCGAGAGCTTATGCGGAGGTCGCGGTCCTGATTCCGCGTTCGGGCGGCGAGTACCGGTACCTGTCCGAGCTCATCCACCCGGCGCTTCGGTATCTCGCGGGTTGGGCTTCCCTTCTATTGGGTTTCTCCGCGCCGATGGCGATTAGCGCATTCGCCGCATCCGCGTTTGCATTCGCGGTGCTGGGCCAGGGTGATGTCCGCTTGGGCGCGAGCGCGCTGATCGCGGCATTGACCTTCTTCCATACGCTTGGGCTGACCACTTCGAAGTGGACACAAAACGGGTTGGTGATCATCAAGGGCCTACTAATCGTAGCGTTCGTTGCGCTCGGTTTGTCGATGGGTGACAACGAATGGCCGGTCTGGCGTCCTACGAAAAGCGGTACCAGCACGACGGCTTCCTTTTCGACCGGTCTCTTCTTCGTGGCCTACGCGTTTTCTGGATGGAACGCGGCGGCGTACGCGGCCGAGGAGTTCGAGGTCCCCAGCCGCGATGTGCCGAGGGCGCTGCTGATCGGTTGCGCGTTGGTAGGCGTCGCATATCTGCTGGTGAACTGGGTCCTCGTGGCCAACCTCACTCCGGAGCGCGCGCGAGTGGTTTTCGAATACGAGGAGGCGCGGGTGACGCTCGGCCACCTCATCATGGCGGACTTCCTCGGCGATGCAGGGACGTCGGTCATGTCGATGGGCATCGCACTGATCATGATCTCGAGCACGAGCGCCATGCTGCTCGTCGGACCGCGCGTCTATGCTGAGATGGCGCGAGACGGGTTCCTTCCGGAAGCGCTCCGGGGCGAGCCAGGCGCCCCTCCGCGCGCGGCCATCATGCTCCAGGGCTTTCTCGCGATAGGGCTCCTGTACCTTCACAGCGTTGGCGAGTTGCTCGCCAACGTGGCCGGGCTTCTCGTCCTTTTTTCGGCCTTGGTCGCGGTCGGGTTGTTTCGGGTCAAGCGCCACCGGCCTGAGCTGCCAGCGCCTCGCCGTGGGGCTCTCGTAGCCGCCGCGGCGTACGTCGCATCCTCGGCGTGGATGCTCCATAACGCGTTCCGCTCCGAGACCGGTCTCCTTCCATGGATTGGCGCGGCCGCGGCCGCAGCGCTGGTGGCCTACTGGGTCAGCCGGCGGCGGATCAGCTGACGATGTCGTCGAGGGCCTTGGAGTGGCGCTCTGCGAGCTCCTCGACCGGCACCTTGCAAACATCATCGATCGCCAAGGTGTCGCCCGTCACGATGCCGATCTTTTCGAAGGGCACGCCATATCGCGCGCAGATGTTGCCCACCTCGCCTACGTTGCCTGGAGGCAGGCTGACCACGATCCTGGAGGGTTCCTCACTGAACAGTAGGGCGTGGGCAGGGGCGTCTTCGGCGGACGGGAGGGAAACTCGCGCGCCGTGCCCGTGCGCAATGCACGCCTCGGCGACGCACACCGCGAAGCCGCCATCGCTGATGTCGTGCGCGCTATCGAGCAGCTTGGCTCGCGCGATTTCGAGCACTGCATGCTGAAGCGCCGCCTCCGCTTCGAGGTCGATCCCGACCGATGCGCCCGTGACGCTGCCCGCGCGCTGCACCAGCCACTCCGACCCGCCGAGCACACCCCTCGATGGTCGTCCGAGATGCGCGATCACGTCGCCCTCACGCACGAAGCCGAGACCCAAACGATGCTCTGGATCTTCGAGCTGCCCCACGACAGCAACGGTTGGCGTCGGCAGGATCGCGTTGCCGTCGGTTTCGTTGTAGAGGCTGACGTTGCCTGACACGACAGGCGCGCCAAGCGCGCTGCACGCAGCGGCGAGCCCGTCGACGGCTTGCGCAAAGCGCCACATCTGCTCGGGGACCTCGGGGTTGCCGAAGTTGAGGCAGTCGGTGAGCCCGAGTGGCTTGCCGCCGACGCAGACGATGTTGCGCGTACATTCGGCCACCGCCATGGCTGCGCCGCAGAACGGGTCGAGCTCGACATGTCGGCCATTGCAGTCGGACGAAACGGCCAGGTACTTTTCACGCGTGCCGCTCTCGTCCTCGCAGAAGACGCGAATCACGGCGGCATCGCCTTCTCCGGGACGAATCACCGTGCCGTCGCGGACGATGTGGTCGTATTGCCTCCAAATCCACGAACGGCTTCCGATGTTCGGGGACCCGATCAGCCGCAGAAGCTCGGCGCCGAGGTCTTCGGGGGCGTCGCCAGCCATGGTGATGATCGTCGCCTGCTCAGGGCGCGACTTCTGGGGGCGGTCGTACTTGGGTGCTGCGTTGGTGAGCAAGTCCACCGGCAAATCGACGACGACGACAGGGTTGGGCGAACCGGTTCCATCGAAGGGGTCGTAGTCGGGGGTCGCCTTGCAGACGAAGCGTCCTGTGTCGGTCACGCGGCCGACGATCGATGCGTCGAGGTCCCACTTCGCGCAAATATCGAAGACCTCCTGCTCGCGGCCCTCCTTCGCGACCATCAACATGCGCTCCTGCGATTCGCTGAGAAGCATTTCGTAGGGACTCAACGCCTTGGTGCGCCGGGGGATGGCATCGAGGTCGAGCTCGATGCCGTTGCCTGCGCGATCCGCCATCTCGACCGATGAGGAGGTCAGGCCGGCGGCGCCCATGTCCTGCACACCCGAGAGGCAATCCGTCGCGAAAATCTCGAGACACGCCTCGAGGAGAAGCTTCTCCATGAACGGGTCGCCGACTTGGACGGTGGGTAGCTTGCTGTCGGTTTCTTCGCCGAACTCGGCGCTCGCCATCGTAGCGCCATGGATCCCGTCCCGGCCGGTCTTGGCGCCCACGTAGATGATCGGATTGCCGACGCCTTCCGCAACCCCGAAAAACAAGTCGTCGGTTTTGGCGATGCCGACCGTGAACGCGTTGACGAGGATGTTGCCGTCGTAGCTCGGATCGAACTGCACCTCGCCGCCAACGGTAGGGACGCCGATGCAGTTGCCGTAGCCACCGATGCCGGCGACGACTCCTTTGAGAAGGTGTGGTGTCTTGGGGTGGTCGGGGCGGCCGAACCGGAGCGAGTTGAGCGAGGCGACCGGCCGAGCGCCCATCGTGAACACATCCCGAAGAATCCCGCCAACGCCTGTCGCGGCGCCTTGGTAGGGCTCGATGTAAGACGGATGGTTGTGCGACTCCATCTTGAAGACCGCGCAGAAACCATCACCGATGTCGACCGCGCCTGCGTTCTCGCCCGGCCCCTGGAC
>Ga0111160_1077_pt1 | contig 29760 bp, 32 predicted proteins | sample DeeMarSeWOR28_12_FD_80265 | JGI IMG/M metagenome (GOLD analysis project Ga0111160, IMG submission 80265) | Myxococcales bacterium SG8_38_1
CGGAGGGCCAAGCCCTGCCCTTCGACTTCTTTCTCTCCAATCACGCCGAGATACGGAATCCGCATCATGCGCGCTTGGCGAATTTTGGCGCCCAGCTTGTCGCTGCTCAAATCGGCGGTGACCCGGAGGCCCCGCTGCTGAAGCTGCTGCTGCACGGTCTGGGCATACTCGTTGAACTTCTCACTCACCGTCAACAAGGCGATCTGCTCGGGCGCGAGCCAAACCGGGAACGAACCGCCCACGTGCTCGGTTAGCACGCCGAAAAAGCGCTCGATGGAGCCCAAAATCGCGCGGTGAAGCATCACCGGTCGGTGCGCAGTGTTGTCCTCGCCGACGTACGTCAAATCGAATCGCTCCGGGAGATTGAAGTCAGCCTGGATGGTGCCGAGCTGCCACGGTCGCCCAATGGCGTCTTTCAAATGGAACTCGATCTTTGGGCCGTAGAACGCGCCCTCCCCCTCGGCGATTTCGTACGGAAGCTCTTTGGCCTTCACCGCTTCTTCGAGGGCCTCCTCGGACTGGTCCCAGACCTCGTCGCCGCCGAGGCGCTTCTCCGGGCGCGTCGCGATCACGATGCGCACATCGGTGAAGCCGAAGTCTCGGTAGGCGTCGTACACCAGATCCAAGAAGCTCTTGATCTCGTCCTGCACTTGGTCGAGCGTGCAGAAGATGTGCGCGTCATCCTGCGCGAACGTGCGCACCCGTGTGAGCCCCTGCACGACGCCGCTTCGCTCGAATCGATGCAAACGACCGAAGTCGGCCATGCGCATCGGGAGATCGCGGTAGCTCCGCTTGGTCATGCCGTAGATCAAACAATGGCTGGGACAGTTCATCGGCTTCACCCCAAACCGGAGCGACTCGTTGAATGCAACCTGCCATTCCTCGGCGGTCCCGGGCGGCTTTTCGTCGACTCTCTGCTGGAGCTTTTCGAGGTTCTCCGAGGTTGCGGCCATGTACATGTTCTCGGCGTACGATGGCAAATGCCCCGACGTATGAAACAGCTCGTTGTCGAAGATCTGCGGCGTGATCACCTCGTCGTAGCCGTAGCGTGAGTAGAGCCGGCGAACGTAGGCTTCGAGGAGATTGTAAATCGTGGAGCCGCGCGGAAGAAAAAACGGCGACGCGGGCGCGGTATGGTGAAAACTGAAGAGCTTGAGCTCCTTGCCGAGCTTGCGGTGGTCGCGCTTCTTTGCCTCTTCGAGCTGCTTGAGGTGCGCGCGTAGCGCCTTCGGCGACGCAAACGCAGTGCCATAGATGCGCTGGAGCATCGGGTTGCGCTCGTCCCCGCGCCAATAGGCGCCCGCCACGCTCGTGAGCTTCACGGCTTTCAGGAACCCCGTTGACGGAACGTGCGGCCCCTCGCAGAGATCCACCCATTCACCGTGCCGGTAGAGGGAGATCGGATCATCGAGTCGCTCCAAATGCTCGAGCTTGAAGTTCTCGTCGAGCGAAGAGAGCAGGCTTCGCGCCTCCTCGCGCGTGACGACCTCGCGGCGAAACGGGCTGTCCGCCTCGACGATCTCCGCCATCTTCTCCTCAATCGCCCGAAGGTCGTCTTCAGAGAAAGACCCGCTCGGGCGGGCGTAGTCGTAGTAGAAGCCGTCGTCGGTCGCCGGCCCAAAGGCGACTTTCGTGCCAGGGAACAAGCGCTGTACGGCGTCGGCCATGACATGCGCGCTCGAATGCCGGATGATCGCTAGCGCATCGGCGTCATGCGCGCCGATTGCGGTCACGTCGGAGGCCCCGTTGGGAAGCGGCGTATGCAGATCGTAGATCTTCCCATCCACGCGGGCTGCAACCGTGTCCTTGCCAAGGGCGCCGCGCTCTTCGAGCACCTCGCGGGCGGTACGCGCTGTCGCTTCCGCCGTCATTTCGAGGACGAGGGTGCCGAGATGTCAGCTATGGTCACAGAGGGCGCCAAAGGGGGCCTTTTGACACAAGGTGGGTCGATTGCAAGCCTCGCCGTGCCTGATCCGCAGGCGAGGGCCCTACTCCGGCCGCACTTTGTAGTTGCCGCGTGTCGCATCGTACTCGAGGGTGATGAGGCCGCGGGCCTCGATGTCCTTCATCAGGTCCTGAAAGTTGCGGTAGCCATAATAGCTCTCGTTGAAGCCTGGATTCAGGCGTCGAACGGCCTGCTTGATCATCGACCCCCAGAGGGTGTCGTAGTCCTGCGCAAGCGATCCGACGGTCTCCATGAAGATGTCCACAGCCTCGTCCTTCTTGCTGGTGGTCTTCTTGCGACCCCGGGACCGCGTGGCCTTGGGCTTGGCCGCACGGATCAAGTCGTCGTAGTAGATGAACTCGTCGCAGCCCGCGATCAGCAGGTCGGAGGTGGACTTCTTCACGCCAACGCCGATGACCCGCTTGTCGTTCTCCTTGAGCTTGTTGACCAGCGGTGAGAAGTCGCTGTCGCCCGAGAGCAATGCAAACGTATCGATGTGCTCCTTCGAGTAACAAAGGTCCAAGGCGTCGACGACCATGTGGATGTCCGCGCTGTTCTTGCCGCTCATCCGGCTTTGCGGGATGTCGACGAGACCGATGCCGTGACCATGAAACTCTCGGACGGCGCTCTTGTATCGGCTCCAGTCGCAGTAGGCCCGCTTGTAGACGATCCGGCCCTTCTCGAGCAGCCGCTTCAAGACGAGCTCGATCTGGAAGCGGCCCGATTCGGTCACCTGCGCCCCAATGGCAAGGTTCTCGAAATCGACGAAGACGGCTATGAGGGGTTCAGCGGTCATCTTGGCTCCTCGGCTTGGTCGTCATGAAGCGCCATTCGACGTTCTTCGAGGAATGCGAAGAGGCCGTTGCGCGGTTCGTCGAGCGGACGCTCGTCCGCCCAAGCGTACAAGGTTCGGTTTTCTTTCGCAGCATGCGCGCGGAGCTGCCCGAGCAACTCGTCTATGGCCTCCTTGCGCAGTGTATGGAGCTCAGTTTGGATCATCAGCTCATCGAGCGCCTGGCGGGCGTATGCATGCTCGGAACGCAGCTCGTCGATCACGTCCCGGTGACTCTGCTCGAAATGCGGGAACAGATATCGCTCCTCGCCATCGATGTGCGCACGCAGACCTCGGTCCACCTCGCGAAACACATCGAGGATTGTCGGGAAATCCGCTCCCTCGACCGCGTCGGATAGCTGACTGAGCTTGCGCTCGATGGCTTGGTGGTCGCCACCCAGTGACCCGCGTACGTTCATGCTGCCCTCCTCATGGGCTCCGGCTTATCACGGCCACGAGTCGACCGTCATCCGATTTGCGAGGGACGATCGGGACGCCAACATGAAGCGTCTTCCCCCTTGGAAGTCCGCACGGCGGCAGGCGACGCGTGCGAAGTCGCACGACGCCCTGCTCCACGTCCAGGTGAACAAATACTTGTGTTTGGGACAGAATTACGTGCGGCCGGACGGACCGGTCGCCCATGTCATTAATCATGCGGGGCCACGAGGTTTGATGGTCATCCCGGCCGGCCCCCGATGAAGGGAGGTTCGTCATGATGGGTTCAAGGAATTGGAGCTCGCTGAGGACCTTCGGATTGGCGTTTGCCATCGTGCTGTCCCCAGCGTTGATGCAAACCGATCCCACATGCCATGCGGCGGGTGAGGGGTATTTTTAGCTCCTCGAAATCGAGGTCGCGGGGGAAGATATGCTTGCGTTCGATCCGATGCAGCTCAGCTATGACATCAAGCTGCCGGAAGGCCGTTGAAAGCATTGTCGTCCGAGCGCAGCCGTTCGACCCTGAAGCGAGTGTGTCGTTCAACCTACATGACGCATGTGCGCCCGTGGCCTCTGGGGAGTTCCCCCGGAAGGTGAGGTCACGTTTGACGAGGTGCCCACCGGGCACAGCGTCCTGACGGTGTACGGTCACGCGCCTTGATTGGGAAAAGCGGCGGCTTACACGATTCTTCTGACCCAAGCGTCGCATGGCCTCTGAGTAGGCAAGCAGCTGCGTCATGAAAGACGACCCGGCAATAGCATGTGGTCGGGTCGTCGCGCATGGGGTACACACCGCCGAGATGGATCGCAACACTCAGTGCTGGTGCGGGAGGGCAGGATTGAACTGCCGACTTCCACCTTGTCAAGATGGCACTCTACCACTGAGTTACTCCCGCGCTGGTTTGAAGCGGCGTCTTAACCCTGACCCCGAGGGGTGTCAAATTGCTCTGGCCTTTGCCTATTTACGGGGCCACTGATAAGCCCCCGGTTCGATGAGCGTTGATCCGTCGAGCGAGAAGAAGCCGAGCGTGCTGCGGCCACTGCCGTCGGTCGACATGGCGCTGCTGCCCGACCAGCTTCGGGCCCGGCGAATGCGGCGGCTCTTGCTCGGCGCTCTGCTCGGGACCGTCGTCGGGGGCACGCTTCTCGTTTGGATCGCGCGAAGCGTGATTCCACAAACCTGGTCGTTCATGGAGGATGCGCTTGGCAACCAGGACGCAAAGCTGGCAGCCGACCTAGGCGTGCCCGAGGGCTTGGCCCCTCTCGATCGAGATGCCGGCCTACAAGCGGAGCTGACCGAAACGGAGCGCTTGGCGCTCTTTCGATCTCGGCCCAACGCCCGTTACGAAACTCTGTTCGGCACAGTCCCCAGCTTTCGCGGCGCCCTCCTCGAAGCAGGGCTCGAGCCCGAGGAGTGCTCGGAGATCGAACGGGCGCTTCAACACATCGTCGACTTCCGGCGGTGTCGGCCCGAGCACAAGCTGATCGTCGAGCGCGACGAGAACGCCGCGCTCAAGCACTTCGAATATCACCCCTCGGCAACCGAGTTCGTGGAAGTCACCCGTGCTGAAGACGGCGTCTTTCGCGCGGAGCAGATCCGGGTGAAAGTCGAGCGCACACCGATTGCGCGAGCCGCCTCGGTCGAGACCTCAATCGGAGATGGCTTGATGGGCCTTGGGCTTCCCGCAGGCCTAGCGACCTTCTTCGTCGAGGCGTTCGAAGGCCGGGTCAACTTCTCGCTCCAGGCGCGCGAGGGCGACGTGTTTCGCATCATCGTCGACGAAGAACGGGTCGATGGTGAGTTTCTTCGCTACGGGCGTGTGCACGCCCTCGAATACGAAGGCCAGAAGACCGGCAAGCTCCGGGCCTTTTATTACGAGTCCAGCAACGCAACGGGGCAGTTTTACGACGAGACCGGACGGGCGATGGTGGGGGGCTGGCTCCGCACGCCGCTTCGATACGATCGTCTCTCATCGCGCTTCAATCCGCGACGATTCCACCCGATCCTCAAGCGCACGATGCCGCACCTCGGTGTCGACTATGCGGCGCCAACTGGCACACCAGTCTGGGCGGCAGCCGAGGGCCGGGTCACCTTTGCAGGCCGCAAGGGCCCGAACGGAAACCTCGTCGTGATAAGACACAGCGGCGGCTTCGAAACCGCATACGCCCACCTTCATCGGATCAAGAGCGGCATCCGCCCGGGAAAGTACGTCAAGCAGCGCGAGCTCATCGGCTTCGTGGGATCAACGGGGCGCTCGACCGGTCCACACCTTCACTTCGGCCTCAAGAAGTACAGCCGCTACCTCGATCCGCTCAGCGAGCTCAACGGGCCCGGCTTGAGAATGTCGGCGCGCGAGCTGCCCGCATACAAGGAGGCGATGGAGCAGTGGCAAACGCAGCTCGGCGGTATCCAGGATGCGCCCGTCGTCGTGGCGGGCGCGGATGAGCCGCTGGTCGAGCAGGTCGACGAGATCATGGACTAAACCATGAACCGTTCCGTCTGGCTCGCACGGGTGGTAGTCGCAGGCGCTGCGCTCATCACCGTGATTGGGATTGGGTCGATTGGAATTTGGGATCCATGGGAGCTGGTGCCGGTCTTGGGTGCCGAGGCCGCGTTCGCGCTCTTTGGCGTGAGCGAGCTCTCGGCGCGACTACCCGTCATGATCGGAGGGCTGTTGACTGGCGCGCTGACGTTCCGATTGCTGCGTGCAGACGTTGGCACCCGGGCAGGCGTGATCGCGGTCGCAGCCCTCGCGTCCACGCCGCTGTTCGTGCTGAGCTCGCGGCTCGCGATGGGTGACGCGCTTGGCATGGCGGCGCAAGCTTGGGTCGGCACCTCTGCCATAGCGGCTAGCGCGGATGGAAAGCGTGGGTGGCGCGCTGCGGCTCGCTACGCGGTGCTCGCTGCAGGCGTCGCGGCCAGCACCGTCATCAGTGGGGTTCTGCTGGGGCCCCTGCCCCCGCTCCTCGCCGTCACAGCGTGGATCTTGATCTCCGAAGGGCGCGCCACGAACGCTTGGTCGAGATGGATGTTCCCCCTTGTGGCGACGCTTCTGCTCGTCGGCGTGATCCGAGCGGTAGCACGAGACGCCCCCGAGATGAGTCTCTGGCTCGGAGGAGGCTCTGTGGGCGGCAACCCACCGACCTGGGACGCGGCGCTCGAGGTCGTGTTTCATGGCTTCGCTCCTTGGAGCGCTGCCCTGCCTGTCGCCGTCGCGAGCGCGATCTGGCCGCGCGCGGGGAGATCGGTCTGTTCACAGCGCTTGGCCTCGGTGCTGCTGATCTGGCTGACCTTCGGCTTCGCGTCGTGGACGGTCTTCGCTTCGCGATACGGGACGCCTCCTTGGTTGGCGACGCTGCCGCTCGCGGGACTGATCGGGCTTTGGCTCGACGAGGTCAGCAACGCGAGAACGGGACGATGGGCGACGTCCGTCACGGTTGTGTTGCTGACCGGGCTTCTCATTCGCGATTATGCCCTCTATCCGGACAGCGCCCTTCGCGCGCTGGGAGCGGACACGCTGAGCGTTCCTGACGTGTATCGACCCGCCGGACGATGGGCCGCTGTATTCTCGATAGCCGGGCTGACCTTGGCTCTCATGCTGGTCAGCCCTGCCGGTACGAGAAAGCCGGACACGCAAGCCACGCTCCGGTGGCTGCGCGCTCGTTGGCAACGGCGCGGCCCGGCGCGGGCTTGGATGCTTCTCGGGATGTCCTTGCTCGGAGCGTGTGTCGTCTTTGGGTTGCTTTGCTTTGCGCTCGACTTGCGGATCGCTTCCGTGGTTGTCCGCGCGGGCCGGTACGCGTTCTTCGCGCCGCTCGCGCTCGCCGCATTGCTCTTCGGGCTTCCATGGGCGCAGCACCTCTATAGCCGCTTGGGCGCGCTCCGCGTGTTTCCGGCCCTCCTCGCGGGGCTCACGGTCGGCGCCTTCGCGGCCTGGTCGTTTCAACCCGCGCTCAGTCAACACTTCTCGCCAAAACCGGTCTTCGAAAGCTATGCGAAGCTGACGTACGGCCGCGACGAGCCGCTCGCTTCCTATCGCGCGCCCACGAGCGCGGCGAGCTACTACACCGAAGTGCAGATTCAAGAGATCGATGATCAGAGCGCCCTCCTCCACTTCTTGCGCGGCGACGAGCAACGTTGGGCAGTGTTACCGGCCGAGGAGCTTGGCAAGGTCGACCGCGCCTATCGGCGCAGCACCGGCCGGCATCTCTACGTCGCCGATGCGCGAAGCGCCCGGCTTCTTCTCGTCGCCGCAGAGCCGATCGAGGGGCGACCCAATCAGAGCTTCATCGCGGACTCGGTGGTCGTGGGCGAACCGGCAGCTCAGTACGAGGTCAACGCGAGCTTCGACGACCGCGTCGAGCTCGTCGGCTACGACCTCGATCTTCCGGGCGGCGAGTCGGTCGGTGCAGGACAGCGCTTCAGCGTGACTTGGTACTGGCGCGTGCTCGAGAAGCCGCCGTCGGGCCACAAGGTGTTCGTCCACATCGACGGAAACAGCCTTCGGCTCAACGGCGACCACGACCCGGTTGGCGGCCGGTACCCTCCCAAGCTCTGGGAAAGCGGTGATGTGGTCGCAGACACGCAAGAGCTCACCGTTCCCGCCAACTTCCGAACCGGCGACTATGTCATCTACGTCGGTTGGTTCAGCGGCAGCAACCGGTTGAAGGTCGAATCGGGACCCGACGACGGCATCGACCGAGTGCGTGCTGGCGTGTTGCGCGTTCGCTAGTCCGAGGTGTCGGCTGAGAAGACCGAAGCTGCGAGGTCGAGGCCGCCTCGAAACGCGCCATCCGATCGTTCGGCGGCTCGGTTGCAGGTGGCCGGCGTGGCAGTGATCCGCGATGGGCGCCCGGCATTCGCAGCCGCAGGAGCGCTCCAGCCAGCAAGCGTCCTGCCGGGGTCTGGCGTTGGTTCGTGTGCCTCGGCGACGCCGACGGGAATGCCGGTGAGCGTCCGTTGATCGAGGATGTATGACTCCTGCGCGCGCAAGCACCGCATGCTGTGCGTCAGGTTGCGACGCTCCTCATTGCGCAACGACTCGAACGCGATTCCCATTCCAACGGCGTTGGCATCCCCCGGACGGGGTCGAAGCTCGACGCGTTGAACACGGCCGGCCACGCACAGTGGTTCCTCCCAGTCCGGCGGAAGAAAAGTCAGCGTTACCTCACTGCCGACTTCCAGAAGCAGCTCGGTTTGAATCCACAGCCCGCTCTCGCTCAGATCGATGGCGCGATGCGAGATCGCTTCTCCCCACAGCTCGGAGTACACCTCGCACTCGAGATCGACGAGCCGCCGAACCGCCCTACGCGCTTCGCGTTTGGCCCCAAACTGCCGAGCAGCCATACCCTCGCTTGTATTTCAGCGGGCCCTCGGGCGGCAAGTTACGGGTCGAGAATGACGGCCCCGGCGGGTTCGAGCACGTAGCACGATTGATCCCACGATCCGGGAGTCGCCGTCACCCGGTCGTTGCCGACTTCGAGCATCCAAAGGCCTTCGCGCCCGGCATGGGTGGTGCTGCCGGCGCAGCACATCGACACGGGGGTCTCCGGAACCCGAACGTGGTAACGCCAGTGGATGTGTCCGTGGAGGATCACCCCTTTCGCAGCACAAGCGCTGGCTCTCAATAACGCGTCGGCGTTCTCGAGCCCGTGAGCGGGGCGATCGCGCCGGCCGCTGGCCAGGCGGGGCGCATAGTGGGTCGCAATGATTGTGAAGCGGTCGCGCAGGCGTGCGTCGTCCAGGATGCGAATCAGCGCTTCGATCTCTTGGTCTCGGATCCGCCCGCTCGAGGTAGTAGGCTTGGGATTCGCGCGCGCGCTGTTGACCCCGACGATCGCCAGCCCGTCAGCGGGGAACCAGACCTGCGGCCAGACGCCATCAACCACATGCTCCGGAAGGTCGTTCTTCATGAGCTTGCCGAAATGTTCGTCCCACCAACCGGCTTCGACAGTGTCGCTGAGATACAAATCGTGGTTCCCGGGAACGGTGAAGAAGCCGAGCGGCATTTGTGTCAGAGGCTCGATGATTCGTCGCGCGTACTCGATCTCCGGATTCGTCCCGAGCGCGGTGTAGTCACCGGTGCAGACGATCAAGTCGACGCCTTGTTCTCTTGCGAACGCAGCCAACGCCTCGACCTTCATCTCCGCATCGGCGAACGCCTTTCGTCGCCGAAGCGCGAGGTTCGCGTAGCCGACCATGCGCTTGTTGAGGAACATGCTGAGCGGAACGCCCGCAAACCCGTCTTCCAGATGAAGATCGCTGACGTGAAGGACCTTCGTCACGGCCATTGCGCGGTTGCCCGAAGACCCGCTCCCTCATCGAGACCGAAGCGCACGTTCAAGCATTGGATTGCCTGTCCCGAGGCGCCCTTCACGAGGTTGTCAATCGCGCTCATCGCGACGATGGTTCCGCTGCTGGGGTCTTGTGCGTACGCCAGGTGCACCCGATTGGAGCCACGAACCCAGAGCGTGTCGGGGTGCTCGCCGACGTCGAGCACATGCACCGAGGGAGAGCCGTCATACAGCGCGCGCGCGGCCTCCGTGCATGCCGCGGCCGTCACGCTCTTGCCGACAGGTTGCGTGTAGCATGTCGCGAGGATGCCGCGAGACATGGGAAGCAGATGGGGCACGAATGCGATTCGAATCGGCGCGCCCGCAAGCCGTGTGAGCTCTTGCTCGATCTCCGGGCCGTGCCGGTGTGCGCCAACTTTGTAAGCTCGAACGCCCTCGGACACTTCAGGAAAATGTGTGGAGCTGGAAAGTCCACGGCCGGCGCCGGACACCCCGCTCTTGGCGTCGACGACGATGCCTTCACGCTTGACCAAGCCGCTCTCGATGAGCGGCGCCAGCGCCAAAGTCGACGCCGTCGGATAGCAGCCTGGCACCGCAATCAAGTCGGCGCTGCGAATCTCTTCGCGGTGAAGCTCTACCAGACCGTAAACCGCCTCGTTCAAACGCTCGGGCACGGGGTGTTTGCCGTACCACGCTTCGTACACCGACAAATCGTCAAACCGGAAATCCGCCGAGAGATCCAGCACCGGCGTGCCGCGCTCGCGAAGCGCGCTTACTGCCTCCGCGCTCGCAGCATGCGGCAATGCACAGAACACGACATCGGCGTCCTCGGCGATCGAGTCCGGATCGAACGCTTGCACTTCCCCGCTCATCACGCCCTTGAGACTCGGCAGGACTTTGTCGACGGCCTCACCCGCTGTCGTGTTTCCGACAATCGCCGTGAGCTCGAGGGACGGATGACCCAATGCAAGACGCACGAGCTCGGCTCCGGTGTAGCCGGTCCCGCCAACGACGATGGCTCGTATGGTCCTGTCGGTCATCTGCTGATCTCCATCCTGATACTGACTTGTGGCGCGTCCACGCCGTTAAGCAAGAAAGCCGCGGCACGAGAGGCGCCGCGGCTCTGGAATCGCAATGCGAAGTGCTCAGCGCTTCGAGTACTGGAACTTCTTGCGGGCGCCCGGCTGACCTGGCTTCTTACGCTCCTTCTTACGAGCGTCGCGCGTCAGATACCCTGCCTTCTTCAACGAGGGCTTGGTGCTCTCGTCCATGAGGACGAGCGCGCGCGCGATGCCGTGACGCACGGCCTCGGCCTGCGACGACACGCCACCGCCGTTCACGTTGACCTGCACGTCGTACTGGCCTTGCTTGTTGAGAAGCGCGAAGGGCTGCATCGCGATGATCCGAAGGATCTCTCGCGGAAAGTAGTTCTCGAACGTGCGGCCGTTGACCGTCACGGTGCCCGCACCCTGGCTCAGGAAGACGCGCGCGATCGCGTTCTTGCGTTTGCCGGTGCCGTAGTGACGGCCGTCTATGACTTTAGCGTGGGTCATTCAGTAATCTCTCGAATCAGAGGGGAAAGGGCTCGGGCTTCTGCGCCACGTGAGGGTGAGTTCCTTCCGGATAAACTTTCAGTTTTCGGAACATCTGGCGTCCGAGGCTGTTCTTCGGAAGCATGCCCTTCACCGCCTTTTCGACGATGAGCTCGGGCTTGCGCTCGAGGAGATGCCCCGCGCTCTCGGAGCGAAGGCCGCCTGGGTAGCCGGAATGGTTGTGGTAGAGTTTGCCCTCGAGCTTGTTACCCGTGAGCTGAACCTGGGCGGCGTTCGTGACGATGACGAAGTCACCTGTGTCGACGTGAGGGGTAAACATCGGACGATGTTTCCCACGCAGGACGTGCGCCACTTTGGACGCAAGCCGTCCAAGCGGTTGGCCCGCGGCATCGACGACATACCATTTGCGTTCGATATCCGACGCTTTGGCGCTCTGGGTAGCCATGATTCGCTCCTAAGACCCCGTTTCGGGGCGCGTTTCGTAGCCGCCGCCCCCATCGGTGTCAAGCGGGCAAAATTAGGGTAAGAGAGCAATGCATGGGAATCCTTATGCAAACCGGGGATACGGCGAGGCGGCGTCCGCCTGGGGCCGCTGCGATGGCGATCGTCGTAGGAATGGGGTTCACCGTCGCTTCCGGCGTCGTCATGGCGCAAGGAGGCCAGATCCAGTGCACGGTCACCGAAAACGGGACCCCGAGCAATGGATCCGTGGCTGTCGTACAGAACGGACGACAGGTGGCCAGCGGCTCGTGCAAGGGCGCTCTCTCTGTGCCCGCCGGCACCGCCAAAGTCACACTCCGCCTCGACGGTGCGCTCGACAACCCAGCGAAAACCGTCGAAGTCGTCGTCGCCGCTGGCAAAACCACACCGGTCACCGCCGATTTCCAGACCGCGGTGCTCGAGGTGCGAATCGAGGCGAAGGGTCAACAAGGCACGGGCCTGGTGGCTGTCGAGAAGGACGGCAAGCGCATCGGAACGCTCGGGAGCGGCGTCGCGGCACGGTTGAGCACGGGCGCCTACGAGGTCGTCGTGCGACTCGGTGGGGCAGAGCAGCGTTACGCCGTCGATCTGCGTCCTGGGCAACACCGGGTCGTTCGCGCGCAGTTCTGAAGCCCTCCTGCAAAAAGCGGGAATGAAAGCGAAAGCGCGTATACTCGACCCCTCCTTGCACGCTGCTAGGGTCTGATAGAGCGATGACGAACATGCCGGAGCTCGCGCGGCGTCCCGCGACGCCTGCGCCCTACGCACCCAACGCGATCTTGCGGTGGCTCTATCGAAGGTTCTTCGCTCACATTCGGGTCGACGAAAACTGGAGCAGGGGGGTTCGAGAGGCGGCCAGCCGAGGTGTCGTCGTCTACGTGATGCGATCGCTGTCGTTCCTCGACTTCCTCTGTCTGGACTTCCTCTTGAAGAAGTTCGGTCTGCCACTGGTGCGGTTCGTCAATGATCTCGGGCTTTGGATTCTCGAACCTTTCGGCAAGGGCGAACGGCGGCTCAGCCTGCGCCGGCAGATCCCGGAGGCCCAGGCGCTCGAGCAGGCTGTCGGCGACGGGTTCAGCGCATTGTTGTTCTTGCGAGGGCCCCCGAAGCTCGGCACGAAGGCGCGCCGGGGACGCGAGCTGGAGGTTGACCTCATCGCCACCCTCGTCGCCAAGCAACGGGTTTCCGAGCAACCGATCCTCCTGGTTCCGCAGACGTTTGTGTGGAGCAAGCAGCCGGAGACGGTAACGCCGAGCCTGCTCGACCTCCTGTTCGGGCCGGTGCAATGGCCCGGCCGTGTCCGCGTCTTCTTCCAGTTCCTCCTCAACTACCGGGACGCGAAGCTGCGTTCGGGCGAGCCCTTCAACCTGCAGGAGTTCCTCGGGAAGAACCCCGCGCTCACCGATTCGGAAGCAGCCAACAAGGTCCGCTACGCCCTACTCCGGCGCATGGAGCGGGATCGCGCCGTCATCATCGGCCCGATGAAGAAGACTACGGCGCGCATCCAGGACGAGATCCTGAGAAGCCCGCGCGTTCGCGGTCACATCGAACACTACGCGGAGGCAAAGGGCATTCCCTACTCGAAAGCCGAGGTTGTCGCGCGAAAACAGCTACAAAAGCTTTGCGCAAAGCAGAGCCTGTTCGTCATCGACGTCATGCACCGCTTTCTGACGTGGATGTGGTCCAGGATGTATGACGGCGTCGTGCTCGACAAAGATGGCTTGGAGCGAGTCCGGGAGGCCGCGCGCGACGCTTCTCTGGTGTTGCTCCCGAGCCACAAGAGCCACATCGACTACTTGGTCTTGAGCGACCAGCTCTACGCGCACGCGATGGTGCCGCCGCTGATCGCGGCCGGCGAGAATCTGAGCTTCTTTCCCCTAGGCTCCCTGCTCCGTCGCGGCGGCGCCTACTTCATCCGCCGGAGCTTTCACGGCGACAGTCTCTACCCTGTCCTGGTGCAGGCCTATGCGCAAGCTCATCGCCGAGGGATTCACGGTCGAGTTCTTCCTGGAAGGCGGACGCTCGAGGACGGGCAAATCGCTGCCCCCGAAGTACGGGTTGCTGTCCATGGTGGTCGACTCGGCGACGAAGCTCCGCCAAACGAAGGTGAAGCTCGTTCCGATTTCAATCGGGTACGAGCGCATCATCGAAGAGCGGTCGTTCGTCCACGAGCTGTCCGGTGGAGACAAACAATCGGAGAACATGGGCGGATTGATCAAAAGCACGGGGGTCCTCCGCTCGAAGTGGGGGCGACTCTACGTGCAGTTCGGCGAGATCATCGACTTCGACGAATTCGCGAGCAACCTCGTTCAGCGCCAAGGCAGTGCGGGCGCCACGCTCGCCGAGATCGGCGAACAACAACAACGCGCGGCGGTTCGGGCGTTGGCGCACAAGGTGATGTACTCGATCAATGAGGTCACCGTCGTCACACCCGCAGCACTCGTTGCTACGGCGCTGCTCAGCCACCAGAAGCGCGGGATGACGCGGGAGTCACTTCTCAGCGCATGTGAGTCGCTGATGGGGACGCTGGAGAAGATGAAGGCGCGTATCGCCCATCAGCTTCGCGTTGGAGATGGACGAATCAGGGAGGACACGATCGACGAGGCGCTCGCCCTGTTCCTCGATGCACGCCTCATCGTGGCCCACGATACCGGGCCCGAACCGATCTACACGATCGACTCCGAGCGGCGCATCGCCCTCGAGTACTATCAGAACACGATCATTCACTTCTTCGTGCCTCGCGCGCTGGTTTCGGCCGCGCTTCTCATCGACAAGGAGCAATGGGCGGACCGCGCGCGGCTCAACGATCGCGTTCAGCAGCTTTCTCGCCTCTTCAAACACGAGTTCATCTTCCGCACCGACGCGACCTTCGACGAGATCTTCAATGACACGCTGGGCGCGATGGCCGCTGACGAAGAGATCGAGGTCCGCGACGGCCGCGTCCAGGCAACCGAGGGCCTTAAGCGCCACCGCCTCGAGCGGTACGCGGTCATGATGCAGACGTTCTTCGAGAGCTATCTGCTCGCGCTCCGCGGCGCCGAGATCGTGCTCGATGGGCCGATTCCAAAGAAGGACTGGTACAAGCGCACCCTGGCGCTCGGCCAGCAGATGTACCTGGCTGGCGAGATCGAGCGCCGCGAGTCGCTTTCCAAGCTCAAGCTCGAAACCGCCCTGAAAGCGCTCCAAGACTACCGCCTCGTGCAGCTCAATGACGACATCCTCGAGCGTGGCGAAGGCGTCGAGAGCGTCGCGGACCTTCACGCTCTCGAACCGAAGCTAACCGGCTTCCTTCGCTGAGGGAACGAAGCTCCCCGCGCTCCAGACGCAGCAGACTTCCTGCAACACGCAACGCGCGCACTTGTCGTGCTCCGGCCTGCTCGGGCATTGGCGCGAGACGCCCAGGTGGCAAAGGGCGAAGTCGTACTTGACCGGATCTTCGGGGTCGAGCTTTCGCAGCTTGGCGGTAATCTCCTCGGCAGTCGCCCAACTGGCCGTACGGCGGCTGGTGAGACCCAGATTCCGGCTGATGCGGAGGATGTGCGTGTCGACCGGAATCACGAGGTCGGACGGCGGAACCGGCCAAAGCCCGAGGTCGACACCATCTGCAGGCCGGACCATCCAACGAGCGTACAGGACCAAGCGTTTACAGGCGCTTCCGGCCCTGGGATCGCTCACCAGGTGCCGCGTGCTGCGGTCGCGCGCGTTCCCACGAAGTGCGTCCGCAAGGTGGGCCAGGCTCTCGCGGAAGTCTCCGCTGCTGCGTCGATGAAACGAAGCGAACGCCGCTCCGAGCGTCCCATGGTCCCGGAGAAGGGTTCCTGCCCCGACAAGCATGCGCACGAGGTGCTCCCCGCGATAAATCCTGTGAACGAAGCCATCGAGCCGGAGACGAAGCGCCCGTTGACCGGAGGTGCAGACGAGAGCTGCAGGATCAGGCCCTAGCTTCTCGAGCGCGATCTCGATGTTTCGGCGGGCGGCGACCACGTTACCAAAGGCGAGGCTCGCAGCGACGAGCCCCACGATTTCCTGGTCCTCCTGGCGCGTGTAGCGGTGCACGAAACCAACTGGATCGTGGTTGCGAGTCGCCACGGGATCGAAGTCGGCGAGTAGCGCATCCAAGCGTTCACGGATAGCGTCCACGTCGATTGGGTTCTTGCTATATTGCCGAGCCAACCGCAATGACCAGGGCCAACCAACGCAAAAGCAGCGTCTACTTGATCTCGATGCTTCTCGTGATCGCACTGGGCTGCGCGGGCGGCTCGACGAACGAACGAGTGACCACGGCCAGGTCGAGCAGCGCCGCGCGACTCGACCTGGGGTTTCGCTTGTCGGACGGGCGCTGGCTCGAGCTTGCAGATCTGCGCGGCACGCCGGTGATGCTCTTCGTTTTCGCAACGTTCGACGCTGTCAGCCAAGCGTCGCTGAAATCCCTGCGCCCGTTCGTGCCGCAACACCCGGAGGTGATCGTCATCGGTATCGCAGCCCAGCCGCGCGCATCGCAGCTCGTCGAAGCGTGGGCTTACGCGCTCGACCCGCCGTTCGTCGTCGGAGCAGATCCATCCGGCCGCGTCGAAAACGGGCAGACGATGCTCGGCAAGATCGAAGCGGTGCCGACTTACATCCTCTACGACGCACAAGGCTACGAGATCGATCGCGCCACGGGGCTACTCAGCGAGGGCGATCTCGCCCAGCTCGTCGCGCCGCTCTCCTCGCTTACACACTAGCGTTCCTTCGGCGTCCACAAGGGGTCCAGGTCCTTGGCGAGCTGTTCGCCGAGTAGCACGCGAACCTCATCTGCGGACTCGCACCAGAGCGCGTCCTCGGCCACCGATTCGGCCCGCTTCAGGTCGACGTTGCGGATGACCGCACGCGCCAACGGCACCACGCTCACCGGCACTGACACCGAACGGAACCCCAACCCGAGCGCGAGGCCGAGCGCGACGGGACTCGCCGCCATGTCGCCACAGAGCGAGCACGGTATCCCAGCGCGATTCGCAGCTGCAACGGTGCCCGCAATCAATCGCAGCACGGCCGGTTCGAGCGGTGAAGCAGACGCGCGCCCGTCACTCCGATCGAGCGCCATCGTGTAGTGGGCGAGATCGTTCGTCCCGACCGCGAAGAAATCTACATGCTCGGCGAATCGATCGGCAAGCAGCGCAGCAGATGGGACCTCGACCATCATGCCCACTGGCGGCGTCTCGACGCGCACGCCCTCATCCACGAGATCCGCCTTGCTCTCTTCGACGATTTCTTTCGCGCTCCGGAGCTCGTCGACGGTGGCGACCATTGGGAACATCAGCGAGACCGCCCCTTCCCGGCTCGCCCTGAGGACGGCTTTGATCTGCGTCTTCAACCAACCGCGTTCGCGCTCGTCGAGATCGCTCGCGCGAGTCCGCTTGTCGCCGCGCCAATCGAACGTACGGAACACGACGTTGCGGGGCGCCATTGCGGTGACCACGGCCCGGTAGGTCTCGAACTGCGCGTCTTCCGAGGGCGGCTCGGCGAGGTCGAGGCACATGAACTCGGTACGGTAGAGGCCGATGCCCTCGGCCCCGTTCTCGAGCGCAGCTTCGACCTCGGTCGGCAGCTCGACGTTGGAGGTGACGGTCACCGTAACCCCATCCGTGGTGGTGGCTGCGCTATCCGAAACACCAACGCTTGCTTGGGCCGCGAAGCCGTCGACCAGCACCTCTTCGCCCTCCTCGATCTCAAGCGCGAGAGGACCGACCCCAACGACCGCCGGAACACCGAAGGTGCGTGCCAGTATGGCGGTATGGCTGCTCCCTGCGCCGACCTCGGTCACCAGCCCGACGGTGGGAGGCGCCAACATGTGAACCGCATCGGCCGGGGTCAGATCGTGCGCCACCAAGACGACGGGGTCGTCCGAAGGCGGCTCGGCGCGGCGCTCTCCGCTAAGGTGCCGGAGCAGATGTTCCTCGACGTGCGCGATATCGCGCGCGCGTTCCCGGAAGTAGGCTGATGTGTCGCGGAGCAGCGGAGCGCGCAGGCGCTCGGTGACGCGAGCGAGGGCCCACTCCGCGTTGATGCCATCGTTTCGAATGGCCTCGGACACGGCTTCGATCAGAAGCGCATCGCCATGCATCAGTAAATAGACGTCGAGGATGGGAGCATAGGTCGGTCCATGTTGCTGCGTGAGCTCCTGCTTGGCAGCTTCGATCTCGGCGCGGGACTTCGTGACAGCTTCGTCGAACCGCGCGAGCTCGGTGGCGACGGCGGCGTCCTCGACTTTCGCGTACGAGACCCGGCGCCTCTCCGGGCCGAGGACCCGCGCCGGAGCGACCGCAACACCGACCGAAGCGGCAATCCCTTTGAGTCGCAAAGGACGACTCATGCGGCCTCCCCGAAGCCGCCCTCGACGAGAGCACAAAGCGCGTCGAGTGCAGCCTCCGCATCGGCGCCCCGCGCGGAAAACGTGAGCAAGCAGCCCTGGTGACCGCAAAGAAGCAAGACCCCCATGATGCTTTTTGCGTCCGCGGTTTGACCCTCTTTGGTCACTTCGACGTGCGCGTCGTATCGATTCGCCAGGTTGACCAGCTTGGCCGCGGCCCGCGCGTGGAGGCCAAGGCGATTCGGAACCTCGACGCTAGCCCTGAGCGTTTCCGTCACGGGTTGGACCGTTTCGCATCTCGATGGGACACGACTACCTCGTGCGCGCCCCCGAGCTGCCGCCCGAGCTCCTCGGCCAGGGCGACGGAGCGATGCCGCCCCCCCGTGCATCCAAGCGCGATTGTGAGATACGCTTTCCCCTCGCGCGCGTATTGCGGGAGCGTGAAGTCGAGCAGGGGCCGCAGGTGCGAAATGAGGTCCTGGGTATCAGGCGCCTCCAGGACGAACTTCGAGACCTCGGGATCCATGCCGGTCTTCGGGCGAAGCTCCTCGACGAAGTGCGGATTCGGCAAGAACCGTAGGTCGAACACCAAGTCAGCGTGGACCGGGATTCCGTATTTGAACCCGAACGAAAGCAGGCGCACCACCATCGACGGGCGATCCGCTCCGCGGCCGATGTAGTCGATCAGATGGCGGCGAAGATCGTGCACGTTGAAGTTGGTCGTGTCGATGACGACGTCTGCCCGCGCGCGGAGCCCCGCCAAGCGCTCACGTTCCCCTGCAATCGCATCGTGTAGGTCGCCGTCTCGCGCGAGTGCATGCGGCCTCCGCGTTTCGCTGAAACGGCGCACCAGGACATCATCGGCGCAGTCGAGAAAAACGACTTGGACCTCGTGCCCGTCCGCTTCGAGCGCCGACAGGGTCTTCTCGGCGCCGTTCAGGAACGCGCCCGTGCGCACGTCGATTCCCAAGCCCACGCGCTCGAGCTTGCCTTCCTGATGAGCCAACGCGAGAAGCTCGGGGGCAAGTGCGGGCGGGAGGTTGTCGACACAGAAGAAACCAGCGTCTTCGAGAACGCGAAGCGCCGTGCTTCGCCCCGCGCCCGACAGACCCGTGACCACGACGATTTGGGGTGCCGCGCTCATCGCGATTGCCCCGAGCCCGGCTCTTCCAAGTCTCCCATCAGCCTGTCGATGAACCTCTTGGCGCCATGATGACCTGCCGCCTTCATGATGTGATTGCGCGCGGCAACCTCGAGAATGACGGCCATGTTACGGCCAGGACGAACGGGAACACGCAGAAACGAAAGGGGTACGCCGAGAATCTCGACGGTTGATTCATCGAGCCCGAGCCGATCGTAAGACTCATCGTCGCTCCAAGGGCAAAGCTCGACGACCATCTGGACCGTCTTCTCCGTTCGCACGGAGTTGGCTCCGAACAAGTCCCGGACGTTGATGATGCCAAGGCCGCGAACCTCGAGGTGATTCCGCAGCGGTGCCGGGGCCCGTCCGAGGACTTGCTCGGAGGGAAGAAGGGAGAGAATCACCTGGTCGTCCGCGACGAATCGATGCCCACGTTCGACCAGGAAAAGCGCGCACTCGCTCTTACCGATCCCGCTTGGCCCGAGGAGCAGGATGCCGATGCCGTGCACGTCCATGAGCACGCCGTGACGAGTTTCGGAGGGCGCTAAGACTCCATCCAAGACGAGATGAATGGCTTGGATGGAGCGGCTCGACCGCGGCTCGGCGACAACAAGCGGAGTCGAAGTTCGATCGGCCGCTTCGACGAGCGCCACGGGCGGCTCGACCCCTCTCGTGATGACGACCAAGGAGAGGCCAAGACCGAAGAGCACAGCAGCCCGCTCGGCCTGCTCCTCACGCGATAACGTTTCGAGATAGGTGATCTCCGTTTCGCCGAGGATCTGCACTCGGGTGGGAACGACGCCGTGGATGTGCCCGGCCAACGCCAACCCTGGCTTTTGAACGCGCGGGTGATGGATCGCGCGTTCCTGTCCGCGTTGGCCAGCGACGAGGCGCACCATGTGCGCAAGCCTCGGCTCCGACAACAAGCGGGCGACCGTGATGCCGTGCTCCACACGCATGCTGGGCAGCCCGACGTGGGGCGAAGAAGACTGGGTCACGGGGGCATCATACGCGAGCAGCGCGCGGCTGTCTGCCCGTCAGAGCTCGAACAACGCGCGGTATGCGTGCGTGTCGTCCTGCGCGGCGATCAGCTCGCTACGCTTGGCTTCGTCGCGGAGGACCCGGGACACGCCCGCAAGCGCGGCCAGGTGCTTCTGTGGCATCGATCGGGGGCCGATGATCCCGACGATGATCGTCACCGGGAGCCCATCGACGGCCTCAAAATCGATGCCCTTGGGGTACACCGCCACGGCGGCGCGCAGCTCATCGAAGTCGTCACACCGGCCATGCGGAATCGCGACGCCACTTCCGACGCCCGTGCTAGCGAGCCGCTCCCGTTCGAGAAGCACCTCGTAAACGGACTCAGCATTCGCGACCCCCTCGGGTAGGGTCAGCAACGATGCGACAGCAAGCAGCGCGGCGTCCTTATTGGCTGCCTCGAGGCCGACACGAACGCGTTCTGGTTGCAGCAGTTCCGCCAACATGACTGGCTGGCGATACCCCACCGGTCACGCGCGCGCAATGCGGTTCAGTCTTCGGGGCGGCGAAGAGACTCGCCGCCGTGCCGCCTGCGGTCGTTCTCCGTTGCCTTTGTGTCACGCACCTGTCGGTCGATCTTGTCGACGACCTGGTCGATGGTCGCGTACATGTCTTCGGACTGGCCGTGACCGGCATATTGATGGCCGTCCCCGGTGAGGTTCAGGTCGACTCGATGGAGGTGACGCTCCATGGAAAACGTGAACTCGGCGTGCAGGGGCGCCCTCATATACTTCTGGATCTTGCCGATCTTCTCCGATGCGTAGTTCTTGATGGCGTCGGATGACTCCATGTTGCGAAATGTGTAGCTGACACGCATCGAACCTCCTGCCTCTAAAAGTACTTCTTGCGTTTTGACGAGCTCAGAATGCCGAGCATCTCACGATACTTGGCGACCGTTCGACGGGCAATCTTGATGTCATCCTGCCCAAGAATCTCGACGATTCTTTGGTCTGAAAGCGGGGCCTTGGAGTCTTCGCCGGAAATGATGGTCTTGATCGCCTGCTTCACACTCTCTGAAGCGATATCGTTTTGGTGGTCCCGCTTTATGGCGCTGTTGAAGAAGTACTTCAACTCAAAAGTGCCCCTCGGCGTATGAACGTATTTGTTGCTGGTGACGCGCGAAATCGTGCTTTCGTGCATGCCGACGGTTTCCGCGACATCCCGCAGAATCATGGGCTTGAGGTGCTCGATCCCCTTGTCGAAGAAGTCGCGCTGCTTGTCGACGATGCACTCGGTGACTTTGACGATGGTTTTGCGCCGCTGGTCGATGCTTCGGATGAGCCATTGGGCGCTCCGGAGCTTGTCCTGGATGTACTCCTTGGCCTTCGGGTTGTCCGCCATCGCCGAGCGGTAGAAGCCGCTGATCTTGAGCTTGGGCATGCCATCGTCGTTGGCGACGACGTAGTACTCGTCACCAACTTTGTGCACATAAACGTCGGGAATGATGTAGCGCGGCTCTTCGGTTTGAAACCTTCGAGCGGGGCGCGGCTCGAGCTCGGCGATGATCTGGGCAACGTCGTACACTTCGTCGAGTGAGCAGCTCAGCGCCTTGGCAACCGCCGGGTAGCGTCGCTTCTCGAGGTCGGAGAGGTGATCCGAGATCACACGAATCACCAAGTCGTCCATCCCATAGTGCTTGGCTTGAATCAGCAGGCACTCCTGGAGCGAGCGCGCCGCAACACCGAGTGGGTCGAACTGCTGAATCATCGCCAGCACCTCCTCGGCATCTTCGGCATCCAGCTCGGATTCAGACGCCAGGCGGGGAACGATCTCATCCGGAGCCAAGCCTTCGATCTTCAAGTAGCCGTTGTCGTCGAGGTTGCCGATGACCAATGCGCCGAAGCGCCGCTCGTCCTCGACGAAATCCCCCATTCGCAATTGCCAACCGAGGTGGTCGGTTAGGTCCTCCGATGTGGACAGCGTCGACTCGAGCCCGGGCATGTCTTCGTCGGAGCCGCGGCGCAACGCGGGCATCGGGGCTTCGTTGGACTGGTTTTCGAGATACCGCTCCCAGTCGATCTCTTCCTTCTTGGCTTCATGCGCCTTGACCTCGGGCGTGGTCTCCTCGGTGACGTTCACGCTCGAATCGCGAGGATCTGCGCCCTCTTCCAGTACGGGGTTCTCGAGCAGCTCCTCCTGCACGAGCTCGGTGAGCTCCAACCGAGACATCTGCAACAGCTTGATCGCCTGCTGCAATTGCGGCGTCATGATCAGCTGTTGCGATAGTTTTAGTTGCTGCTTGAGCTCCATCCACGCCCCACACACCGCAAAGGTGTGTCGCCTGGCAGTATAGACATGTCCTGAGCCCAGGGAAACTCGACTGCAGTAGGCTCGCGAATCGGGCCCTACTCCGCTACCCTGTTCAGGTGGGGACACCGGGACCATTTCCGAAAGCGGTGGTGGTCGTTGCCGACGATGATCGAGCGACGTGCGAACGCATCTGTCGACTGCTGCGGGCCCAAGGCTCCACGGTCGTTTCCACGAATGGTGGTCAGAAGGCCATCGACGCCGTCCGCGCACAATCGGTCGACCTGGTGGTACTGGACGTCAACATGCCCGGGCTCAACGGCATCGACGCCTGCAAAGTGATCAAGACGATCACGAAGGACCGCTTCGTGCCCGTCATCTTGTTGACGGCCCCCGCTGAGACGGGTGGGAGAAGGCTCGGCACACGCTCCATGGCCGATGATCAGGTTTCGAAACCATTCGAAGACAGCGAGCTCGTCGGGCGCGTGGAGAACATGCTCCGAGTCAAACGCGCGCACGACGACGTCCAGTTCGCCAAGAGCGAGATCCGCTACACGTCGCTTCACGATCGGCTCCACTCGCTCCCCGATCAGCGCCACTTCCACGCATGTCTGGAGAACGAATTCGACGAGGCTCAGCGTCACCTGGACCCGCTGGCCTGCTGCATCATCGCAGTGGACGACTTCCGCAGACTAGTCTCCGATAATGGCGCAGACGCGGCCGCCGAAGTCCTCGACGAAATTTCCGCGAGGGTGCAGCGAACGATTCGAGCCACCGACATCGCCGCACAGTTTCGAACTGCCGAGTTCGGCCTCCTTCTTCCCAACACACGGCCCGCCCGTGCGCTTACGCTCGCCGATCGGCTCGTGTCGGAGGTGGCGTTGCGTCCTTTCGAGATCGCCGATGCCACCATCGAGCTGACGATCGCAATTGGGGTCGGACTCTTTCCGAGTGGCCGGATTCGCTCACACAGCGAGCTGCTCGACGCCGCCAGCATTGCGGTCGCACGGGCGCGGGTCGCAGGACCCAATCGCGTTTGCGTGGTCCAGCAGCAGGGCTACACCGGTGCGGCGTAGTCGCTGCTCCGGACGGCGGAAACGCCGAGACCTGCACTCGCCAAGGCGACTAGCCCGAGGCCAGACCCCATCGCCGCGAATCCCCAAAGCCATTCGAGCTCGGCCGCATGAGCCTCGGCAACGAGGCCGATTCGCCGGCTGGTGTAGATCAATGGAAGCGCACCGGCGAACGCCAATCCGAGCACGGCCAATCGAGCGGCGCGCATTGCGGACTTAGAGCGGCGCGCCCACAGGATCCAGAGCACAGCGAGCGCGGCTCCCGGCGTGAGCCAAAGGTTGTGGGCGCCGTCGATTGCGACCTCCAAAGCCGATGCACTGATTCCGCGCGCGCGGACGAACGGTGCGAGGAACCCTGCCAGCACGAGAACAGCTCCGAGAAGCAACCCACCCCGTCCCAAACGAGGGTCCGCGAAGAATACGACCTCCTCCGGCGACTTTCCTGCGAGCCTGGGCAATCGATCGATGGGGAGCAACGCGAGCTCGTGCTCGGGGCACTCCGTGACATCTTCGAACCCGTCGCGACAGAAGGGACAGAACAAGATCTTTGGCTCTTCGGCTGTCTCTCGGCGCTCAGGCATGCTGGGATCGGGGTCACCGTGCGTTCGTCCGGCGTTCGTGATATCCGCTCTCGGGCATAATGCGAATCCGGGGTCTTACCAAAGTAGATTACGACTATATCATTTCGGTGCTGGACCAGTGGTGGGGAGGGCCAGCCGGAAAGCGTGCTGATCCGATGTTCTTCTACGAGTTCGGTGAGCACGCGCTGGTCGCAGAGCAGGACGGTCAGGTCATCGGCTTCCTGCTGGGCGTCATGATACCGGCGCCCTCCGCAACCGGATATGTCCACCTCGTGGGGATTCACCCCGACCACAGACGCCGAGGCGTCGGCAAGCGGTTGTACGAGCAGTTCACCGAACGATGCCGGGGGGCCGGGATGAAGCGGTTGAAGTCGCTGGCTTCTTCCGGTCACGAAGGGCCGGTCCGCTTCCACGAGTCGATGGGTTTCGAATGCAGCGAGGTTGCGGACTACGCGGGACCGGGTCGCGCGCGCGCGGTCTTCGTCAAGGAGCTTTGACCTATTGGCAACTCTCGGTATTCTGAGGTGCAGGTAAGCGGGGGAATACCAAGCATGGGCTACTCATCGGCGAACGAGGCGCGGCAAGCTAGGGAAGCGCTCGGAAAGGCGCTCGAAGCGCTCCAGCAAGACGCGGATATACCGAAAGAGGTCCTCGGTATCGCGCAAAACATCGCAAGGTCGGTCGGCGCGCTGTTCGAAGCAGAGTACGCCTCGACCGAAGTCGACGGCAAGACCTGCATCAAGAGCGCGCTCGGCACGTTGAGCCAAACGCTCGCGTTGCTGCAAGATGTGAAAAGCGAGCACGCTGGTATCCAGACCGCCACCGAGAGCATTGCCGACGTAATCAGCATCCTCTTCCCGCTGACGAACAAACCTAGCGTACGGCCAGAATCCGCCTCGAGCGCTGCCCCTCCGCGCACGGCGCCGCCAAGTGCGCCTCCGGCGAGCAAACCGCCGGTGCGCAGCAGCGCCCCACCGAGCAGCCGGCCGCCGGCGAGCGTGCCGGCCACAAGCAAACCGCCGTCGACCCGGCCACCTTCGAACCGGCCCCAGTCGATCGTCCCGGCCTCGAGCCGGCCGCCATCGATTCGGCCCCCCTCGGCGAGGCCGGCTTCCGGCGTGCCCGCCCCGATTCCGACTTCGATGCTACCTCCGCCAGCGCCGATCCCAAGCGGCGAGCGCTACCGCATCGAGGCGAACCTCGGAGCGACGACCCAATCGAACTTCTACGTCGGCTTCAGCGGGGAAATCGCGCATGGCGGCGTGTTCCTCGCGACATACGAAACACTTCCCAAGGACACGTCCGTGACCATGCTGGTGACGTTGCCCGGTGGCTTCGAGTTCGAGTGTGATGGCTATGTGCGTTTCGTGCGAGACCCGCTCGACTTTGCATCGGAGTCGGAACCTGGCATCGGGATTCAATTCGAAGGATTGTCTGACGATGCACGCGACCTCGTGCTCCGCTTCATTAGCAAGCGACCGCCGATCTTCTACGACGTCTAGCCCGACAGAGCAGGTTAGACCACGCCGAGCAGCTTGCTCATCGAAGCTTCGTCGACCGGCGTGAATGAGTACGACTCCATCTCTTTCGAGGTCACCCACGCATAGCTCTTGACCGCGCGGCAATGGAGTTGCTCGGTGAGCAGTTCGCATTCGTACAGATACAGATCGACGGCGTACTTCTCGTACGGGTGATTTACGAATGAGATGAGTTGGCCAACCTCGACTTCGGCGCCAAGCCGTTCGGCGACTTCACGCGCCAAAGCAGCCTCGTCGCTCTCGCCCTCCTCGACGCGACCTCCGGGGAAATCCCAGAGCATCGGGAGCACGGCGCTCTCGCGCCGCTGGGTGATGAGATAGCGCCCGTCACGCTCCACGAGTGCGGCAACCACGCGAATGGTGTTCATCTGCGACGACACACGCTGGGATATAGCATCCCGGAGCCAGGTCTTTACATGGGGTAGGCGTGGACGACCTCGCGCGGCGGTCGTTCCACGTTGAGCACCGGGCTCGTGATGAGATCCCGGCCGGCGGCGATGAAGAAGAGCGACTCCCCGACGGTCGGGAGGCCCTCCGAGGCGCTAATGGCCCCGTTGTCGTGAAACTTCAGACCGCCCGACACCGTGCTTCGGAGCGCCATGTGGCCACTGAGCCAGTCGCCGCTCCGGCGATCACGAACGCCGACACAGACGTTGCGGCGTATGTGATACTCGCTGTTCCGAGTGACAAAAATACGATGAATTCGGCGCTCTTTACCCAAATAACCCATCTCAACCTCCTCGGGCGCTAGGATAGGGTTCGAGTTCACCTTACATGTGGGATAAAGTAGGCACAAAAAACTGGCAGCGCCCTCTGCTGCTCCAGCCCGATAACTTCACGCCAGCGCAACGCACTCCGTGGGGTGGGCGGCGTATCGTGAACGAGCTCAAGGTTTCGTCCGGAATCGCGGTGGATGGCCCGGTGGGCGAGTCGTGGGAGCTCTCAGTGGAGCCCGATTTCCCGAGCCGGCTGGCCGATGGCCCCAGCCTCGAGGAGGTCCTACGCACTGAACCCACCCTGCTCGGCCGTGAGGCCGCTGTCGGATCGACCGCTCTGCTGGTGAAGCTGGTCGATACTGCCGACAATCTGTCGCTTCAGATCCATCCGGCCGATGACGATCCGAAGCTGGGCCCGAACGAGAGCGGTAAGCCCGAAGCTTGGTACATCATCGACGCCGAGCCTGGCGCCGGATTGTACCTCGGCTTCCGAGAAGGAGTCTCACGCGAAGAGGTGGCGCAAGCGCTCGCGGACGAGGGGCGCGTCGACGACCTGATGTCGTTCGTACCCGTGTCCGCGGGGGACTTGTTCGTGATCGATCCGGGAACCCCGCACTCGATTGGCCGAGGCATCTTGCTACTCGAACCGCAACGAGTGACTCCCGGCAAACGCGGCATCACCTACCGCTATTGGGATTGGAATCGACGATACGACGCCGACGGACAGCCAGCCTCGACAGGAGAGCCACGCGCGCTCCACGCGACGCGTGCAATCGAGGTCACCGACTGGGAGGGGCCGCGGGGGTCCGCGCTAGTCGATCGGATCCGATATCCGGCAGGGCCGGCGCCCATCAACGACTCGGCGACGCTCGAGCGATTGGCAAGCCCAACCGGTCCACTTCGATCCAAGAGCTTCTTTCTCCGGCGCCTCGCCGGCTCAGGGCCTATCGAGCTCCCCGCCGAAAATCGACTGCGCGCGATCACGGCGCTTGGTGGAGAGCTCGTACTCGGCGAAGAAGACATGGCGCTGACGCTTCGACAGGGTCAGACGGCAGCCCTGCCGGCGAGCCTCGGTCCGCTGCGAGTCGAGCTCCATGCTGCGCATGCGATGCTCTGCACCTTGGCTTGACGCAGACGTTCGCGCGTAAAAGAGTGCCGCGCCTTGCAGGAGTCTAGACCGGCGCCGTCGATCTCAATCGTGATCCCCGTATACAACGAGGAAGCGATCTTGCGCGCTGCCGTCGTCGACCTCATCGACCGACTCGAGTCGTTGGAACGTTCGTACGAGATCATCCTGGCGGAAAACGGATCGACGGATCGAACAGCAGCGCTCGGCTTCGAGCTCTCGGAGCGGTTCGGGCAGCTCGTTTGTAGGCATACCGAGGAGCCAAACTACGGGAAGGCTTTGCGTGACGGCATTCTCCATGCGCGAGGAGACGTGGTCATCTGCGACGAGATCGACCTCTGCGACACAGACTTCTACGACCGCGCGCTAGACTTGCTCGAGAGCGCGTCGGTGGATTTCGTCGTCGGCTCCAAAGCGATGGTGGGTGCGAGAGACGAGCGCCCATTTCATCGGCGGCTTGGCACTCGGGTGATCAACGGAATGCTGCGGTTGACGCTCGGATTTGAGGGTACGGACACGCATGGGCTGAAGGCTTTTCGGCGGGAACCGACCCAACCGATCGCGCAAGCGTGTCTCGTCGACCGCGATCTCTTTGCGTCCGAGCTGGTGATTCGGGCACAGCGCGCTGGGCTGCATGTCCACGAAATCCCGGTTCGCGTCCTCGAAAAGCGACCGCCATCAGTCGGTCTCACCAGACGCGTTCCCAACGTCCTGAAGAACTTGGCGAAGCTCTTCATCGCCATCCGGATCAAACGGTGACGCTCAAGCTGGCAGCGATATCGATCGACCTCGACGAAGTGCCTCGTTACGCGGCGCTCCACTGCGTCGATGGCGAGCTCGGCTCCGCAGCACACGCGGTCTATGATCGTTGCATCCCACGACTCGAGGCGTGGCTACGCACGCAATCGATCCCGGCGACCTTCTTCGCAATTGGCGAGGACCTTCAGCGCGCTGAGAACCGTGAAACGATCGCGTCGTTGCACCGAGGTGGCCACGAGATTGCGAACCACTCGTACCACCACTACTACGACTTGGTTCGACGCAGCGAGAGCGAAATTGCCGAAGAGATCGAGCGCGGCGCTGCGATGATCGCGGACGCCTGTGGCGCGCGGCCGACGGGGTTTCGCGCACCCGGCTACACTGTCTCGGACACTTTGTTCCGAGCGCTCGAGGCGGCTGGTTTGCTCTACGACTCGAGCGTGTTCCCGTGTCCGAGCTACTACGCCACAAAAGCCGCCACGTTGACTTCGATGAGGCTCCGGGGCCGTAAGAGCGTGAGTCTGCTGGACACGCCATCGGTCCTGCGCGCGCCGAGGCGACCCTACCGGGTCGGCCGGCCGTACTGGCGGCGAGGCGACGGCCTACTCGAGCTTCCGATCGGGGTGACGCGGCTCCAACTCCCGTTCATTGGCACGTCATTGGTGCTCGGCGGCAGGCGGGTGGCCTCTTTCCTGACAAGGCAAATGCTCGGCCGCGAGCTCATCAACCTCGAGCTGCACGGATTCGACGCAGCGGACCTCGAGGACGACGCCCTGCACGTGCTCGCTCCGTATCGCGCGGACCTCAAGCGACGCGCGAGCGAGAAGATTCTCGCGCTCACTACGGCGGTGTGCGTGATGCGCGACGCGGGCTACGAGCTCGTCACACTAAACGAAGCCGCGCGTAGGCTCAGCTCGACACCCAACCCGTAGACTTGCGATTTTGTACGGCGCGGACGGCAAGCTCGTCTGCGTGCTCGTTGAGCGTCACACCCTCATGCCCGCGGACGTGAAAGAGCTGCGCATCTCCGTGTCTGGCCAACGCGTCGCGGACCTCGGCCACCAACACCTTGTTGGCCTTTGCCTTCCAACCTTCCATCAGCACGCCGATCGAGTATCGCGAATCGGTGTAGAGCCGCAGAGGCCGTTTGAGCTCGTGCGCCAACTGGACGGCGCGGAGCACTGCGGTGAGCTCGGCGATGTTGTTCGTCGCGTCGCCGATGAATTCGCTGAGCTCTCGTTGTTGGTCGTCCCAGAGGGCCACGACGCCAATGCCCGCAGGGCCCGGATTGCCGCTGCAGGCGCCGTCGGCATAGGCGAGCAGCTCGTCGGCTTCGGGCTTCTCGGGCGCAGGACCACTAAGGGCCTTCTTCTTGGGCTTGGCCGTTTTCGCCACCGCCTCCCCCGGTCCGCAATACGAATCGGCCTCGATTGATGCGTTGCTGGCCGGTCGCAAGTTGGATGCAGCAGCAAAATAGGCGCGCCCGTCGGCCGGCTTGTAGCGAACCTCGACGCGCCCTCCATTCGTTACGAGCTCGCCGCTCTCGTCGCAGCGTGCAAGAACCTCGGCATTTCGAAGTCGCATTCGGCGCCATGGCATGGGGCACGCGTTAGCACGAGGGCTTGCTCCGTGAAAAGAACTTCCTACCCTCGA